>JACCDN010018880.1_pt1 | contig 10084 bp, 9 predicted proteins | sample 7441691 | NCBI WGS metagenome assembly JACCDN01 (sample SAMN15323439, study PRJNA562643) | freshwater metagenome | isolation source: river surface water | place: USA:Blue River Watershed | collected 2017-08-16
CAGTCGGTAGAGCAGCGGACTTTTAATCCGTTGGTCGCGAGTTCGAGTCTCGCCCGACCCACCAAATCATATGGCTTAGCGCACGAAAGTGCGCTTTTTCATTTGGTACACACCAAATACACACCACTTGCCCAAAAAACCGCAACCCTATATGCTGTATGGACTTGCTGGTTATTTGGATGGCAATGAAAATATCCTAGTTACTCAAAAAATACCTTACACAGACTTTCCTTTAGACAGCATGCATCTGTATGCCTGCCTGAATGGTGATCAATGGATCATCTTGCTGCCCAGTGAATACTAAATATTTATATGAGATTTTATGAATTTAAACCGCAAAAACCACTGACTCCTGAACAGGCAAGAATTAAGGCTTTCAAAGATCAAGTAAAACGTGCACAAAATGCACTAAAAGCAGAACGAGCTAGACAGCTATTAAATAACTCATGATAAAAATTAACACACCTTAACCTGAAGACCTCAACATGAATTGCCAATCAAAAAATATCATTAGGAAACTTATTTTGATTATTTAACTCAGATCCACTTTGGGGAATATTTTTGTGCAATTCATCTTTAAATAACCAATGAACGCCTGGTTTTCTGAGAACCATATCAAAACTTAATTTCCACGAATATGTGTTAATTGATTCAATAACAGAAATATCAGACCAATATTTATCATGCCAATCTTTCATCAAGATTGGCGTAGGGTCCCATTTATGCCCAAAATTCGAATTATCATTTCTTGCGCTATATGTATAGCGATAATCAGGAAGTATAAGTCCTATACCCCCCCCCGGCTTTAATAATTCAAGCCAATCTTTAATAGCTGCAATAGGATTTTCAACGTGCTCCAGAGCATGTATGGCAATTATGGCATCAAGACTATTTTTTTTAAAAGGCAAATCATTTAAAAGGCCTAAAATCGAGGAACTCGAATGTTCATGATGTGTACCTGTTAAGCCTATAGAATTTTCCCTAAAAGCATCTACAGCAATAAAAGATTGATTAATTAATCGATTACCTGCGCCCACATTTATAACATTTAAGTCAATCAGACTTCTCCCTTTTGGCAATGCCGCTAACGCTGCCGTCTCTTCAGCTTTTTGAATTTGCTGAACTTCTTCTCCTAGATATAAAACCATCATCTTGCATTCATAAGCAATTTTTTCTCTTATATCTTTTGAGAGCGGCGAAAGAATACGCAGATTAACTGGATCAAGAACACCTTTTGATTTATCTAGTTTAGAAATAATTTCTTCTAAATCAATCATTATCAATCTCCCAAAATTGATTTACAAGATTCAACATGGCATGACTTGATCGATTCCAGCTCCACTGCGTTACTGTATCAAAACCGGCTTGAATCAATGAACTTCTTAGAAGTTTATCTTTAATTAATCTCTCAACAGCACTTTTTGCTGAATTAATATCACCCTGCTCAACAACTAGAGCATTAAACTCATTAACTATATACTCATCGTACCCTGTAACTTTGCCGACAACGACAGAGCAGCCACAAGCCATTGCCTCCATTGGCGGCCCAAAAAAACCTTCAACTCGACTCATTTTCAAGAAAATATCACACGAAGAATAAATTTTTCTCATTTCATCGAACGGCACTGCTTCGAAAAAACGATCGCATCTCCAATCATCTGGTAACTTACCAGCACTGCTCACAATCCAAATTTCACAGTCAAGATCCTTAACTGCGGCATAACTTTCCGCCATACCTTTAAATGGTATGATAATCGGCCCTTCAAGCAAAACTCTTACTTTATTTGCTGTTTTAGGAATCAGAGGTTTATCGGGAAAAAAAACATCAAGATCGATACCATTAGGAACATAAGCTGCATCATGTCCAAATTCCTCACGCAACATTTTTTTAATCCATAGGGCTTCTGTAAAATACTCACAATGCACCAAATAAGTTTCTTGAATCTTTTTCTTAATTAATTCATCATCAAAAAAACGACGTTCATCCGATTGAACGAAGTAAAGCTTTCTTTTGCAAGGAAAAATATTTAACCAATCTACTGTATTCCAGCCAGTTGCAATAAGTAAATCAATATTCTGGAAAAGATAAGTACGAGAATCAGAAGCATGATAAATAGGTACAGGATTATTTGCAAACCAATTGCCATCACCAAACTCGCCAATATTTATTACAAATGCATCATGCCCCGCCTCCATTAGCAATGCTGCATGCTTAAAAACGACAGCAATTCCGCCTGATATCCCGACCCCAGGCAATATAAAGGCAATTTTCTTTGGCAAAGGCCCTTTATTTTTATACTCAGTTTTCAATAAATCAAACCAAAGACTATCTGAATCTTTAAAATTTAACTCGTTATTACCTTCATGAAGTCTCAACTTTGCTAATACATGAGGTATGGATTTGAATTTTGCCCCATGATATGCAAGTCTTGCCCATAACTCATGATCTTCACGGTATTTCATATTCGGCTTCAAAAAGCCATTTTTTTCAAGTAAAGCTTTACGAAGAATAACTGTACTTTGACATGGAATACATGCATCAATTAAAGATTGTGAAGTTGCATCAGGACTAAAAATAATTTGATCATGTTCTATATTTTCAATCACTCTAGTCCCATCAATAATGGCTTGCCATGCTCCGTAAACAACATCAGCCTGACCACTCTCCAAAAAAGGGATGCATTTTTCAACCCTGTCTTCCATAGATATATCATCGCTATCAAGAAACGCCACGTAGGCACCTTGGGCCTCAAGTATTCCCTTATTTCTTCCGCGAACTGCATTACCGGAGCTGGATGGATAATTGAATATCTTTACCCTAGGATTGCCTATGTACTCATTGACAACTGCAATCGTGTCTAATGGTGAACCATCTGTTACCAAAATTACTTCTACTTCATAAATAGACTGTCGAAGTACAGAATCAATTGCAATTCTTAAAATATCTGTTCGATCATAGACTGGTATTACAAAACTTACAATTACCTTATTGTCAATTTTATTTTTATTGACTGCATCATGACTTGGGAGTGATAATAATTTATTAATTGCTCTCGTATTCGCAAATAATGCAATTAAATAGCGAAAAGCACGGCGTAAAAAATATCTTATGCCATAGTCTCTAATCAATAGCTTTGACTTAAATAAATAAAATTTTATGATTGAAGTTCTTGTTTTAAGATCTTTAATAAAAGTGAGCTGAAATCCTCTAATAATCCTCAAAGGTTTAGTCAATCGCCAAGAGATAGAATCATATAATTTTGACAACTCTTTTATTTTAAAAATATATTCATCAATCATTTGATCTTTATTATTAGATTCAAAAGTGATTTTTATTAACTGCTCATCACGCTCGGACAATCTTTGATTTAAATTCAGCACCCGCTCATCACGCTCGGACAATCTTTGATTTAAATTCAGCACCTGCTCATCACGCTCGGACAATCTTTGATTTAAAACAAAGTTAGCATTAGTCTGATTAGTCAGTCGTTCTTCAACAAGTAATAATTTTTTATTACGATGTTCAAATAAATCATTGACAAGGGCTAGAGCATCTCTTTTTTTGATAATATGTTCAGCAGCTTGCGATAAATTAATTAGTGTATTTCTATTTCGGTCATAGTAAAAAGATTTCCTTATATATGCTGAAAGAAAAACCTCCTCTATAGTTCTTGATCTTTTTCGATTTATTTTTTGCTTATCCTCGGTAAATCCCCAGCCAGCGTAAAATGGTTGGCCATACACCACTACATTCTTACCACAAAGCGCAGCCTCAAAACCCATTTGAGTTGAAACACAATAAACTCTATCCACTAATTTTAATAATGCTATGGAATTCAGATGATCCGACAATACATACAAATTACTGTGTTTCCCCTGAAGCGACACAAGATAATCCAGTGAAAAGTACCCCTCTCTAACACCAACAATCTGCTCTGGATGAATTTTTACGAAAATATCAGAATCAGGATTATTGTTTATTGCATCAGTAAGCATGATCTCAAAAACTTCCTCGCCAACATTGGAGAGTACGATAGACATATCATTTTTCGCTTGATCTAAAACTAAGATCTTTCTTCTCGACGAAGTGGCTAATTTATTTAGAGCCCTCAGTCCATAGTTATATTTTGTTATTTCATTAATTAAAATTAGATTAATTTCATTTCTTGCATTTAGTAATTCATTCTCGTCAAAATCTATGCATGAATTTAATTCATCCTCCAATACGGACCTTCCAATTGAGGAAGCAAAATGAACACCTAGCGAATCAAAAATAAAACTTATACCAAGCTCCCCATATAAATAGGGGAATATAGATCTTATAAATCCATCTTCTAATATGATTATTGGTTTTTCAAGCTCAATTGCCTTTGTTAAAACTGGGCAGTTGAATGTAACTCCCCAGATAATTAATAAGTCAGCATCAGAAATATTTCTATCATCAAGAAATTTAACACCTATTTTTTGAAGAAAATCTTTAGCTAGTACTTCTGTACTTTTGCAAATTACTACATTTTTCCCCATTAGCTCAGATATGGGATCAATCAAAATATAATTTCTATTGGACATGTAGTCCAATAACATTAAAACTTTATCTCGGTGACAAAAATTATCTAATATATTCATTAATTTATTTTGATCACCAAGTCATCAGGGTATAAGATTCCCCCAATGTTTTTTTTTGATAAAACTTCGGGCGCCACCACCTTTAAATGACAAGCCCCAAAAATACGGTCATAAAAATAGTTGCCCCAAGGTTCTGGCTTTGCCCCAACCCCAAAAATTAGATCAATATTCATTACTTTTAAATCAAATTCATAACTAATACATCGCCTCTCCCCGGCAAGCATATCGGGCAGGTAAACATCGTAATAATTGCTATTTAGAGCAATTATTGTGTTCCCTAAATTATCAGTAACATTAATTCCAATAGCCGTTCCAGCTTTGATATCTTCATGAACTATGAAAGAGGTTACAATTTTCAACCTATCTCCCATACTTGCTTCAGTAACTATTTTCTTATCTAAATAACAATATAAAGAGACAAACTCTAATTCTCGCCCCCCACTTCTTTCAGAAATTTTTCTTGAAAAATTACTATCTATACAAAATAAATTTTCTTTAACCGGTTCGGTTCTAATTATGTCTGATGAACTATCAAGTTTTTCTAGTGATTCGGATTTATGAAGCGCTTTCACACCGCTCATATCATTCAGGTATAAATCGCATATTGCTTTGCTTTGACCAAATCCTAAAACTCTTCCCCCATTCAAATAGATAGCCTTTTCGCATAAATTTCTAACCTGTGGAAGAGAGTGAGAAACAAAAAGAATGGTTGTACCATTGTTTAACATCCTTTCCATTCTGAGCATACATTTCTGCTGAAAGAACATATCTCCAACACTAAGTGCCTCATCAACAATCAAGATTTCTGGGTCAACATGGATTGCCACTGAAAAGGCTAACCGAGCAAACATTCCGCTTGAATATATCTTTAAAGGTTGTTCTACAAAATCACCAATATCAGCAAACGAAATAATGTCATCAAATTTTGACTCAATTTCATTCTTATTCAAACCTAGGATGGACGCATAGGTATAGATATTCTCTACGCCTGTAAACTCTGGATTAAAGCCAGATCCAAGCTCCAATAAAGCAGCCACTCGTCCATTTGTGCTAACAGATCCCGTAGTAGGGCTTAAAGTTCCACATATTAATTGCAAAAGCGTTGATTTACCACTTCCATTCTGACCAATAATCCCAACAGTTTGACCTTTTTTAATCTCAAAAGACACATCCCTGAGCGCCCAGAATTCCTGAAAATAATTCCTTTGTTGACGATTAAATAACTTATTAAAATCAGGCAAAAAAATCTGCTTTAGACGATCTGTTGGCAAATCGTATATTTCATAGCGCTTGCTTAAGTCTTCTACTTTTATAGCTAATTTAGAGGACATCTGCAAACCCCTTCCTTGTTTTTTGAAACCACGCTAAACCTAACCAAGATATAAGTATTGATGCCAAGGTATAGCAACTCAATGCCCACCAATCAGGCAAGTTTCCCCAGATGATTACGTTCCTTGATTGCTCGAGAACAAAAGTTAATGGATTGGCTTTAAGAACGGGTTGAAATTGCTCTGGAACAGCCGCGATTGGGTAAAAAATTGGAGCCATAAAGCTGACTACAACTGTAAGTGTCGCCACTGTTTGTGGTGTGTCTCGTAAAAAAACACCTAAGGATGCAAAAAACCATCCGAGACCTAATGTAAGAAAAACTAATGGCATCAAGACTAATGGTAAAAAGAATGTGGTCCAATTAATAAATCCATTAATGATTAAGAAAAATAATAGAAGTACGATTAAATTAATGCCAAAGCTAATTAATGCCGAAAACATTGAAACTACCAAAAGAAGTTCTAATGGGAATATAACTTTTTTTACATAATTTGTATTAGAAATAATTAAAGTAGTAGCGCGATTTAAGACATCTGAAAAAATACTAAATACAATCATCCCAGCATATAAAACAATAGCAAATTGAGACTTTGTTTCTTCTGGACCACCCCATTTAGCTTTAAAAATAATAGAAAAAAGAAATGTGTATACCGCGAGCATTAGCAATGGATTAATGAACGACCAACCTACTCCCAAAAAAGAACCCTTGTAGCGGCCCGTTATTTCTCTTCTAGCTAGTTGCAATATTAAAATTCGATTTTTTTTAATTCTAAGCATTAATGCCACTAATGAGGATGATTGCATAGCATGTGGATTCATGTTTTATCTTCTCTACAAATTAACTGCCATCTCCAATGATCTTTACACATCGCCACAAGATCTCTTTCTGCCACCCAATCCAATAACACTCTCGCAAGTTTAGAATCTGCATAACAAGCTGCAACGTCTCCAGGTCTACGCTTGCAGATTCGATATGGGATTTTTTTTTCACTTATCCTCTCAAATGCATGAACTACTTCTAAAACGCTATAACCCACTCCAGAACCAAGATTTACAGAAATACATTTGGGTGAGTGAAGTTGTTTGAGCGCCTTGAGATGTCCCAACGCCAAATCTACAACATGAATGTAATCTCTCACACCTGTTCCGTCATGAGTTCCATAATCATTACCCCAAATACTTAAATACTCTCTTCGCCCAGTAGCAACTTGCGCAATGTAGGGCATTAGATTATTCGGTAACCCCATTGGATCTTCACCTATCAAACCACTTTCATGAGCACCGGCAGGATTAAAGTAACGAAGTAAGACTATTTTCCAGCTGGGATTCGCATGATGAAAATCACGCAACATTTCTTCAATAAAAAGCTTGCTGCGTCCATAAGGGTTAGTGGCGGATAGTGGATGATCTTCTGTTATCGGAAGATATTGTGGTTCACCGTAAACAGTTGCAGAGGAACTAAAAACAATCTTTTCTACTCCACAATTCTGCATTGCTAGAAGAAGATTATGAGTTCCCACAAAATTATTATCGTAGTAGGCAAGTGGATTCTTTACAGAATCACCCACAGCTTTTAACCCTGCAAAATGCATAACTGCTGTGCAACTGTATTTTTTTAAGGATTCCTCGACAAGCGCTTGATCACGCACATCCCCATTAATTACAGCAAGTTTTTTGCCTGTAATTTTCTCAATCCTAGATATCACTTCCGGATGGCTATTTACGAAGTTATCCAAGACTATGACTTCAAAACCAGCTGAAAGAAGTTCTACGCACGTATGCGAACCGATATAACCAGCGCCACCTGTGACCAGTATCGTCATTAATCAAATCTTCCGGAATATAGCGGCAACTATTAGCCCTAAGTTACCTAAGAATGTTTGGCGATAAATGCCAATTTTTTTTAAAAGTATTAAGCGCTTAATGAATGAACTTTGACGGGCCTCTTTGAACATATGAAGTAATTGCCGATTCTCGGGAGTCAATATTTCTTCAACACTTTCGAGAGCACGTATGTTCATCTCATTTCGATGAATGAAATCGCCATTCCATAACATTCGTAAACGCCTTAACTTTCCCCTTAGGGTTGCATTTGTACCAACTAGATTATTTTTATGTTGTCGATAACGAACTTGTGGCGCAGAGTCGTAAAAAACTTTTCCACCAACACCCTCTACAATTAGATAAGCCCACCAATCATGGGAGACGATATCCAACGTGAGGGATACTTTGGCTATTAATTTTCTAGCTGCATTATTAAAAACCATCGTGTTCGCACCTCCAATCGTTTGGACTAGGGCATTCGAAAAGCTAACTGGCTTTCGAAATAATGCTGATTGACCAATTGGTTGGTTGTTAGCATCGACCAACAGTGTTCTACTGGTATACAGGGCGGGGATATCCTCAGGAATACTGTCTAACCAACCTATCGCTTTAGCAAGCTTCTCTTTTTCCCAAACATCATCTTGATCTGAGTATGCATAGTAATCAGCTTGGATATCAGCATGACAAGTCAACGATAGAAAATTAGCAGCAAATCCCTCTTGAGGCCCATGGTGAATAGACATTTGCTTATTAGGTAGCCTGCTTTTGAAGTCATTTAAGACAGTGACAGTTTGATCATTAGAGCCATCATCACTAACCCACAATTCCCAATTCTGATAGGATTGCTTTAAATAGGAGTTCAGCTGCTCCTCAAGGTACCTCTGCCCCTGAAAAGTAGCTAACAGTATTGCCACTTTTTTCTGTGTGGCTTTTAAAGACGAAGGGGCAACCCACTGAACAGATTTAATTGGCTGAGTATGGGTTTTTGTGTTGATTTCTCTTAGTTGAGTACCAACTTTAGGAAGATTTACAGCGGACGATTGCACTACTTTTCACTTGAGTTTTAAATCAACGTGAATTATGAAATCCCCCCCCCGTCAAGATGCAACTCTAAATTGCCCTTTTTTTAATAATGCAACTTTAAATTTGCATTTGCACGTTTAAGTTTTAGCTATATTTATTAGCATTAATCTTCATAAAGAATGCTAGCGATGGATCAGAAAATAGAATCAATTAAGTTGTTTTCAATTTGCCTATCTGAAGCACTTCTAAAGAAGTATGGCAAAGTCCCTTCCGCCACATTTTTGGCTAATCAGTTCAATCTGAGAGCATATGGCACCACCACTATTACCAGAGAATCTGCGAGGAAATGGCTCAATGGTCTTGCCATCCCAGAAATGAGCCGTTTAAAAGTTTTAATTCAATGGCTAGAAATTAACCCGAGTGATTTTTTAGGTGAGCCTAGAAATGAGAACCCATCGAATCAAAATGGGCAAGCTCACGAAGATGGTCACTTCTACGAAAATTTAACCAAGCTTCTACGTGATTTATCACCAATTGACAGAAAAGCTATTTTTATCACTGCTTGGTCGCTTAGAGAACTTCGTTCCGTTAATCACGACAATTTAAATTATCAGAAGATTCTTTTCAAAAGAAATTTATTAAAGAATATTTAAGATCAAATCGTTACCCACTAAGCTTCTTGAACTAAAACAATGTAAATGTTGTTCTTACCCATCAAAAATCCGATGATGAAATACTTCAAATAACAAACATAGCGATTCATACCAAACTGGGTCCTTAATTTGGTAATTCATTAGGAAGCAGAGGTCGGAAACGCCAAACTCAATCAAAAATTCATTACACCCAACCAGCCAGATATAACATCTCCCAAAGAAACCTCTTGTTATTAATAAGATTTTGGTAAGTGGGTCTGCGATATAGGATCTAAATACCCCTAAAACAAGCCACCACCCTAATTTGACAGCTTAATTTGAGGGTTTTAAGGTGGATTGAAATTAGCCGGTAAACATGTATAATCTGGCTAAGGACTGGGGATTCTCGGTCGACATTAAGCTCCGGTTTTCCGGGGCTTTTTGTTTTTTTAGATTAGGGAAATCTCTTTAGGCCCCATCCCTCAACTTTGCCACCTCTTTTTAATAGCTTATGTTTAAGCACCTCAACTGCCCTATTAGATTGTGTTGGCTTCAAGATAGAAACACCCACTGGCCTAGCCACCAAGTCTGCAATTTGAAGTCCGACAGAATTCGACTTTTTGTCAGCAAAGATGATTTCGAAATTCAGC
>JACCDN010082644.1_pt1 | contig 10083 bp, 10 predicted proteins | sample 7441691 | NCBI WGS metagenome assembly JACCDN01 (sample SAMN15323439, study PRJNA562643) | freshwater metagenome | isolation source: river surface water | place: USA:Blue River Watershed | collected 2017-08-16
GCTTGCGGTAGGCTTTCTTGATCTCTTCATCAGAAGCATTCTTCGCTAAGCCCAGCACTTCGTAAAAGTCACGTTTTGCCATCTTTTATTGTCCTAACCACACATGCAAAAAACCGGGCCGTTGGCCATTGCGCCACGTTAGCCCGGTGATGTCATCTCAATATAATTGAGCGACGAAAAATTATTTGTCTTTAACTTCCTTGAAGTCGGCATCGACTACATCATCATCTGCCGGCTTATTCGATCCACTACCACTTGCTTGTGCACCTGCTGCTGCGCCGGCTGCTTCACCAGCAGCTTGCTGTGCCTGCATGTCAGCATACATCTTTTCGCCTAACTTCTGCGCTACGGTTGATAAGGCCGTGGACTTTGCTTCAATCAGAGCTTTATCGTTACTCTTTAATGCTTCTTCTAACTCTTTAATTGCGGCTTCAATCGCTGTCTTTTCATCAGCATCGAGCTTATCACCATGCTCTGTTAATGCTTTACGTGTTGAGTGAACTAACGCATCACCTTGATTATGCGCTTCAGCGACTTCTTTCAAACGCTTATCTTCTTCTGCATTAGCTTCTGCATCACGCACCATTTTTTGTATCTCTTCTTCGGTCAGACCGGAGTTAGCTTTAATGGTGATTTTATTTTCTTTACCAGTAGCTTTGTCTTTTGCACCCACATGCAAAATACCATTGGCATCAATATCGAAGGTCACTTCAATTTGTGGTGATCCTCTGGAAGAAGGCGGTATGCCTTCTAAATTAAATTCACCCAAACCCTTATTCCCTACTGCCATTTCACGTTCACCTTGGAACACTTTAATAGTCACTGCAGGTTGATTATCTTCTGCAGTAGAAAACACCTGACTAAATTTAGTTGGGATGGTGGTGTTTTTCTTAATCATCTTCGTCATCACACCACCCAAAGTTTCAATACCTAGTGATAGTGGTGTGACGTCTAACAATAATAAATCTTTACGATCGCCCGACAGTACCGAACCCTGAATCGCTGCACCGACTGCTACTGCTTCATCAGGGTTAACATCTTTACGAGGATCTTTACCAAAAAATTCTTTAACTTTTTCCTGCACCTTAGGCATACGTGTCATACCACCGACCAAGATGATGTCGTCAATATCTGAAACTTTGACACCAGCATCGGTAATCGCGATACGACAAGGCTCTATGGTTTTAGCAATCAGCTCTTCTACCAAAGACTCTAATTTAGAACGTGTAATTTTTAAATTTAAATGAACCGGCGCGCCATTTGCCATAGCGATGTAAGGCTCATTGATTTCAGTTTGCTGCGATGAAGATAATTCTATTTTTGCGCGTTCTGCAGAGGCTTTAATACGCTGTAAAGCAATTGGATCTTTGGCTAAATCAAGTCCATTGATTTTTTTGAATTCATCAATCACGTAATCAATCATACGTTGATCGAAGTCTTCACCACCTAAGAAGGTATCGCCATTGGTAGACAATACTTCGAATTGCATTTCACCATCAACGTCTGCAATTTCAATGATAGAAACGTCAAAAGTACCACCACCCAAATCATAAACAGCAATCTTACGATCGCCTTTACCTGTCTTGTCCAAACCAAATGCTAACGCTGCTGCAGTCGGTTCATTGATAATACGTTTTACATCGAGACCAGCAATACGTCCTGCATCTTTGGTTGCTTGACGTTGCGCATCATTGAAGTAAGCAGGTACAGTAATAACGGCTTCTGTTACTTCTTCACCTAAGTAATCTTCTGCAGTTTTTTTCATCTTGCGCAGAACTTCCGCAGAGATTTGCGGTGGCGCTAGTTTTTTGTCACGAACTGCAATCCATGCATCATCGTTATCCGCTTTGATAATCTCGTAAGGCATCAAGGCGATATCTTTTTGTACTTCTTTTTCTGCGAATTTACGGCCAATCAAACGCTTGACAGCAAACAGGGTATTTCTAGGATTCGTCACTGCTTGGCGTTTAGCAGGTGCGCCAACTAAAATTTCACCATCTTCTTGATACGCGATGATAGATGGCGTGGTACGTGCACCTTCGGAGTTTTCAATCACCTTAGGTTGACCACCTTCCATAATGGAGACGCAAGAATTGGTTGTTCCCAAATCTATGCCTATGATTTTTCCCATGATAGTTCCCTTCAAAATCTATGTAATTAATTCAATTAATACTAATGTGAGGTAAGTCAGGTTGAATTCAATAGACACCTAACTTCACTAAAGATTTAAATCATCTTGCTCTTTATTGCGCCACAATCACTAAAGCAGGGCGTAATAAACGATCGGCAATCATGTATCCCTTTTGCAGAACTGTGACGACTGTATTTGCCTCTTGTTCAGCTGGCACCATAGAAATTGCTTGGTGCTTCATTGGATCTAATTTTTCACCCGGCTCTGGATTTATCTCTAGCAAACGATTTTTTTCAAACGCTGAAGCTAATTGTTTGAGCGTCATTTCCACGCCTTCTTTCAGCGATTCTATGGAAGGTGTTTCTACCTTTAATGCCATCTCTAAACTATCTTTGACTGGCACCATCGCTTCTGCAAAACTTTCAATTGCGAACTTGTGCGCTCGCGTAATGTCTTCTTGAGCACGCCGTCTGGTATTTTCACCCTCGGCTTTAGCGCGCAAAAATGCATCTTGCATTTCCGCTAATTTGGCTTCTGCCTCAGCTAATTTCTGTTCCACAGTAAGCTGCGCAGCCTCCTGAGGTGGACTGGTCTCAGGATTTACATCAGGTGATTCCTGCCCTGGAATGGGCTCTGCATCATGTTGGCCTGGTTCGCCTTGGGTCATAAAATCTCCAGCAATATCAGTGACTTAAATCTTATTAGTAAGAAATATGGGGATAAACACAACAATTTCAAGCCCGCGCACTGAAATTCTGAAGAAAATCAAGCCGACGCACGCAGCGCCGGCTGCAACCCAAGCTGGGTTAGGAAGGAATACTTATTGATTTGCGCCTAAGGCAAGCGCTTGGCGACGACCAGTTTCTGCATCAGCCAATCTGGCTTGTTGATCAGCATCGGATAAATTAACGGGCCATCCTTGTGTATGGCTTACAACTAAATCAGCCATCGCATCTATCCATGTGTTTGATTCATTAAGACAAGAGATATAACGATATTCCGTACCGCCGGCTGCGAGAAAATCTTCTTTTGCTTCCATTGCGATTTCTTCCAGTGTTTCTAAACAATCACTGGTAAAACCTGGACACATTACATCTAGTCGTTTCACACCTTCAGCAGCGAGTTTTTCTAAAGTAGGTGCGGTATAAGGTTGTAACCATTCTGCTTTACCGAAACGCGATTGAAAAGTGACGAGATAATCTTCTTTCGACAAACCACATTTTTCAGCAATCAAGCGCGCTGTTTTATAGCATTCACAATGATAGGGATCACCCATCATCAAAGTACGCTTAGGTACACCATGAAAACTCATCACCAGTTTGTCTGCACGACCATGCTGCTCCCAATGGGTACGTAAAGTTTGTGCCAACGCAGTGATATACGCATCATGATCGTGATAATGCTTAATCAATCGTAGTTCGGGCACATTACGTATGTTTGCAAAATGCGAAAACACTGCATCAAAAATTGACGCAGTCGTGGTAGCGGAATATTGCGGATAAGCAGGCAATAACAAAATACGATCAAAGCCATCAGCTTTTAATTTATCTAACACTGAAGGCACAGAAGGATGGCCATAACGCATCGCCATTTCTACGCGTACATCTATGCCACGTGCAGTTAAATTAGATTGCAATAATTGACTTTGTTTTTCAGTATGTACTTTGAGTGGCGAACCCTCTGGCGTCCAAATCGTGGCGTATTTGTGTGCAGATTGTTTAGAACGAAATGGCAAAATAATGCCATTCAAAATTAACCACCAAATCAAACGCGGGATTTCTACTACACGCGGATCAGATAGAAATTCTTTGAGATATACACGGACAGCAGCCGGCGTTGGCGCTTCTGGTGTTCCCAGATTAACGAACAACACTGCTGTTTTAGTTAACGACCCGTGCTTGTAGGGCGGTTCCTGATTAAAGCTCATGAATGGTGTGCCCTTTTCGGAGATACTTTTAAATAATTAAATCTGTCACAAAGAAAGCAATTCACGTGCATGCTGTCTCGTTGTTGCAGTAATTTCTACACCACCTAACATGCGCGCGATTTCTTCCACACGTAAGTTGGCATCGAGAGGTGCAATGCGTGAAATTGTTTTACCGTTTTCTTGTGTCGCTTTACTAACTTGAAAATGTTGTGCAGCTTGACTGGCTACTTGCGGCAAATGGGTGACACATAACACTTGTCTATCATGTCCCAAGCGCCTGAGTAGACGTCCCACCACTTCTGCAACAGCACCACCTATACCGCTATCAACTTCATCAAAAATCAAAGTGGGTGTAGCAGTTGAACTCGATGCGATCACAGAAATAGCTAATGCAATCCGCGCCAACTCACCACCCGATGCGACTTTTGCTAACGGTCGTGGTGTAGTGCCTGCATGACCTGCAACTAAAAATTCAATTTGCTCCACACCATGCGCTGACGGTTCTGCTTCATTAAGTGCAATCGCAAATGAACCACCCACCATCGATAAATCTTGCATCGCTGCCGTGACTGCTTTTCCTAATGCAGCTGCTGCTTTAGTGCGGGCAGTCGTGAGTTTCTTAGCTAACGCCATGTATTCTAGATGCAGCTTTTCTTCTTGCTCACGTAACGCATCCATATCTGTTGCATGAGCTAATTGCTGCAAATGCTCAGAAAGTTTTACAAACTCTTCTGGCAGTTCTTCAGGCGTGACATGAAATTTTCTTGCAGCAGAATGTAAGGCTTCTAAACGTGCATCCACTTCACGCAAACGCTGCGGATCTAATTCTAGTTTGCTGACATAATCATTTAATGCATAGACAGCTTCTTGTAGTTGTATACGTGCAGGTTCTAAAGCTTCTAATACTGGCTTTAAGTTTTCATCAATATCCAACAACTTACCTAGCTTTTGTTCTATTGCTACCACCTGCGACAACATAGGTGAGGCTTCACTTTCTGATAGCGCATCTAAAGCATGTTGCGCACCTTCTATCAAACTAGCAGCATGCGACAAACGACTGTGCTCATTACTAATTAAAGTCCATTCACCAGTTTTAGGCGCAAGTTTTTCTAACTCACCCACTTGCCATTCCAAACGTTCGCGTTCCAGCAAAACATTTTTTGCGTTTTGTTCAAACTCTTCACGACGTCGTTTCACTGCACGCCAGTTTTTAAATGCTAGTGCGACTGCACTGACTTGTTCTAGCAGCCCTGCTTGCGTATCTAGTAAAAGTCGTTGTGCATCAGTTTTTAGTAAAGACTGATGGGCATGTTGTCCGTGTATATCAACCAGTAATTCACCTAAGTCGCGCAATTGCGTAATGGTGGCTGCACCACCATTAATAAAAGCTTTGGATCGACCACCCACATCGACGACACGACGCAACATCACCATTTGATCTTCGGTATTGAATGCTTGCTCTTCTAACCAAGCGTAAATACTTGAACCTACTTGCAAATCAAATTCAGCGCTGATATCAGCCTTAAGTGCACCTTCGCGCACTACGCTACCATCCGCTCGTCCACCTAAAGCTAAGGTTAAGGCATCGATTAATATAGATTTTCCTGCGCCAGTTTCTCCCGTAAACACGGAAAAACCAGAGGACAACTCTAGTTCGATCGCATCAACAATGACAAAATCTCGAATGACTAAGGTTCTTAGCATGAGGACGAAAAAAATTTATATGGATTTAAGCAAGTTGCAGGTCCGTTGAAGGCAGACTCCACAGATGGCCTGTGCAATGCAGGGAATATCAGCTATTTTAACTGACCAAGCACAGATGGGTATTCGTTCCAGTGCAGTTTTTCACGCAGGGTATCGTAGTAACTCCATCCGACTGGATGAAGAAAAGTAATAGCGTGCTCTGATCGACGCACAATCACTCTGTCATGTTGCTGTAAATTAGTAATAGATTGCATGTCAAAATTTATACTTCCCTCATAGCCACTCGCTAACTGAATCACAATCTCGCAACTACCAGACAAGACGATAGGTCGATTCGATAAAGAATGCGGCGCAATTGGCACCAACACAATGCCATCAAGCTCAGGATGCAAAATCGGCCCACCCGCTGAGAGTGCATAAGCGGTTGATCCAGTCGGCGTGGACAGTATCAGACCATCAGAACGTTGGTTGTACATGAAATGTCCATCTACTTCGACCCGCAACTCCACCATGCCAGCAGCTGCAGTGCGCGACACCACGATGTCATTAAATGCGAGCGCCTTAAAAATCGTCTGCTCGCCGCGCAAAATCACACCCTCTAACAGACTACGTTTTTCAGATGCCAACTGTCCTTCAAAAATATCTTGTAGCAAAGGCAGCATGCGTTCTTTAGGTATGTCGGTCATAAAACCTAAACGACCAAGATTTACGCCAATTAAAGGCACCTTAAATGAAGCCAACTGACGCGCAATGCCTAGCATGGTGCCGTCGCCCCCCACCACAATCGCCAGATCAGCGCGCCTACAGATTTCCTCTAAATCAAAGCTGGTTAGACGCTGATCTGTAAGTTCTTTCGCAGTATTTGATTCAACAATGACAGTACGTCCTATAGATTGCAGAAAATCCGCCAGCTCCAGCAAAGTTTCATGAATACCGGAAGCACCGTGCTTGCCTATGATGGCGACGGTTTGAAAGTGACTAGTGGCGTTGGTGTGTGACATGGGCACGATTAGAACATAATTGGAAAAATATTTTTGAGAATCCGCTACAAACATGAAGTCCAACCATCAGCACAGCATACGCGCTCTATTATTTGATTTAGACGACACCTTATGGCCGATTACGCCTGTGATTGTCCAAGCTGAACAAGTTTTATTTACGTGGATAGCAACACATGCACCACGCGTCGCCGCTAGTTATTCCATTGATATGATGCGACAGCAGCGCATACAACTCATTCAAGTACGTCCAGAACTGGCAATCGATTTACAAGCACTCCGCTATCAAGCTTTATTAGATACCTTTTTACGTTGCGGCGAGGATCCCCTCTTAGTGACAACGGCTATGCAAGTTTTTAATCAGGCTAGAAATCAAGTACAAATCTTTGATGATGTCGCACACTGTTTGCCGCGTTTGGCTAAGCTGGTCAAACTGGGATCATTAACCAATGGCGCAGCAGATTTAGAGGCTATCGGTCTGGCACATCATTTTGAGATTTCGCTAGCTGCCCATCAAATAGGCAAAGCCAAGCCCGACCCGTATGTTTTTCAACAAGCCTGTGCGTTACTTTAACTAGAACCGGCACACTTTGCCTATGTGGGTGATGATTTACGCTTAGATGTAGAAGGCGCGCAAAAAGCAGGTCTGACTGGTATTTGGCTAAATCGACAAAATCAACAAGCACCCTCAGAACTCGGACATATACAACCCGATGTAACGTTCACTAACTTGCATGATTTAGTAGGCTGGCTAACAACTTAAGCAAGTATTCATGATGCGACTGGCGCTAAGTGACGTCGCTCGTTAGAATACACAGTATGCAACTCGATATACGCGCACAAACTTTACTCAAAGCCCTGGTGGAACGTTACATCGCTGACGGTCAGCCTGTGGGATCACGTGCGCTTTCGAAAATTTCTGGTTTAGATCTCTCTCCTGCAACGATCCGCAACATCATGTCGGATCTAGAAGAAATGGGTTTTGTCTCCAGTCCCCATACTTCTGCTGGTCGAGTACCTACACCACGTGGCTATCGCATTTTTGTCGATACCTTATTGACCGTCGAATCAATTGATCAAGCCTCTGTTGAATCACGACTGCAACATCATGGCGCAGCTTCTAGTCAAAAAATTATTTCAAATGCAGCGCAAGTTTTGTCTTCACTGTCGCAATTTGCAGGGGTAGTGTTAGCACCGAAACGTGAATCTGCTTTTCAGCAAATTGAATTTCTACGTCTCTCTGAAAAACGTATTTTATTAGTGATTGTTGCGCCGAATGGTGAAGTACAAAATCGTTTGCTACTCACAGACACGGACTACACACCGAGCCAATTGACTCAAGCTGCCAACTACATCAATCAACATTATGCTGGTCGCTCTTTTCAAGAAGTCAGAATGAAAGTGCAAGAAGAATTGCGTCAGTTACGCGATAGCATGACTACCCTCATGCAAGCCGCAGTGGAAGCAGGCAGTGATGCGATGACTGAGCATAGTGATGAGGTGGTGATTTCCGGTGAGCGTAATTTACTCGCAGTCTCGGATTTATCTGCCAACATGACTTCACTGAGAAAATTATTCGATGTCTTTGAACAAAAATCCGGTCTTGCTGCTCTTTTAGATATCTCTAACAAAGCGACTGGCGTACAGATTTTTATTGGTGGCGAATCACAAATCTTGCCCGTGGAAGAAATGAGTGTGGTGACCGCACCGTATGAAGTCAACGGCAAAATCGTAGGCACATTAGGTGTGATTGGTCCGACTCGTATGGCGTATGAAAGAGTGATTCCAATTGTGGATATCACTGCAAGATTGCTCTCTAACGCGCTATCCCATACTTAATAAAACAGGAAAGCGCATTAGCTTTCGCGATGTGGGCAAGCTGTTTTAGTACATGAACCATACAGCGCCAAAGCATGTTCTGATAAATTAAATCCGTGATCTTTGGCAATTTGATGCTGACGTTTTTCAATTTCTTCATCAAAAAACTCTTCTACTCGACCACAATCCAAACACACTAGATGATCATGATGAGTGCCTTGGTTGAGCTCAAACACCGCTTTACCAGTTTCAAAATGATTGCGGCTAAGTAGTCCAGCTTGCTCAAATTGTGTTAGCACTCTGTAAACAGTTGCCAATCCAACATCGAGATTTTCAGTTAATAGCATTTTGTACACATCTTCTGCCGATAGATGACGTACGCTACTTCCCTGGAAAATTTCCAGAATTTTCAGTCTTGGTAAGGTTGCTTTAAGGCCGCTGGCTTTTAATTCTGCAGGATTGAGAGACATGATTTTGCTCGGTAGAATAAGATCTGCCTTATCATATAGCGTTTAGCCACTGCGCTCAATTCCTCTTCAGGTCGCCTTGCTCATGCAATCCATTCAACTTTCACTTATTTCGCGTCGTTCTACGATTTTGCTCGCGCTTATCGCTAGCCTCGCCTTAAATGCCTGCGCCCTGCGCAATCCCTTTGCAAAAGAAAGTGCGAACTCCGAAAAAGTTAGCCCTGCTAGTGGCGTGGTGCAAGTGGTTAAGAATGAAAAATTGTTTGGTTTCGTTCCAATTTACCGACCTGATATTCAGCAGGGAAATTTCATTACCCAAGAAATGGTGGCGCAATTAAAGAACGGCATGACCAAAGATCAAGTGCGTTTTCTTCTTGGCACTCCACTCTTAATCGATAATTTTCATCAAAATAGATGGGACTATCCTTTCCGTTTAAAAAATGGTGATGGTCAACTCACAGCAAGTCGTGTCGTGGTGTTTTTTGAGAATGACAAAGTCGCGAAATTCGAAGGTGGTGAATTACCTACCGAAAAAGACTATCTGATGCGTATCGCTGCTCCGAAAAAATAATAAATCTCCTCTACTAAGTCAGCGATGAATGCGATGAAAATTGCGGTAGCCGGTGCCTCCGGCCGTATGGGACGTATGCTGATTGAAGCTATCGTCCATGATCCAGAAACTACTCTTACTGGTGCACTCGATGTAGCTACATCGCCCAGTGTGGGCACTGACGCTGCTGCTTTTCTGGGACAGCCTGGTGGTGTCTTAATCGAATCCGATTTAAACAAGGGCTTAGCGCAGTCAGAATTTCTGATCGACTTCACGCGTCCTGAAGGCACCTTACATCATCTTGCTTATTGCGCTGAGCATGGCATCAAAATGATCATCGGCACCACAGGTTTTGATGATGCAGGCAAAGCCGCTATTGAAGCTGCTGCAAAAAAAACTGCGATTATGTTTGCTCCCAATATGAGCGTGGGCGTGAATGTGACGATGAAATTATTAGAACTAGCAGCAAAAAGTTTTTCGCATGGCTA
>JACCDN010527597.1_pt1 | contig 10083 bp, 5 predicted proteins | sample 7441691 | NCBI WGS metagenome assembly JACCDN01 (sample SAMN15323439, study PRJNA562643) | freshwater metagenome | isolation source: river surface water | place: USA:Blue River Watershed | collected 2017-08-16
CAGCCTTAATGAATCTAGCTACAGACTCTTCAAACTCGCTATCAAAATCACGCTCAGTAATCTGAGCCACATCAAAGTAGCCTTTTTCGGCATACTGCAAAAACTCTCTAAACGCATTGACACCAAGTTTTCCTACTACTGGCTTCACATCATCTGCAGTGATAGATGAAAAAATTGTGCAACGTTCTTTAGCTCTAGAAATCAACACATTCAAGCGACGTTCGCCCCCCTCTGCTGCTAACGGGCCAAACGTCTGAGTTAACCGTCCGTTTTGATCGCGTCCGTAGCCTACAGAGATGAAAATCACATCACGTTCATCACCTTGAATTGACTCAAGGTTTTTGATGAAGAAATGATCTTGTCGGGTATGACTAAAGAACTCTTCAAGCTCAGGATGCTTGCGCCGTTGATCGTCAACCATATCGCGAATAGCATCTCTCTGCTTTACAGAGAATGCTGCGACGCCAAGTGTTTTCTTTGGGTTGGCTTTGGCAAAACGAATGACTTCTTTAGCGATTTGCTCGGCCTCTAAGACATTTCTTCCGCCATTTGCACCTCCCCGCTCGTATCCATTTGCGGGGCTCTTAATCATTGAAACGCCTAATCCATCACTGTAGGAAGTACGCAATGTTGACGGGGGGAGAAGCAACTGGTTATCGTAGAAGTTTCTATTTGAAACTGCGATGAGTCCAGGATGTTGACTGCGGTAATGCCACTTGAGCATTGCTTGATTTGGCAATGCAATGTTGCACAAAGACAAAATACTTTCAACGTCACCAAAGGAGTAATCATCCTCATCTTGCTCGGTATCCAGCTCGTCATCCGTGAGTCTATTAAAGAAATTAGTAGGTGGCAGTTGCTTGTCGTCACCCACCGTGACGATTTGCTTTGCTCGTGCAATTGCGCCCAGAGCGTCTTCAGGCTTAACCTGACTGGCCTCGTCAATGATGACCAAATCAAACATCAATGAGCCGGGTGGAATGAATTGAGCCACGGAGAGTGGGCTCATCAAAAAGACGGGTTTCATTTGCTGAATTGCCAGACCAGCTTCCTTGAGCAGTTTTCTAACCGAACGATGGTTTCGCTTCTTATTAATTTCTTGACGAATAATTCCCATTTCCCCTCCGCTGCCAGAAGGTCGCTTGGCTGCATAAGTCGACAGAATTTCGTTTGCCGCCATAGATAACCGCTGCTTATCTAACGTACGGAACTGAGCAAGAGTGCTGTCTAATCGATAGGCATCAAGAGCTGTCAATTCAGGTAATTTTTGGCAATAGACATTCCACAGCTTTTCAAAAATTGTGATCTGGGCAATTGGAATTATTCGGTCAACGCCAATCTCGCCTTCCCATATCTTTCGATGAAAGCCTTCACCCAATGTTGATTTGAGCTCAGCTAATGAGTCACGAGCAGAAGGCCAGTCGTTCGCTCTCGCGGTTTCTACCGACCATTCACTCCATTGATTGCACTGTTCAATCAACGGCAACTTCAAATGCTCGTCTGCAGAAACGCTGAATACTGACTCTAAGTTTTCTGCTGCTTTTTCGAGGGTTGCTAGCTTCTCATCCAAGGAACCAATAATGATCTGAGATTTTTCGCCATGAAAGACCTTTTCAAGCAACTCAAATTCTTCGGCTTTGAGTAACTTGCATTTTTCAACCCATTCACACAACTCCTTAATCTGCATGACATTTGAATTTTCTTCTTGCCACAAAGTATGAAGAAGCTCTTTGAGCTTGTTATTTGTAGCGTTAACAGAAAGCAATGCACTTGATGCAGCAATCGCCTTATCTATCAGGTCTAGGCGATCCTTGAATTTTGGAGGCAGCTCTTGTTTGCATAGGCCTTTAAGTTCGTTAAGACTTTGCCTGTAGGTGCTGTTGAGAATAGAAAAAATGGAGCCACCAGAGCCAGCAAACTTAACTCTCAGAGGAGTTAACTCATAGCTCTTCCACCCTTCTATTAACTTGCTATTTAGTTCATCGCAGCTAGTCTGATATGAGAGCAATTTAGCGGTCAAATCTTTTAGAACGGGTAAATTCTCAATGAGCTCAAACTGAAAGAGTGTTCTTGAAGGCAGTTTAGGCGCTGCACATGCAATCAACGTTAGTTCATTGAGTTTCTTTGCTGTGTTCTTTGGAGCTTGCTTCAACCAATTATCTGCATCCACCTGCAGCTCAGACGCAGCTTCTTCTATTGAAACTTTTAATGAAGTTGATGCACCCAAGCCCTCTTTACATACGTTTTCTAAACGCTCGAAGCCTATTGGAGTAAGTGTTACACCGTTAGCCATTCGCCAAGGATTTCTCGCAGGCACTCCTGAGCGTGACAACCTGCCGCATAACTCTCCAAGATTGCTTTTAAACAACTGCAACTGCGACTTGGTGTAGTTACTTGCGTTAGGGATTTCAAAGTCAGGAAGTGAGTTACCTTCGCTGTACAGCAGTGAAATTCCTCCCAAAATCTCATAAGGCGTGAAGCCCCATGGTTCTAGTGGACGATTTACTCGCTTGGCGTGACCGTTAAGAACCTCCTGCAGAGCCTTCAGTGTGTCTAATGGCTCCTTCGAGTACGCAGGTTGATTTGCCATTTCCATGGCATCTCGAATTTGGCCTAACACGGAAGCCTTGTTTGCTTTGCGACTGTGCAACTCAAGACAGACAGGTCCTAATTTTGAATTGACTAATCGCTGATGCACCACATCAAGTGCAGCCATCTTTTCTGCGATGAACAGAACTTTTTTTCCATCTCGAATAGCGGCAGAGATGATGTTCGTAATTGTTTGAGACTTACCAGTACCGGGTGGGCCTTGAATTACCAAATCTTTGCCAATGATCGCCGTTTGAATAGCCTCGGTTTGAGAGCTATCAGCATCCATGATGTACGCCAAATCGTGAGGCGTGAAGTGATCATCGATAAAGTCATCGTCAGGTATCAGCGACCCCTCTGCTTCAACACGCTCCCCACTTGAACCCAGTAGCTTCTGAATGATTGGGTGCTCTAAAGGACCTTGACCGTTTGGCCATGTCGTTGGGTCCAAGTCTTTCCAAAGCAAAAACTTGCTAAATGAGAAAAAACCAAGCAGAACTTCGTTAGATAAAACCTCCCATCGAGGCGACATTGCAATTGCTGCCTGTACATCCTTGAAATAGCTTTGAGGACTCCACTCCTCCTCTTCGGGAATTTCTGGCAGCGTAACTGAGTGCTGCTCGTGCAACCAAAGCTTAAGAGAAACGTTGGTGAAGATGTCTTCATCTCTCAGCTTTAGTTTGTATCTGTCTTTGGCACCTTCACGACTCAGCTCAACTGGGAGCAAAACCAAAGGCGCATATTTCGCTACGTCTGAGTTAGCGTCTTCGTACCACTTGAGAAAACCAAGGGCAATGTAGAGAACGTTTACGCCCTGCTCTTCTTCGTATTCCTTTGACTCGTAGAAGAGCGATTTCAGTTTTTTCTCTAGATTGGTTTTTGTCAGTTTGGTTTGTAAAACAGTATCACCAACAGCTCCCGCATCAGGCAATCCCAATTCTGTTTGTTCATCCGACTCATCCTTGCTCACGGCATCATCGGGAATTGGCAGAAAAGTCATTTGCTTCTTCTGACTAAGCAAGGTAGAGAAGATCTGCTCACTGTCACTACCCCAAGCCCGCAAACTTTTCGTGCGGCTACTTTCCAGAGGAGTACTGATTAACCGATTCCGAAGATTCCGATCTACTAGCTTGTTGCGAGCATCAGCAAGTTTCCGCAATACCCGTGCCAAAGGATTCGACACGCTGTCGCTAGAAGGAAGGACGGTGTTGTCTTGTGCGTCTGGGGATTGCTCTTGCATGCCAAATTTCTGGTTGTGAAGATAAACTTTTCAATACTATAGTTGAACACCGTACCAGTACATGGACAACCTGAGCCCGAGCAAATAGGCGGGACTTTGCCTTAGCCGAACGTCTAGTAACGGGACGTTTGCTAACTCTCATTTTGAGAGTTAGTGCCACGCCATAAAGCCTACAAACCTCAAGAAAGAATCAACGACTCCCTGAGCAAAGTGGTGCAGTCGCAATCCTTTTGCATCAAGTATGAGTCCCCGTATGGAGTCAAGTCACGCTTGTTGATCTGGAGCATTGCCGCTTTACTTTCTGCCTCGGTCATACCTTTGGTGGTTGCAAACATTTTCTTTCCATTGTCTGGCCCAGCAAATGCAATGCCACCAAAGATTCTGTCAACATTCACTGCATCAAACCCAAAGCCAAGAATGCCGATCTGATCTGAAGTGTGAATGATGTTCTGAATCGTTTGCAAATGACGAATGTCTTCTCGACCTTCCCCCATGAGATGAATACCTGCACAAGCTCGTTTTACATCATGCTTAGTTATCTCAGTTTTTTCATCACTAGGGTCGATATCGGTTTTGATTTGGCCGTAGGTGCTTAACGGACGGTCCAGCTTCCCATAGACGTGAACGATTTCCAACTTCGCCAATTTCTCAATCACATCAGCCGCCCCTTTGCCATACATATGACTAACAGCCGTGGCTAAGAAGAACTCAAGGGAAACATCGTAGTTAAAGGTGACGATTCGTAATCGTGATGGGTCGAACGCATCCCAGCCATCAAGACAAAGTTTGTTGACTAAGTAGCGATACCAGTGATCGTCAATTGTGTGATTAAAGAAAACTTCGTGATCTTCCATCTCCATCAAGACCATGGCAATCGCAGTACGAGCGATCTCTGTGTATTGCGGATTTTTCGCTACAAAAGAGTCTATGGACATCGCCGTAGACATGCGAAATGATTGAAAGAACTTTCTAACCAAAGTGGAGCTTTGACCAGAAAAATAGATCAACAGCTGGATGTTTTCTTCAAGAGCTAGGATTTTTTTAGTCAGCTCGAAGCCTGTTGGGAACTTGTACGATGCACTAGCACCCGCTCCAAGGATCAGTGTTGTCTGGGTCATTAGATTGTGTTTGAGTTACAACTTGCCACGGATGTTTTCACGCTTCAACATCTCCGTGAAGCCATGCGGAGCTTTGTGTGCAAACGGGAAATGAACTCCCTCAAACCTCATAAATGGGTCAAGACCTTCGATTTGCAATTCAAAGTCTCCTTTGCCATTTGTTAGCTTATAAAACTGAACGTCATATCCATTTGAAGACAGAACACTTTTGACTAGTGCGACACCTTCCAGCGAAGTGCCTAGGCCAAAACAAACACCTTTGAGATATGCAGCATCGAACGAAACTGGCCCTGAAGTAGTTCTCACTAACCTTACTTCCTCTTCGTAATGCCACTCTTTTGATTTGGTAGAGAGAAAATTATTTCTTAAAGCAACAACAAAATCTTCAGGAAGAGTTCCATCAAGATTTTCTAAATACTGACCGCCATCCATACCAAGCCACTTACGCAAGCCATAACTGCTGTACCCCACGTCCAGCAAACCACAGTAGTTTGGAATTGATTTGATGTACTCTGCAGGAAAGCTAAAGATTAAACACACTCCGCTATGGTTACTGCCATAGTGAGACCACATGAGATTACTAAAAATATTGGTTGAAAATGAACACACGCCGTGTTCGTTAAATTGACTTTCTAGCCTCTCTAGCTCAGGGAAAAAGTTGTTTAACTTCTCCAAATTCGATCGGTGCTGACAATCTTTTCTTTCGAGTGCGACCTCGAGCGCCTTCAATACGTCAATCTGGCAATCAAAGGGATCGTTCAACTTGGTAGGCGGCGCAAAGTACAAATTCTTTTGATTGAGCATCGTCAAAAGATTCATGTTGATGGCTCTGTACTTAAACAAAGTGACATTTGACTCCGGCTTCGTCATGCTCTTCACAGCCTGAATGGCTTCTTTGATTTCATCCATCATTCTCTTCCGCAGCTTTTACAACTTCTCAATCAGTTCGATTGCAATTGGAAATCCAAGCTGCTCTATACGTTGTGCCGCAGGCTTAAAACTAACTTTGCTAAAGAATGGAATATCTACTATGCCATTTGCATAGGGGTTACGCATGAGTCCAAAAACAATCGTGTATTCATCACGTTTTATCCGTGTTTGTGGCTTAGGAAGAAGTGACAAAAATTTGGGGCGATTCTTATCTTTTACGATGATTCGCAACTTTTTCATAAATTCATGATCACCCGTCAATGCCTCAGCACTTACGACAGCCTGCGACCAAACATGACTTATAGGCCCCGATGAACTTGCATCTTTCAAGTGGATAAATTGTTTTGAATCAGAGAAAAAATCGCAAGGTTCAAAGTTTCCGCCAACGACACCTTTAGGATTGATTTTTTCCTTATCAAGCTTCAATAAATTTTTTTTGTTTCGATGTAAATCTTTGATTAACTCTTGCTCGTTTTTTGCGGTTGTACTGCCAACCACATTTACTCTGGGAACACTACTAAAGTAATCTTCAACTTGCTTCTTGAAATCACTACTGACACAATACCATCTCCCACCGAAAATGACATAGGTTTGAGTTTGATTTTTAACTGTTATGTCAACTTCAAAAATGAAGCAGTCATACACCTTCCACTGCTCAGAAAAAGTGCCGGAGTCTTTTACTTTCGAATGAATTCGATGTTTGCTCTTGATTTCATCAAAGCCTTTTGAAAATCCACATCTTTTTAGCTCAGCTGCATAGTCCTCAATAGAGATTTTATTGAACGTCACTCCGTGACTACCGAAGCCGTTGTAGTGAAGTTCGCTCCCATCCATGTAATCAACTATTTCAGGAGGAGTTAAATGAAGCAAAGAGACGTTGCCCATCATCAACTTCTGTAGCTCAGCAAAAATCTCCGCATCAAGTTTGTGTATGGTTGCCTCATCTCTGACAGCACTTAGATTGTCAAACCACGAGTATTCTTTTTTGTAATCGTTCCGCTGATATATCGCCAACACTTGTTTGCACTTAGCTTCGATTGTGTCAATACTCACTTCACAAGTTATTGATAGACTGTCCTTACCCGCCAGAAATTTTCCCAAATTTTTGTCGGCTGGTGTACCACCTGCAACACGTGCAAGATCTCGAACAGAGTCAAATCCGAATTGAGAGAGTTTGCTGTCTTTACTTGCTTGAACACGTTTTTGAAATGTCACCGCATCAGGTGTTGCTATGTCCAGTGATCGTATTTGATGACTCGGAATTGAGTTGAGTGCAACTTTCAAACCAAACTGATGCTCAAACGACTCATCTTCTAATGCAATGTGAATGTGCCCAAAACACACAGCGAAGATTCGTGTTCCTACTGGGATGAAGATTACAGCTCCTGCCCCGCCAGAATACAATTTTTCATCAGCAACAGACTTGTCGTCACCAACAAATGACAGCCAGCTCGGTGGATTTGAATAGATTTGCCCCGTGAACAGAGACGCATTTTCAACGTTTCTCCAAGCTCTTCTAGTTAAAGCTTTGGATGCGCCCTCGGCATAGTTTTCAGCAAAAGCATCACGGACAGTTTTACCTTTACGTAACAAACGGAGAGTTAATGTTCTTGTAGTTAATTTAGAAGCAGCCACATTGAATCCTCAGGGTCACTCAACCCTTGCTTTTTTTCGGGTCACTTGAGCGTGAATACGTTCTTTCCTCTTGGATGGTGTTGTCCTGCTTCCTAATGCGTACTGATCCACCATTTGGTCCAACGGCAGCCCTTAAACCTGACAAGGCTTGCTGTTTGGTGTCAAAAGTTCTTTTCGCTCGATCAGAGCCTTCTTTCTCTAACCTCCACTTTTCGGTCTTGGTATCTTTGTGTAGCGTGAATTTTTCGAGTGTCATAAGCGCCCCAATGCATCTAGATACGATAAATGTATCCATGGGGATCCAGTTTGACAACCGACTAGCAATACCGAATGTTTCGGTCAAAAATTACGAACTCTCAAAATGAGAGTTGCCAAGAGCGCCAGCGACACGCTAGACGCAGGGGACTAGGACATAGCTGGGTCTAGAACCCCAAAACTTTCTGGCAAAACGAGTGAAGCCCACTTGATGGACAAAAGTTCCCGCCACTGATGCCGAATACATAGATTGGCAACGGTGGCTCTACGGCCCCTGCACTGCCCAATCCATCCTCAAGCACTCACCAAACTCAACCCAAATGACAAAGTTTTTGCATTCAGAAATTAACATGATGAAAAATCTGTGTCATAATATTGGTCTTCTCTCCCGTGCCCGGGTGGTGAAATTGGTAGACGCAGGGGACTCAAAATCCCCCGCCGCGAGGCGTGCCGGTTCGATTCCGGCCCCGGGCACCATCGGTATCTCTACCGTCCTGACTCGTTAGCGCGCCATCAAACTTATGAATGACGACGACTTTACCGGCATAGTCAGAAGTGGCTCTCAGCACAGTGTTTCAGTCTCTGAACACACGGGCAACGCCAAGACTCCAAAAAACATCGTCGCCTCTCACGAAGAAGAGACCGAAGCGCGCAAACGTGCGTTCGAACAAAAAACACTTGCTGAGCTAGAAGCTAAAAAAGCCTTGGCTGCCGCATTGGCCGAGCACACCGAACATATTGATTCAGAAGACGGTGGGGACGAAGCCAACATCCAAAAAATTGCAGCAGACAAAGCCGCACAAAATCGTCAAGCCATCACCGAGGGTGGCACAACAGCACCTAATGTGCAAAACGTCTCGACAGACGTGATCGATGCCAATATTCAAAACGTTGGCACCGACACCACCCAAGCCAATATTCAAAGCATTGCGGCGGACAAAGGCATTGCGGCCAATGTGCAAAACGTGTCGGTGGATGTCATCGCCCCCAATCAGCAAAAACTGGAAGCGGACAAAGGCATTCAAGACAACCGGCAAGGTATTCCCACCGATGTGATTGCACCCAATCGACAAAAAGTGGGCAGCGGCAATACTGCGGCCAACAACCAAAGCATCGATAACGAGAAAGCCATTGAGGCCAACCGACAAAACATTCCCACCAACGTCATTGCCGCCAATGTGCAAGACATTGCCATAAATGGCATTGCTGCCAACAAACAAGCTTTGGGCACGAGCAGTTTCAGCGCTAATAACCAAGCCCTCGAGCAAGACGCAGTGGGTGTGAATCGTCAAGGCGTCGACAACGGGCCAGCCGCGGCAGCCAACCTGCAAGGCCTGCCAACAGATGAGCCCATCATCAATCGCCAAGCACTGCCCAGTGACGCCAACGCGGACAACCTTCAAAGCATTGCAGGGAACGCCAGCCAATCGAATGAGCAAGGCATTGCCAAGCTCGCCATTCAAGACAACAAGCAGCCCTTGCCGCAAGAAAATTTGGCGGCTAATCACCAAACGCTTGAAACCCCAGCGGGCATAGGCCCCAACAACCAAGCGATTGCTGCAGAAGCGGCCATCTTGAATCGACAAGCAGCACCTGAAGATGCCCCTCCAGGCGTCAATCGCCAAGGCGTTGACAACGGCAAGATCGAGTCCCATTTCGAGCAACTCCCCTCAGAAACAATCGAGCGCAAGAAGGTCGATTTCGCGACCGCAGGTAGCGCTAGCGGTGCTGCGCCAAGCGCAGCTTCTGCAAGCAAAGCGTCGACCGTCAAACCAAAAGTTGCGCCAGCTTCGGCACGACGCGCCCCTGTGACAGAAGCTGAAAAGCAGCAAGCCAAACTCAAGCGTGAACAAATCAACGACGCATTTCACGGGCGTTTGGCAGGCATCAAACACAACGTCGAAGCCCTCAACAGCCGCCTCACCGACTTCGAAGAAAAAGTTCACAAGGAAGATGCGACGCTCGACAAAGGCAACCCTGATGACTTCGAAGTCAATTTGGACTAAGCACTGTCACCCAGATGCCACGGATTTAAGACCCGCCTGATTACGATCCAGCCTGCCTCTAGCGCAGGCTTTTTTGTTTCTGGAGTTTTCTGTGAGCCACTTATTTTCCGAATTCACCCTCACCTCGCCTCGCGGCCCATTGACACTGGCCAACCGAACGGTTGTCGCCCCCATGTGCCAATACTCGGCAGAGAACGGCCAGGCCACCGATTGGCACTTGACCCACTGGGCCAGCTTACTCAACAGTGGCGCAGCCTTGTTCATCATCGAGGCCACCGCGGTTGAACCAGAAGGGCGCATCACACCGCTG
>JACCDN010113292.1_pt1 | contig 10082 bp, 7 predicted proteins | sample 7441691 | NCBI WGS metagenome assembly JACCDN01 (sample SAMN15323439, study PRJNA562643) | freshwater metagenome | isolation source: river surface water | place: USA:Blue River Watershed | collected 2017-08-16
CACCGGTGCAAAACTAGGTCAGGTAGATTCATTAGGTAATATCTCTGCATCTATTAATGAATTTGATACAGTGAAAGTACTCATTGGAAAAATTGATAGGCCAGCTGCATTTGATAGTTTAATTGCTTATATCCCATATATACTTTCTGCTTCTTTCGATGAAGGCGGATTTATGCTTATGAAATTACAATCAACAGAATTTGATTTAGTTCCTTATGTAACCCAACCTAAATACAGAATTACGGTTAGGGGAAAATTGAAAACCCCACCAGCTAAAAATGTTTACTATAGACTCAAAGTGAAAATGAATATAGGAGTTCTTCCGATAAATGTTTAGAAGGTTTAATTCATAAAGAGAGCCCTTTCGATGGAAAGGGCTTTTTTTATGAACTGTATCGTTATAGAATAAGGAGATACTAAAACTGCTTTTCAATATTGATCTTCAACTTATTAAGTATTGTATGAAGTGCAAAACAAATCAATTGATCTGTTGTTAACTGATAATTAATATGTTAATATGAAGAAAATTATAGTATTACTTGGTTTATTTAGCATTATATATGCTTCTGCTGTAGCCCAAACTAATTTTAGTGGAGGAGTTTTTAGCAATACTACTTGGACTTTAGCTAATAGTCCATACATTTTAACAGGTCCTGTTGTAGTGTTTCCCAATGTAACACTTACTATTGAGCCAGGTGTTGTTGTTAAAATTGAAGAGACTTCTTACAATGTTAGCCAACAAGTATATTTAGAAGTACGTGGAAAACTAGTAGCAAAAGGAACTAGTACTAGCCCTATTTCTTTTATTCCTAAATCGGCACCTTCTTTAGGTACTGATCATATTTGGCAAGGCATTTTTGTGAAAACTGCTCAGGGTGGTTCTATAGATATGGATTATTTCGTATTTAATAATTCTTACTACGGAATTAATTATGATGATGTATTAGTTGATACCATAACTTTTAACGGATGCAAATTTAGCTACAACAGTTATACATTGGCTATAAACACTAATGTTGTAGTTAATAATTGTGAATTTATAAACAATGCAGTTCCCCATAGTTTGATTTACGTGTATGGATCTGTAACTGCAAACAATTGCATATATAAAAACAATTTCGCTTGCATGTCTACAATTGCGAATGGTGTAAACGTTAATGGATGTACCTTCGAAAATAATACAAATTGTTTTATTCAAATTTCAGGGAAATTTAGAAATTGTGTTTTCAAAGATAATGTTGTGGTGTTTCAAGAAAACGGAACTTTAGAAATTGATTCTAGCCAGTTTATTAATAACGAAATAGGTATTAATGCTTTTGGTGCTGGAAGTGTTAAAAATTCAACATTCACCGGAAATAAATTAGCATTATCTGTGGGGTCTAATTCTATCATCGAAAGTAATAACATTAGCAATAATGATGTAGGTTTAGGCTTAGCAGGTGTATTTACTACAGGAATGGTTTTGCCTTTAATTAAAAACAATAAAATTTGTTATAACCTTCTTTATAATTTGGAAAACAAATCCGATTACAATTTGAGCTTAGATAGTAATTGTTTTTGTTTGAATGATTCTGTTTCTATTGACGCAAAAATATATGATGGTTATGATGACATTACTCGTGGTCTAATAAACTTTGCTATTTATGATACTTCTTGTACGAATATCAAAAAGCGTGTTATAAAAATTAACTTAGGCACGAATACTGGCATTACTTCAACTATTAAAGAGATTAGCGTTTCGCCCAATCCTTTTGTAGATAAAGTATTTTTAAAAGGAATAGAGAATGCCATTACTGTTTGGTATGTATTTGATATTACTGGGAAGAAAGTTTATGAAACAACTAGCGAAACAATGAATCCTGAACTAGACTTAAGCTTTTTAGACAAAGGTGCCTATATACTTAAATCTGAAAATTTTCAACCCGTAAAACTTCTGAAATATTAATATAAAAAAAAGCCACATCTAAAACATGTGGCTTTTTTATTTACATCTTCACTATTCTTTGCACTAAATCTCTAATTTTTAAAATATATACTCCTTTTTCAATAGCCGATATATCAATTTTTCCAGTTTCCTCTATTCTATTTGCAAGAATAAGTTTCCCCTGCAAATCATAAATTTCTACTAATGTGTTTTCGTTAACTGCTAATCCTTCCAAATAAATTATTTTATTACTCGGATTTGGATATATTTTTATATTAGAATGATAAGCTGTATTTAAACCTGTAGTTTTGTTAATAGTAATGAATGATGTGTCGGTACATATTGTTTGACTATTCGAAAACACACAATACAATTTATTTTCTTTTAACGATTTCCATTTTACAACAACTAAGCTATCCCCTTGTCCTGATAACACTTCTACACTATCGCCATACCAAAAATAGTTTCCATTTTGGTTAGAATATGTGTAATAGGCATAAGTTAAACTAGTATCCGTAACGCTTGTAGTTCCTTGTATTGGAAATGCGGCTACCTTACTTTTTACATAGATATTAATTAGTAATGAAATGGTATCGGCTTGCACGCAATCGCTATCTTGTGCTTTAAATCTAAAGCGATAGGGTTGAGTACGTTCATCGTTGCACTCCGTTTGCCAAGCAAATGCAGCAGTTCCAAATAATGAATCTGAATTTAATTTTAAATAATATTTAGAATTCACTATGCCATTCGAAGGATCTGCAACCATGCTTAATATTACCGAATTCAAAGTATCTCTGTCGTAAGTTTTCAATAAACTATCAGCATCTAATTGAAATTTTTCACCCTCAACTATATAATAATTTCTTGTTGAATTATTTTTTAGAGTGTCATTATTAATAATCATGTACGGTGAATTATTAGAAGTTTTAGTTACATACAACGTAACATAGGTTGTATCATAAAAAGGAGTCGGACAAGTTTGATCTCTTACTACAATTTTAAATTTATGTCCTTGAGGTTTTACTGATTTACAATTTGGAGTCCATTTAAATTGTCCTTGAACAATTCCCATTCCTGAGATTACTAAATTTTGAGCAGTAATGCCGGTTTGCAAAAAGCCAACTTCACCCCATTTTGCATAATATAAATTTGGATTTAAAATATTATCCTGTATATCCGGAAGGATGTACATATATACTGAATCGTTAGGCACATCTCTTCCTGTAAAAGTAATGCTATACTCTTTACCAATTTCTAAGGTATCAACAATTATATTTTTACGATTTCTATTATCTGAAACTACTGGTGGAGATTCTGGACATAATACTGTTTCTAATTGGAACTCTCTATATACGGTACCAATTTTTGTAGGCACATTATTTATTTTACGGTATTCATCACATTTGAAACCAACGAGGTATCTTCCAATTTTAGTAGGAATGAAACTAAAAACTCCTGTAGTTGGATTTAAATTAATGTCTGGTACACCATCCAATATATTATAATTTAGATTATATCCAGGCGCATACGTTACAGTACCAAAAGGCTTAACTGCAGAAATTCCATCTGTAGGTGGGATTAATGAATAGACTAAAGAATCTCCATCCGGATCTGTACAATTTAATTGAACCGTGTAAGGTTTTCCTACACAATAAAAAGCCAAAGGGGTTCTAGTAAAACGAGGTGAATTATTATACCGTGTAGGGCTACCAGCATTTAATCTTGGTAGGTCCATGGTAAAATTTATTCCCGTTGATGAACTGTTTAACACATTATTTACACCTTCGTTCCTACAACATGTATATGCTGAAAAATAATAACCATTCGAGTTGTTTAATGCCTGAGCTTGTGTAGAAGTAATGGTATATTCATATACTCCTACTTGTAAAGATAAATTTGCATAAAATGGTGGGCAATCGGCAGGATTATATGTTGCGTAATAACTGCTAATTTTTGGCATTTGGAAATTAAAATTCGCATTTACATTAGTAACACTTATATAAGTTGCAAAATCTACAAACTGAGGTAGTGGGTTTGAACTAGTTATGGCGTCTTTAAATATGGTTAATTTTACTTTGTATGTATCATTTCCGAGGTGTGTTAAATTCATATCATATCCCGAAAAATGGCTAGCTCGAGATGCTAATGAAATCAATAGGAATAATACACTGAGTGTAAGTCTAAGTGTTCTCATAATCTGGCTTTAGGTTATTTGAACGATTCCAATAACTGTGCCAAAGCAATCTGATTACAATTTTACAAACTTACTGTAATTGTTATTTATTTGAATATAATAGCTTCCTGAAGGTAAATTTGCAATATTTATTTTTCTCTCAATAGACATAATTATTTCTCTTACTAACATTCCTTGTGAGTTGTAAATTTTTATTTTATGAATAGTTTGAATTCCGTTAATACATAAAATATCATTTGCAGGATTTGGGTAAATGATAATCTTTTCAGCTTTAACTTGAATGACCCCAGTACTGTAATTACTATAGAAATTTTGATAAGCTGTTTGAACAGTATCTGTACTAAGTTTTAATTTTTCTACTGAACTCAAATTGTTTCCAAATGTATCTCTTGCCCATACATAAGCAAAATCGGTTACCACTTTTTCTCCTGGTGCAAGCGTGATGCTTTTTACAGCAGATATTGCACGCCTATCACCCGGCACATCAGTTTCTACCCAATTGGATCTTCCTTGTGGATCTGTATTTCCTGGGAACATATACAGGCAAGAGTCCGTTCCATTTCTACCATTTAAGCCATACATAATAGGGAGATTATCAGCCCAACGACCTTTTAAATATCGGTACAGCTCTGTAGCATTTGTGGGGAAACCAGTTGAACCCGAAAGCCCACCTTTATAGATTAATATAAAACTTCCTATTTCTACATTAGGATTGTTTGATGTTTTACCCGGATTCAAATACGTAATTCCGAAAGCAGGCGGGGAGTTGCCATATCCTAAACCACCCATATCTTCATCATCATTGTCTGCATTATACGCATAGAATAAATTTCTTTTTCTATTGTTTGGTCCAACAGATAAATCGCAACCGATATAATCATCATCAGCTCCACCTATTTCAAAATCGTTATAATTTCCGATGCGAAATTCTGTAAATGTAGTATTCGATTTATTTGTAATGATATAACGATACATGGTCGTATTATTAATGGCATCACTTGTAGATGATGAAAATGCGTAAGCGAAATTTTGTATTTCTACACCCATCGGATTACCGCCTGTATATGCCGTATGTGGTCCTCCCATATCATTTATCACCCAATACACCATTTGCCCAGGAATAGTGTTGATATTATTTAAATCAAGTACAGGGTAATCACCTAATGATGGGTCATAAATACCATCTGAATTTGCATCGTAAAATGGAGCATGTGAACTTGGCCATCTACTCATATTGTACGAAATTCCTTTACCACTTTTCGCATCGTTAATTTCTTTTCCTGTAATATTGAACATCTCATTCCAATCATCACAATCGATGGAATCTATTTGCCCCATTGCATTTAATGCGCCTGGCCAAAAATCCAATCCACGTTGACGATACGTTTGTCCAGCTGTATATAAGTTATTTCCAACATCTATTCCGCCTAACATTAACGATGCCGTAAAACTAGAATGAATACTTCTTTCCCCTGAAGCCACTTTAGGAATTTCGTAACTAGGCATACCTGCTCCGAAAATATCCCAAAACATATCTCCACCATTTAACAATTTTGCTCGAACATTATTAATTTCTAAATTAATACTTGCTGTAGGTTCTGCACAATTACTAGCATTCGCTTGATTAAGCACAATGAGTAAAAAAATAGCAAGATTGAATAATTTAAATTTCATACTATTAAAATTTACGTATTGCATACACTGTGCCTTTTTGTGTTTTTGCAGAATTTCGAATTCTAATACTTGTACATTGAATGGCATTAGCCTTATCAAATTCTGAAGACGACCAAGCATAACCTGATATGTAATAATTAAGCCTTTTTAATGCTAATCTCAATTCATTTTGTGATGGTAAATACCAATCCGAAAATCCTTGATGCACTAAATCATAACAAGCCTTTGCAGCATAGTTTCCTTCACCAAGCGCATTTACAATTTTAGTTGTATTTAAATATCCCGCAAACATTGATGTGTCGGTAGCTCCAACAAGTGTATCTTTACTATTCCTCCAAGTAATGGTACTATTGGACGTTATTACATGTAACACTAATCCGTGAAATTCACCGCTTTTATATCCAGGGTCGCCAGCTTGTAAAACATAAAATAACATACCACCTTTCATTACATCACCGTATTTAAGAATGTCGGTAGCAAAAGTTCTTTGTTGACTATACCATATTCCACTTGCTGTTACAGCATAAGCCCGAACATAATATGCCTCACCAGGTTCTAAGTTATTTAGCACACAAGTAAAAGAATCGCTAGCAATACTTCGCTCTTTTAAAAAATTATTTACAGTGGGTTGTGGATTTTTACTCCAACATATACCAGCTTCAACTACTTGCTCTCCTCCAGAATTTATTATCCTTCCGCCAGAAATCGCAGAATCCATACCAATATATCGAACAGGCAAAGTAGCTAAAGTAACCGATGCCCCCACAACTGTTGTGGAGAACGAGAATAATAAAAGAATATATAGGTATGTGATACGAAGCATAAGTAGTAGATATAAGCAATTTAAGGGTTTTTACTTTAATCTGAAACAAAAAAACAATTTCAGTAATATTGTGTTCATCAATAAACCAAATACAAATGCAAAATTACAAAAACCATACCCGCTATTATCCATTTCACCATTTCTTCTTAACTCCTATTACATTGGTTATTTTTGTTTGGACAATTATTTCTGTTTTCCAAAATGAAAATTCTTTAGGTGAGAATATTATAAACACATTGTTGGCGACTGCTGTTGTGTTAATAGCATTAATAGCGAGGATGTATGCAGTAAAAAATCAAGACCGCACTATTCGATTAGAAGAACGTATGCGCTATTTCGAATTAACAGGTAAATCGTTTGCCGAGAAAGAAGCTAAATTACGTAAATCTCAAATTATTGCTTTGCGTTTTGCGAGTAATGAAGAATGGTTAACATTAATGGATAAAGCCATTGCTGAAAATCTATCTTCAAAAGAAATTAAAATGGCAATTACCAATTGGAAAGCAGACCACAATAGAGTTTAATACTTATTTATTTTTGATTAGAGAAGAGGGCTTTTTGAGCCCTCTTTTTTTATAACTTAACGAATCGTTGAATCGCATTATTAATACTGATAAAATAAATACCTTGAGGTAAAGTATTTAGATCGAACGCTTCATTCTCCAATACATAACCGTTCAACACTAATACTCCTGTTGCAGTATATATTTTCACATTCGTTGGTTCGTTTTTCGAAATCCCTTCAATATAAATTTGATCCTTACTAGGATTAGGATAAATATTAAAATTATTTTTAGAAAGTGTATTTATACCTACAGTACTAGTGAAATCATAGCACCTAGAAGTATCTGAACAACCATTAGTAGTAACTATTACTGCATAAGATCCAGTTGTAGTTGGAGTAAATGTTTGATTAATTGCACCAACTACATTGTTTAAATTTGCACAATTAATCCATTGATAAGTACCTCCTGTAAATTGTGCAAATAATACTTTACTAGTAGCTGTTACACCAACGTCTACTTTTTTAATATTTATGTTTAACACAATTGTAGAGTCGCAACCTTTTGAAGTTTGATATACTACAGAATCTCTTGTTGTTTCTATATATTTTTTACCATTTTCTAACCATGTATATTCTACACAAGCATTAACAAAGTCTACTAATTTGTATGATGAATTCATGGTTAAGTTTAAAGTCAAATTCGAATCGCAACCTTTTGAATTTTTTAATAATGCAAAGTATTGACCGCTGTTGGTGTATGTTTGCCCATTAGCCGACCAAGTGTAAGAATCGCAAGCAGTAATATTTTGAATACTACTACTCGATTTATTTACTGTTAAATTTAAATACACTACAGAATCGCATCCTCGCGAATTTGTGTAAGTATAACTTGTGTATGTAGAATTAGTGTAGTTTATTCCATTTACATTCCAGGTATAGTTATCGCAAGCGATAATATTTTGTGTAGTAGGTGGAATAACACCAACGGTTAACACCAGCGTAACTATAGAGTCGCAACCTCCAGCTGCTAATGCAGTGTCGACATACACACCTGAACTGCCGTAAGACATTCCGTTTAATGACCATAAGAATGTGTCACAAGAACTAACAGTATCAGACACGTTAATTGTAGAGGCAACAGATAAGTTTAGTTTAACAATAGAATCGCAAGTGTTTGCCTTTGTTAATCGAGCAAAATAATTTCCAGCTGTAGTGTACGTTAAACCGGTTAATGGCCAAGTATAAGCACTACAAACTGTTCTCTTAATTTCATTAACTGTCATTCCTGCACCTAAAACTTTGCCTGCAGAAAAATTTGAAGCTGTACCAAATAGGTCGAAATTTACAAATGTTCCAGATCTAAATGCAGATGATTGATCATACACAAGTGCATTCGCATTATTGCCATCCGGCACTCCATTATTCATCGGGAAATAGGCATGTAAATTAGCAGTTGCATTGCACAATTCAGCATTTTTAGAGGCTATAAGCTCTGCTTGTGTTTTTGCAACATTCCATATTCTTACTTCATCTATATTCCCATTAAATCTATTTAATCCATCTATTCTTCTACCTATAACAATATTCCCAGTTGCAGATGTATTTGGCGTTACTGTTAAATTTCCTGCAACATCTAGTACACCATCTACATATAAACTAACCTTGTTTGTAGCTAAAGGATTGTATACGCCAGCCACATGATGCCATAATCCATCATTTACAGGAATCGTTCCACTTAACCCATTTCCCTGTACTTCTAATCGTATTGCATTACCAAAAAGTACATTTAACGTAAATCTACTTCCGGTTGCTTGAACTCCCATGTCTACAATTACATTCTGTACTCCACCTGCATTGGGGTCTGCATTGGATGTCATTTTAATCCAAGCCTCTATAGTTCTTGCCGCACCACCAGCAATCGGTGGAACATCTGTTTGAATGTAATCATCAATGCCGTCGAATTTTACAGAAGCATTTTGTGCTATGGCTTGTTGATGTATAATTAATGAACTAATAAATAGAAGTATTAATCTGAAAATAGATTTTATGTTAGACATAATTTTGCTTAGTTTAATTTATCGTAGAAAAAAGGGCTATTTGAAAATTGAATTTCAATAAATTATTCTACAGAAGCAAATATTTTACCTTAACATCGATTATTTCTTTCTAAATTGTAGAAATTAGATAAAAAAAGAGGGCCTAAGCCCCCTTTTTATTGCACTTTACCTTTAATAAACAATACTTGCGAACCTGCTTCAGTGTTTGCTGTAATCGTAACTGCTTTATTAAAAGCACCAGAGTTAGCAGCATTATACGTTACTTTTACAAACCCTGTTTTCCCTGGCAACACTGGATCTTTTGTGTAATCTGCTACTGTACATCCACAAGATGTTTGCACATTACTAATCACTAATGGAAGTTCACCATTATTACTATAATTAAATACTGTAGTTACCGGTTTCCCTTGTGGAATCTCTGCAAAGTCGTAAGTCTGCTGTTCCCAAGTAAATGCTGGCGATTTTTTTACATCTCTAGAAACCACTGTACTGTTTGATGCAACTACTACTACTGAATTTTGTTGTGCACTTACCATTCCGGTAATCATCAACATGGCAAAAGCCATTAAAAATTGTTTTCTCATTTTATTTAGATTTATTTGTGTTTACAAATGTTCATATATCATTTTTTATATTGAGTTAACAAAAAGCGAATTAGTGTTAATGAAATGTTAATGTATATAATCAGTTTCTTTAGGCATATTTATTCAATTACATTTGGTAGGAATGAGAAATAGTACGATAAAAATATTTGTAATACTTGCCGTTACTTCCATTGTAGGCATTATTGGAACGCAAATCATTTGGTTCAAAAAAGCTTTTGATAAATCGGAAAGCGAATTCAACAAAAGCTTGTACATCGCTTTAAATCAAAGTTTGAAGGGTGTTCTGCTATATAATAATAC
>JACCDN010957743.1_pt1 | contig 10080 bp, 6 predicted proteins | sample 7441691 | NCBI WGS metagenome assembly JACCDN01 (sample SAMN15323439, study PRJNA562643) | freshwater metagenome | isolation source: river surface water | place: USA:Blue River Watershed | collected 2017-08-16
GAGCTGACCGTGCCCTTGCTGCATGCACTGGTCGAGAGCGGCGCCGACATCCTCGAGCTGGGCGTGCCGTTCTCCGATCCGATGGCGGAAGGCCCGGTGATCCAGCGCGCGAATGAGCGTGCATTGAAATTCAATGTCGGCATGCGCGATGTGCTCGGCTATGTGAGCGAGTTCCGCAAGACCAACCAGCACACCCCGGTGGTGCTGATGGGTTATGCGAATCCCATCGAGCGCATGGGTGTGGATCGCTTTGTCGCTGAATCGAAGGCGGCCGGTGCTGATGGCGCGATCGTGGTCGACTATCCGCCGGAAGAGGCCGCCGAGTTCGCGCAGAAACTGAAGGCGCAGGACATGGACCTGATCTTCCTGCTCGCGCCGACCTCGACCGAGCAGCGCATCCGTCAGGTCGCGCAGATCAGCAGCGGTTTTTCCTACTACGTGTCGCTGCGTGGGGTGACTGGTGCCGGCCATATCGACACAGGCGAAGTCGCCAGCCGGCTCGACGCCATTCGTGAACACGTGAAGCTGCCGATCGGCGTGGGCTTTGGCATTCGTGATGGCGAGACCGCCAAAGCCGTGGCCTCTGTCTCGGATGCGGTGGTCATTGGCAGCCGCATCATTCAGGAGCTGGAGAGCACGCCGACGGACCAGGCCGTACCCGCAGTCAAAGCCTTTTTGTCTGAGATACGTTCGGCTATCGACCAAATAGCCGCCTAAGCACGCTCACGCATCGCTCGCTACGCCACCTGACGAGGATTCATCAGGTGGCGTTTTTCTTCTGATCGCGGAATCACGAACAAGCGTTGCCATACTGTCCGGTGCAGAGATTTTTCTGATCGGGTCAGAACATTATTTTTCCCCTCGTTACCGACACGTCGTCGTCCGTGAGGTCAGCTCATCCTGCTGGCGGCAAGCGCGTGTCGGTCTGATCATTCATTCATTTCGGGGGAAAAGTTATCATGCAAGCGGCATCATCAAGCGGCAGTACGATCAAGCTGGCAGCGCCAGGCATCCATGCGTGGCGTATTCATGGCGGAGACATTCCTGCGTACCTGAACGCTGTCAAAGCATGGGCCGCAACCGAAAAGCAGGGGGCGCAGGCGTTGTCACGTATCGACACATGGGTAAACGGAGACAGGCGCGAGCTGCTGAATCTTTCCGGACTGTCGCTGACATCGCTGCCACCACTTCATCCGGATGTGCGCCGGCTTGATGCGTCAAGTAATCAGCTGACTACTTTGCCCGAGCATTTGCCCGAGCTGCAGGTGCTGAATGTCAGGGGAAATACATTGACGCAGCTTCCGGACACACTTCCGTTCAGTTCCTTGCAAAAGCTGGATGTTGCAAACAATAAGTTGAATCGCCATCCCACCGGACTGCACTGGCTGCGTCCGGGTTGTGAGATCCATATCGACGGTAACTGCGATCTTCGCCCCATTCAGGCACCTGTCGGCTGTTTTCTCGATATGGATCTGTTCGTCGCTTTAAAACTCCAGCAGCACCAGAAAATGGCGAGCTTGTTGAAGGAGTTTCCGGCCGCAGCCAATTGTCGGGATACCGACGGCGATTCGCCGCTGCACTTTGCGGTTGAAGCGGGCGATCTCAGGTCGGTCTCGCTACTGCTGCGTAATCCATTAATCGATGTCAATCTGACTGATCGTAACGGTCGCACACCGCTGGCACTGGCTTGCCTGCATGGTCAGGATCAGTTAGCGCTCCTGCTCCTGAGCCGCAATGACATTGATGCTGATAAGGCTGACAACAATGGTTTGTCCCCGTTGCTGCTGGCAACTCACAGCAACAGGGAAGCCATCGTCGCAGCTTTGTTAAACAAGCCGGATGTCGATCCGAATCAATGTGCGGTCAATGGCGTATCACCGTTGATGTATGCGATCGACAGCAAGCAGCTGCCCATACTCAGGTGCTTACTGGCATCGCCGATGCTTGATCTGGAGCGAACTTTGTCAAACGGAATGACCCCAGCGGCGACAGCGGCGGCGCAAGGCGCTGCAGATATCCTGGAACTCCTGCTGCAAAAGGTGGCCGTCAATTCGCAGATGCAGCAAAGGATGATTGAGGACGCGATGTATGGTGCCTGCTCGGCAGGCAGGCGTGAGATCGCGGAACTCTTGTTGCGCAAATATCGCTGCAATCCTGATTCGAGCAGAAATCGCCTGAACGCCCCCGCATTATGTATCGTGGCAAGAGCGGGCAATGCGGACATGGTCAGCGCGCTGCTGCGCCATGGTGCGAACCCGAACAGAGAGACGCCCGGAGGATCGACGGCATTGCAAGCAGCCGTTGAGGCGGGTGCAGGGGATTGTATACAGCGCCTGCTGGGTGCTCCGGGTATCAACCCGAACCAGCGTGATGCGAAAAACAGAGCGACTGCGTTGTGCAGCGCCGCCGTAAAAGGGGATGCCAAATTAATCGCTGCCTTGTTGCAGCACCCTGCCACGGATCCGAACTGCGCAGACCGACAGGGTGCGACGCCCTTGTGTCTTGCAGCCTTCCTCGGGCATGAGGCTGTGGTGGCGGCACTGCTGGCAGACCCCCGGACCGATGTGAACAAGCCGGATAACAATCAGCATACGCCATTGCACCATGCATCTGGTCGCGGTCAGGTGGCCATTGTGAAGGTGTTGCTGAAGCATCCCGGGGTGAATGTCGATGTGCTGAGTGGAGCTAACTTGCACCCTTTGCATGTTGCGATTGGCATAGACAACAGGGAAATCGTGGGCCTGCTGCTGGGCAATTTGAAATCGCGCGGTCAGCTGCACGCGCTGGATTCATATGAGACAGTCAAGAACGCACTTCGCCTCTGTTCTCAGGAGACAGTGATCGATTTGATGAACGCCTTTGGCATGAGTCCCAACCATGTCTTTCAAAACGGGGTGGCATTACTAAGCGTCGGCTGCCTGCAAGGTCAGTCCGATGTCGTTCGTTGGTTGTTGGAGCAGGGAGTGGATCCCAATATGCCAGACAAAGCCAGTCTTCTTCCGCTGGAGTGCGCAGTACTGAAAGAAAGTCCGCAGGGATATCAGACTATCCTTCATTTACTTGCGGCAGGAGCAGACGTTGCTCGGATCCAGGGGAAAAACGACAGGATCAAAACCGTACGCAGCCTCGGCGATGTAATCACCCAGACGCTCATCGCAGGAAAGCTGACTCCTCAGGCAGCAGCCCAATCCGTTGGACGTGGTTCCCAATCGGACAGCGAGCAGGATCCACTGGCTCCGGCAAAATTCGTCATCGACAAAGTAAAAACCCTGCCCACAGATCAGCAAGCGGTGGTATTGGCCGGCATGCTGCTTCATTCGATTAGTGAGTTCGATCTCAGTCTGGCTGACCATCCCTGGCTGTCCAAATTGTTGCGGCTTGAATTCATTGCGGAGCCCCGGCAAAGGATGGTGTTGCTGAAATCCGTCCATGAGAAGCTGAAGTTGTGGGATGGCCAAGGGGTTGACGGTGCAGGACAGGGCAGTTTCAGTGTGCTGAAAACCGATCCGGGTCGCCTGCCGCTCCTGACACGCGAGATCATGCGGGTTTGGGCGGGCATGGCGCCTGATATTTTTGGCAGGAAGGCCTGATGGCCAAGGACTGCCAGGCTGGGGCTGCATTCAGGGCTGCATTCCGTGCTGCATTCCGGACTGCATTCCGGACTGCGATAAGGGGAAAGCGGCGATACGGGTTAGCTGAACGATAACTTCCCAGTCTGGCAAGCCTTGTGTGCGTGGGGTAAAATCTGGGGTTAACTGGCGCGCAAGCGCCTGACCGAAAGAGAGCCCCCATGAGCTGGCTAGAAAAACTGCTTCCGCCCCGTATCCAGCGCTCCGACGCTGCCACACGTCGTTCCGTGCCCGAGGGGCTGTGGGTCAAATGCCCTTCGTGCGAATCGGTGCTGTACCGCACTGATCTCGAGTCCAACCAGCAGGTCTGCCCGAAATGCGATCACCACATGCGCATCCGTGCGCGCGACCGTCTGGACGCGCTGCTCGATCAGGAAGGCCGCTACGAGATCGGTCAGGAAGTGCTGCCGGTCGACACGCTGAAGTTCAAGGATTCCAAGAAATATCCTGAGCGCCTGAAGTCTGCGCTCGACGCGACCGGTGAGACGGATGCGCTGATCGTGATGGGCGGCGCGATCATGTCGCTGCCGGTCGTCGTTGCCTGTTTCGAGTTCGAATTCATGGGCGGATCAATGGGCGCCGTGGTCGGCGAGCGTTTCGCGCGCGGCGCGCAGACTGCGCTTGAGCAGAAAGTCCCCTTCATCTGCATCACCGCCACTGGCGGCGCACGCATGCAGGAAGGCCTGCTGTCGCTGATGCAGATGGCCAAGACCACCGCGATGCTGACTAAGCTGTCCGAGAAAAAGCTGCCGTTCATTTCCGTGCTGACCGACCCAACGATGGGCGGTGTGTCAGCCTCGTTCGCCTTCATGGGCGATGTGGTGATTGCCGAGCCGAAGGCACTGATCGGTTTCGCGGGTCCGCGCGTGATCGAGAACACCGTGCGTGAAAAACTGCCTGAAGGTTTCCAGCGTTCGGAGTTCATCCTGCAAAAAGGCGCGATCGACATGATCGTCGACCGGCGCAAGATGCGCGAGGAGATCGCCCAGCTGCTCGCGCTGTTGCAGAACCAGTCGCCTGAAGTACTGGCCTGATGCATCGAGTCTGACCGTGCCGACACGGTATCCCGGTGCTCACCGGGATGACCGTGGGGTGGCCTGACTGAGTGGTTACCGTCATTCCTGCGCTCGCCGGAATCCAGCGAATGTCGTCTATTTTCTTTCCCATGCCGCTTTCCCTGAATGACTGGCTGGCCCGCCTCGAATCGCTGCATCCCAAGGCGATCGACATGGGCCTCGAGCGCGTGGCCGCCGTCGCGCAGCGACTCGGTCTGCGTTTTGATTGTCCCGTGATCACCGTGGGTGGTACCAATGGCAAGGGCTCGACCTGCGCGATGCTGGAATCCATGCTGCTGCAGGGGGGCTATCGCGTCGGTCTGTACACGTCACCGCACCTGCTGCATTTCAATGAGCGCGCCCGGTTCAATGGCGAGATGGCCACCGATGCGATGCTCTGCGCCAGCTTCGAGCAGGTCGAGGTAGCGCGCGGCGAGGTGTCGCTCACGTATTTCGAATTCACCACGCTGGCGATCCTGAAGCTCTTCGCTGATGCCGGTCTGGATGCCGTGATCCTCGAAGTCGGGCTCGGCGGTCGTCTCGATGCGGTGAACCTCATCGATGCCGATGTCGCTATCGTGACCAGCGTGGATCTCGACCACATGGAGTATCTCGGCGATACCCGCGAGAAGATCGGTGCCGAGAAGGCGGGCATCTTCCGGTCGGGCCGCACCGCGATCTGCAGCGATCCCGAGCCGCCCGCGTCGCTCATTGCCCATGCCGAGTCGATCGGCGCTGACCTCTGGCTGTTCGGCCGGGACTTCAATTATTCGGGCGATCGACAGCAATGGAACTACGGCGGTCGCGGCCAGCGCCGCAACGCGCTGGCCTATCCCAGCCTGCGGGGGGCGAACCAGCTGCTCAATGCCAGCGCCGCGCTGGCCGCACTCGAAGCCCTGCGCGACCGGCTGCCGTTGGGCGCGCAGGAAGTCCGGACCGGCCTTGTCACGGTGGAGCTGCCCGCACGTTTTCAGGTCTTGCCGGGCCGACCTGCCGTGATCTTCGACGTCGCCCACAACCCGCATGCAGCCGCCACGCTCGCGCAGAACCTCGACCAGATGGGTTTTCATCCTTATACCTTCGCGGTGTTCGGCGCGATGGCCGACAAGGACATTGCCGGAATTGTTTCTCAGCTGAAAGATCGGATTGACCACTGGTGCCTGACCGACCTCCCGCTACCGCGCGCAGCCAGCGCCGAATCGCTGGCGCAGCAGCTGCGCGATGCGGGCATTCTTGACAGTGATCAGGCCGGCGCAGAGCGGAGCATTCGCTGCTTCAAGCGCCCTGAAGAGGCGTTTATCGACGCGAAGGGCCGTGCCGGTGAGAATGATAGAATTGCGGTCTTTGGATCTTTCCTCACCGTGGCCGGTGTAATGGCCGCCAGAAGCGCTGGCTGACCTGATCCGCATCGCTGTTTCTGGCAATCACGCAACCGCACTCACACAACCGCGTTCACATAACCGCGCTCACCTAACCGATTTATGGGCTTGTTCTCGTTCCTCAACAAAAGCAAGCAGGACGCCGATGACGACATCGACGTGCCCGTGAAGCCGCGGCGACGTGCGAAGGCGCAGGAAGAGGAGCCCATCGATCCCATGCTGCCCGAGAAGAAGCGGGCACGCCGCCGGCTGATCGGCGCGACGGCCCTTGTGCTGGCCGCCGTGATCGGCTTGCCAATGATCTTCGATTCCGAGCCCAAGCCGCTGACCGACGATATCGCGATCCAGATTCCGTCCCGCGACAAGTCATCCGGGTCATCGCTTGCCAAAGGCTCCGCTGGTCAACCTCTATCGCCCACTGCGACCGAGCATGCCGAGGTGGCCAGGCCGGCGCCGACTCCGCCCGCAGAGCCGCCGGTGGCGGAAAAACTGCCGTCTGCCGAGGCGATCCGGCCACAGGCAGAAAAGCCGGCAGTCAAGGCTGCGGACAAGCCGGCCGAGAAGCCTGCCGACAAGGTGGTGGAGAAGGCGACCGACAAGCCCGCCTCAGTCAAACCCGGCGCCGGCGAAGGCCAGAAGGAGAAGTCCGCGACGGAAAAATCAAAGCCGGCGCATTTCATCCTTCAGGTCGCCGCAGTTGCCAACAAGGCCAAGGCAGAAGAATTGCAGAACCGTCTGAAGCAGGCGGGCATCAAATCCTATTCGCAGAAAGTCAGCACGAAAGAGGGCGAGCGGTATCGTGTGCGCGTCGGTCCTTTCGGCAGCCGCGATGAGGCTGACAAGATGCGCGCGCGCCTGTCGAAGATGGGCCTGTCTGCCGCAGTGCAGCCCGTATGAGTTTTTCCCGGCAATAAGGCCGGGTCTGTTTTTTGAAGGAGTCCACCATGTGTGGCATCGTCGGCGTCGTCTCCCATAGCCCCGTCAACCAGATCATCTACGACGCGCTGCTGCTGTTGCAGCACCGTGGCCAAGATGCTGCAGGCATCGCGACCAGCCACGGCAGCACGTTCAGCATGCACAAGGCCAATGGTCTGGTGCGCGACGTGTTCCGCACTCGTAACATGCGCTCGCTGCCGGGAAACACCGGCATCGGCCAGTGCCGCTATCCGACGGCCGGCTCGTCGAGCGAGGAAGAGGCCCAGCCTTTTTATGTGAACGCACCTTTTGGCATTACGCTCGCGCACAACGGCAACCTGACCAATGCCGTGCAACTGAAGCTCGAGATGTTCAAGAATGACCGCCGGCACATCAACACCGACTCCGATTCCGAGGTGCTGCTCAACGTGCTCGCGCACGAGATACAGGAAGCCACTACCGGGCTGTCGCTGGATCCGTCGATGCTGTTCAAGGCGGTCGCCACGCTGCACAAGCGCGTGCGCGGCTCCTATGCGGTGGTTGCACAGATTGCGGGTTACGGCCTGCTGGCATTTCGCGATCCGTATGGCATACGTCCGCTGTGCATCGGCTTCAATGACACTGACCGCGGGCCCGAATACGTGGTCGCCAGCGAGTCCGTCGCGCTCGAGGGACTGGGCTTTCATTTCCTGCGTGATGTGATACCGGGCGAAGCCATCTTCATCGATAACGATGGCAAGCTGTACAACCAGCAATGCGCGGACAATCCCACACTCAATCCCTGCGCGTTCGAGTTCGTCTATCTGGCCCGTCCGGATTCCGTGATCGATGGCGCGTCCGTCTATGCAACGCGCCTGCGCATGGGCGAGCATCTGGCCGAGAAGATTCGCCGGCAATTCTCTGATGGTGAAATCGACGTGGTGATGCCTATCCCCGATTCCTCGCGCCCTGCCGCGATGGAACTGGCGCTGAACCTCAACCTGAACTATCGCGAAGGCTTCATCAAGAATCGCTATATCGGCCGCACCTTCATCATGCCGGGGCAGGGCGTGCGCAAGAAATCCGTGCGCCAGAAGCTCAATGCGATCAGCTCCGAGTTCAAGGGCAAGAGCGTGCTGCTGGTCGATGATTCGATCGTGCGTGGCACCACCAGCCGCGAGATCGTGCAGATGGCCCGCGATTCAGGCGCCAGGCGGGTGATCTTCGCATCAGCTGCGCCACCGGTGAAATACCCGAACGTCTATGGCATCGACATGCCCACGCGCAGCGAACTGATCGCCCATGGCCGCACCGAAGAAGAGGTGTGCCGCGAGATCACCGCCGATGCGCTGGTGTATCAGGACATCGAGGCAATGAAGCGCTCGATCACCGACGTCAATCCCGCGCTTCGCCAGTTCGAGGCGTCCTGCTTCGATGGCCATTACATCACCGGTGATATTTCGCGCGACTACCTCGACCGGGTCGAGTACGCGCGTCAGAACCCCAAAGCGGTGATTGAAGATGCGGTGCGCACCCAGCTGAACCTGAATCTCGCGCAGATCGAGTGAGCGCCCGGCTGAGAGCGCAAAGGATTCCATGAACAACAGCAAAAAATTCGGCTTCACCACCACGATACTTCACAGCGACCGCCAGAAGCCCATCGAGCACGGCTCGCTGCACAAGCCCATCCACACCGCCGTCGCTTACGGCTATCGCGATGCACGCGAACTGGCCGAGGTGTTCCAGGGCAAAAAGCCCGGCTACCGTTATGGTCGTCAGGGCAATCCCACCGTCAGCGCGCTCGAAGACAAGATCACGCGCATGGAGGACGGCATGGCCACGCTGTGCTTTTCCACTGGCATGGCCACCATCGGCGCAGTGGTGCAGGCACTGTTGCGCGCAGGCGACCATGTAGTGTCGTCATCCTTCTTGTTCGGTAACACCAACAGCCTGTGGCAAACGGTCAGTCTGCAGGGCATGCCGGTCAGCTTTGTGGATGCGACCGATGTGCAGCAGGTCGAGCGTGCGCTCACGCCCGCCACCCGGATGGTATTCGTCGAGACCATCGCCAACCCGCGCACGCAGATTGCGGACCTCGCCCGCATCGGCGCGCTGTGTCGCGAGCGCGGCATTCTCTACGTGGTCGATAACACGATGACCTCGCCCTACCTGTTTCGTCCGAAGCAGGTCGGTGCCAGTCTGGTGCTCAATGCGCTGACCAAATCGATCGGCGGGCATGGCAATGCGCTGGGCGGCAGCCTCACCGATACCGGGCTGTTCGACTGGACGCGTTTTCCCAATATTGCCGACAGCTACAAGCGTTTTGCACCGGCGCAGTGGGGCATCGCGCAGTTGCGCGCCAAGGCCCTGCGCGATTTTGGTGGCGCGCTCGGTCCTGAGGCCGCACATCACTTGTCTGTCGGCTCCGAGACGATGGCGCTGCGCATCGAGCGTGAATCAGCAAGCGCACTGGCACTGGCGCGCATGCTCGATGCCGATGAGCGCGTGGCAGCGGTCCATTACCCGGGACTGCCTGCGCATCCTCAGCATCAGCTCGCGACCGACCTGTTCCGCGCATATGGCGGTCTGTTCAGTTTCGAGCTGGTGGCCGGTATCGACTGTTTCGATTATCTGAACCGGCTGACCCTCGCGATCCCGGCCAGCAATCTTGGCGACACGCGCACGCTGGTGATACCGGTCGCGCACACGATCTATCACGAGATGGGGCCGGAGCGACGTGCAAGCATGGGGATTGCGGAATCACTGATCCGGGTGTCGGTCGGCATCGAAGATACCGAAGATCTGCTGCAGGATTTCGCGCAAGCGCTCAACGTCTGAGCGGACGCATCAGTGCCCGAAGTTCACGGGCCCAGTGTGCGCGCGGCGTTGCGGCTCAGCCAGCTGACGCCGGGCGGCATGCGGAACGCCCGCAGCCGCTCCAGCAATCGCCCTGCATCCGTTTCATTGATCAGCAGCGCCCGGTGCTCACCGCGCAGGAAACCCTCCTGCTGAATCTGATCGAGAAATGCGGTCAGCTTGTCATAAAAGCCGTTAACGTTGAGCAGGCCCACCGGCTTTTCATGAAAGCCCAGCTGTGCCCAGGTCATCGCCTCGAACAATTCC
>JACCDN010170644.1_pt1 | contig 10077 bp, 12 predicted proteins | sample 7441691 | NCBI WGS metagenome assembly JACCDN01 (sample SAMN15323439, study PRJNA562643) | freshwater metagenome | isolation source: river surface water | place: USA:Blue River Watershed | collected 2017-08-16
ATTCCCAACTTCAATTACTGATATACTGAAACTCGTGAGACAAAAATAAATTTTGAGAAAGTGTGCGACACAAGAAATAAACAGCACAATGCGAACAAAAAAGAACTAAATCAGAGAAGTGAGTCAGTCTTCGATGCCAGAAAAAACTGAAGAACCAGTATATACCCAGAATACCGCATATAACACCGAACCAGCAGCACGCTCAATTGTGTTTTTGGGTGGCATGAATTATGACGAAGCGAGAAATATCGAGTCAGGCAAGATGCTCATGGAGCTACTTGGCTACAATTTGGTTATTACGCTCGGTGAAGAGTCTAGTAATCCAAAAAACGACGACACGGTTATTTTTGAATACGCTGATGGTATACAGCAAGAATTACCAACAAAACTTGCTATGAAGCAGCTCGATGATGACGCCGTGCAGCGGTACACAAAACTACACGAGCGACGCGCTCGCGAACTCATTGCACGTATTGAGTCATCAAGTGCGGGCCCCGTCGATGCGGTTTTTCAGTCAGTCGATACCTCAACAGGTATTCTTGCAATGCATGAACGTCCGGATTTATTCCGCCGTGTCGTACTGCTCGATCCTTCAAGTATCGTTAAACACCCCACACCGAAAAAATTTTTTAGAGATCTGGTATCAACAGGAAGAATACGGACACTTTTTAGCCGAAAAGATTTGCCGACCAGCTCTCGGTATGAGACTCCATTAAGTCGATATCAACATCTACAACGCATGAAAAAAACTGCCCGTTTTGGCAATATGCGCGCCACGTATTTAAGTTATCAGGCAAAGATGCTCCATGAAATTGCCTCAGCAAAAAATGCACCGATGATTTCTGTTATTACGAGTGAATTTGATCACGCCTATAGCCCTGAGCACATACTCGAATCACTACAAGATGTTACGGACATTGCGACACTCTTTGTCTCGCATGCACGTCATGGTATCGGCGGTAAATTATCAAAATTACAAGATGTCGCAGCTATTTTGCAAGAACCGATTGATTTTAATCTACCACTTGAGAAACGGTTCAAATTCGCAGCTGGCGTTACTGAGGCGTATCGAGACCGGATTATTAAAACGCTCAGGAATCGGCTGTAGTAGCCAGAATTGACTTTTATAAGCGTAAGTGCTATAATTTAATTATAATACTCTAAAACAAAAACATTAAAAATGAACACGCTCACCAGACCAGCATTTCACAGCGCTTCACCAGAACAAGCTAACGACCAGCCCTTTGATATAGTGAATACCTTTGAATCCATTGGTGCGGGTATTATCCATACTTTAGAGTCGAGTGGAGCAGACGGCGAGCAGTTATTACCATTCGCTCCAATCATTGAGCACCCCTTTGCCGCGACTATCGAAGGTATTTCATTTGATGCGAACGGGCAACTAGATACCTTTAGCCAGCAGCGTGTAGCTGATATTCATGACGCAGTACATCTCAAGGACGGAGAGTCTGTAAAAGATGCTTATAACCGAGTTTTCTGGCTTGGAGTGCAGAACCATTTTCGCAACAGAAGTAACCAAGATGATAATTGGCTTCTAGCGGGCGGCCCATATAACGCACCTGAAGGTGACGGCATGAAAAATAAGCTGAAAGAAATTTTAAACAGTAGTAGTGTTCTTGCACCACAAATCGAGGTCGCTGATTTTAACGAAGTAGCTCATGACCATGTTGAGTATCTTGTGTCTGTAGCGTGTGTAAAAAAAATAGCCGGAACTCAAGCGGTACAGCAAGCTCAGCAGGCGGCGTAAATGAACGACTCCCAGAGCCATGAATTTGAACCAGTCCGCTATGCTGACGGTGGGTGTCTTCCAGCTCACTATGAAGCAATTCATCAGACGGTCGAACACATGAAAAGAGCTATCGACAAAGGTGATTCCGAAGAAGTGACTCGGTTGATTAATCAGATTCCTGTTGCAGGTGAACAAATAGAGATTCAAATGCCAGAATTACCAACGACCATACAAGCACGCGAAATAGTGCTTCTTTTTGATAGTACAATCTCCCGCAGAGTATTACCGGGACTGCTTGATCGAGAAGACGCGGCGCTTGAGCGTGCTGCTCATAAGAGATAACCACAAAGATTACTATTGACATAAGCGTCTCATTATGCTAATATTTATGTAGTTTCGTCAGAAACAAATCAAAAAAGAGGGTAATATGGCTCGAAAGAGCCATAAGATGAACCCTCTTTTTTATTTGTAGACGAGCGGCCGGTGGGAGACAAGTTATTAACAAAGGTGAAAACAGCTCAAGGCAATAACCTCGAGCGAGAGTTCACATAGAGCAACTTTAAGCTACGACTTAAAATGCTCTCTAAGGCTAGTATTTATTTATGCTAGAGCAGTTTGGCGTGGAGGCGAGCATCGGAGCCGGAGACGTATGTCCTATACGTAGCAGGCCGACGAAGCGGAGCATCCCGTCGAAATGCACAGCAGAAATGAATACGGTAAGGGAAAAGAATAATGGCAGGAACTAAGGCAGGTGGCCAAAAAGCCGCAGCAAAGAACAAAGCAAAATACGGTGCTGATTTTTACGCAAAAATCGGTGCAGCAGGTGGTAAGAAGGGTACGACTGGCGGTTTCTTTGCAAACCGTGAGCTCGCTCGTTTAGCTGGTGCTAAAGGTGGCCGTATCAGCCGCCGCACCAAGAAAAGTGCTTAAGTAGGGAGCTCGGAAAGAGCAGCCAGAACGGGCGATTCATTCGACCGTCCTGCGCGATGAGAAAACTGCTTTAGCAGTTGTCTCATAGGCCTAAGAAAAGTGCTTAAAGTACGATTATTAGACTGACCGCACTTTATAAAAAATACCGCGTTTCTCACTACAGAGAAGTGCGGTATTTTTATAGTAAAAAGACTCGGTCTCCCCTGTTAAGAATGAATAAAAATTGTGTTCAAACAGTCTTGCGATAGGGTCTACAAAAACGTTCATTTGTTACGCGCCATTCTTGCAGACAAAAAACGCAGGTGTATACGCTTTTATCAATTTGGACACCGCATAAGTCGCAGTGAGGACACAGGCTTCTTTTATAGAGCCAATCACGGTAGCTGTCTATACAATCTTGAATATGATCTTCTTCGATGGATACATTTAGAAGGGAAGCAACCTCCTTTGCTCGTTCCCATGCAGCAAGCTCCATTTGTACGAGTTCAATATCGCTATAGTAGCGAGTATGCTCAAGCAGTGCATGGCCTGTTTCATGAATGAGCGACCAACCTGCTTCATTACCAGATGCGTTTTTGTCAAAATGAATAGTTGCATCTTTCGGTGACCAGTAAAACGTCTTATCAGCAACAAATAAAAGTGTAGGATGGAGCTTCTTTATTTGCGATATAAGGGTATTTAGCTCAGACATATGTTTATTGTAGCGCGTTCGTTGAACCTACGCGCAATGCAATTATGTCTGTGTGCAGAGTAGGTAGCCTCCATAGACTACCGCTTCTTCAGGATGTTTTGCCTGAAGAATCTGGGGCATGCTCGTGAGCATCGGGCTTCTATAAAGTTCAAGTTCTTCGTGCAATTTCTCGTGATATTTTGGGAGATGCGATCCGACACCGCCACCAATAACTATGCAATCCGGTGACAGCAAATCTACAAGATTAATCAGAAAGATTGCGATGTTCCGCGCGACAAGATACCAATCTTTTTCATCAGTAATTTCACTCGCCATCTTACCGGTCTGCGCGACGATTGCCTTGCCGCTCGCGAATGATTCCCATGATTCTATCCGGTTTCCATGTTCGAGCATAATGGCATGTCCACCAGCATCATTGACTGAATGGTCAATCTTGCCATCGACTGTGAGCCCAATGCCTATACCTGTACTTACCGTTACATATAAAACGCGGTGGTAAAGTGCGCGTAATTCGTAGGCTTCGGCAAGGCCCGCTAGTTTCGCATCATTCTCGAGTAAAATTTCACAAGTAATCGTGTCACGTAAATCATCTCGAATATGTACGTATTCCCATGGTAGATTTCCAAACCGGATAGCGATACCATTTTCGCGGTCCAAAACTCCGGGAAGCGCTACGGCGCATCGTTTCGGCTGTTCTTCGCCTAAAAGCACTCGCACTGTCTGCTTCAACTGCGCTATAAAATCGGGGTACATGATAGGGGTAGGAAACTTGTTGCTTTTAAGGAGGGTGCCTGCATCATCAAATACAGCCACCAGCACTTTCGTCCCACCTACGTCGATGCTTATATACATGCAAGTAGTGTATCACGTCTGACTTTACTTACAGATGTAAAATCAGTATAATTAAGGGTAAGTTTAGCGGATTTCACGGTCTACGGACTGCCGCAAGCCTACAAGGAGGCATTTTTTAATGTCAAAAGTTACTATGGACGAGCTTTTAGCGTCGTCTGATATTCAACAACTCAAGAATGGCGACGTCGTCGAAGGTGTCGTTATGTCAGTTAAGAAGCACGAAGTCTGGATTGATCTTGGTGCCAACGGTATCGGTGTCGTCATGCGTCGTGAAATCGGCCCAGGCCAGGAACTCGAAAAAGGCTTACCTATCACGGTAAGTGTGGTCGATCCTGAAATGGACGAAGGTTACGCACTCCTCAGTATGAAGCGTGCAGCCAAAGACAAGGGCTGGGACGAGCTTGAACGCGTCTTTGAGTCAAAAGAAACAATCGAAGTGTTTGCATACGATGCGAACCGCGGTGGTTTGCTTATTGAACTCGAAGGTATCCGTGGTTTCATGCCGGTATCACAATTGTCTGCTGATCACTACCCACGTGTGTCAGGTGCTGACAAAGATGAGATTATGCAGAAGCTTAGCGCGCTCGTGAAGAAGCCGTTGTCAGTTCGTATTCTCGACGTCAGTCGCAAGGATAATAAGCTGATATTCTCAGAAAAAGAAGCAGCAAAAGATGACATGCAGGAACGCTTCGCCAAGTTAACGGTTGGAGATGTCGTCGAAGGAATTGTGACCGGAGTTATTGATTTCGGTGCATTCATCAATGTCGATGGTATTGAAGGACTCATCCATATCTCAGAAATTTCATGGGAGCGTGTTGAAGATCCAAAGAAATACGTTAAAACAGGTGACAAAGTTAAAGCCAAGATTATTGCAATCGATAAAGATCGCCTATCTTTGAGCTTAAAACAGCTGAGCGAAGACCCATGGCTTAACGAGGTCAAACAGTTCGAAAAAGGGAGTTTAGTTGAAGGTCGCGTCACGCGTATCACTCCTTTTGGCGCTTTTGTACAGCTTTCTTCTGCAGTCGAAGCACTCGTTCATGTATCAGAAATGAGCAATGACGAAGGTACAGATCCAGAGAAAGTATTCAAGGTGAATGAGACAAAACAGTTTAAGGTTCTTGATGTTGATACAGAATCACGCAAGATTGCCCTAAGTCTCAAAGACGCAAAATAAGTTTTTGAATCGTCGGAAGAAGTAGCTTGTGCTAAAAAGACGCTATTTCTTCCCACCGATGAGCATCGTAATAAGTTTATTAATGAAAGGAAAACAGCTATGGCGAAGCAGATAGAGATCGACAGCATGGTGACCGTAGGAATGCTTGCCGAAAAGCTGGATATTCCGGTTACGAAATTGATCGGTGAATTATTTAAAAACGGCATGATGGTAACGGTCAATGAAAAGATTGACGCTGATACTGCGCAGATTATTATTGATGAGCTCGGTCTAGATGCCGAACTAGTTGCAAAAACAGAAGAAGTCGCACTACCAGTACGCCAAAAGACCTCTGATGATCCTAATGCAAAGACCCGACCACCAGTGATAGCGGTCATGGGACATGTTGACCATGGCAAGACATCTTTGCTCGATAAGATTAGAACTGCAAATGTTGCCAAAGGTGAGAGCGGTGGTATTACGCAACACATCTCCGCCTATCAAGTAACACATAAAACCGCTGAAGGTGATCGTGTTATTACGTTTCTTGATACGCCCGGTCATGAGGCTTTCGCAGCGCTTCGTGAACACGGTGCGTATCTAACCGACCTCGTAGTTATTGTAGTTGCAGCAGATGACGGTATAAAACCGCAAACACTCGAAGCAATTCGGTTTGCGCGCAAAGCGGGCGTTAAAATGCTCGTTGCAGCAAACAAGATGGATAAAGAGGGCGCGGATATCAACCGCCTAAAACAACAGCTAGCCGAACAGCAATTGATGCCTGAAGATTGGGGTGGAGACACCGTTGTGGTGCCTGTTTCGGCAAAGACTGGTGACGGTGTTAATGATTTGTTGGACATGATTTTACTCATGGCAGATGTTGAAGATTTGAAAGCATTGGATGGCGGTGCAGCTCGAGGGCTCGTTATAGAAGCGCACATGGAGCAGGGGAAAGGACCGACTGCGGTTGTGCTTGTTGAGCAGGGAACACTATCTCAAGGTGATTTCGTAGTGGCAGGAGATGTATATGCAAAGGTTCGAACCTTGCAAACTCCTGAGGGCAAACAGGTTCAATCAGCTGGACCATCAACCCCGGTAACCGTCAGTGGGTTCAAGGCACTTCCAGAATTTGGTACTCCTTTTGAAGTTGTTCCAAATGAAAAACAAGCTCGTCAACAGAGTGCGGAAGCTGTCGATGGCAAGCAGGCTCGAGGTAAGTTATCTGGCGCAAGTGCCGGCGATTTGTTGAAGGCCATGAAACGAACCGAACAGTTACAAGAGTTAAACGTGATGATAAAAGCCGATGTACAAGGGTCTTTGACCTCTGTTGTTGACTCGCTAAAAACACTCGATACCGAAGAAGTTGCTATTAAAGTTATTGGGTCCGGCGTTGGTTCGTTTACCGAAAATGATTTATATTTAGCGTCTACCTCTGATGCGATACTGTATGGATTCAATGTTGAATTACCTACCGCTTTACGACAACTCGCCGCTCGCGATAATGTCCGTATTAGAACATACAAAGTTATTTATGAATTGTTAGATGATGCAAAAGAGGAGCTCTCAGCTCTACTTGCGCCAGAAATAGTCATAACTGATCTTGGGCGACTTAAAGTAAAACAAGTCTTTAAAACGACGAAAACAGAAGTTATTTGTGGCGGTGAAGTGACAAAAGGTCATTTGCTGGCGCCTTCACTGGTCAAAATTTACCGAGATAAAGAATTGGTAGCAGAAGCAGAATGTACCAAACTGCAACGTGGACCACAAGAAACAAAAGAAGTGCTTGAAGGTGAATTGTGTGGTGTTAGTTTAAAGACCGGCAATCGTTTGCAAGTTGAAGAAGGTGATAGCATCGAATTTTATACAAAAGAACTCAAAGAAAGGACACTGTAGTCGAATCGTATATTCTGCTACAATACGGATATGTTTAAACTCGATGATAATTTTTTAAACGAATTAGGCTTAAGTGCCTTGCCGCCCGCCGACAAAAATAAAATGCTCGCTCATATATATGAAACACTTGAGATGCGGGTTGGTATGCGTCTTGCAGAAAAAATGAGCAACGAACAACTCGATGAATTCGAAGCATATATCAATAAAAATGATGAAGCAGGGGCGCTTAAGTGGCTCGAAACGAATTTCCCGAACTATAAAGAAGTTGTTGCCGAAGAACTTGAAAAGCTGAAGTCAGAGATTAAGCAAGTTGCACCGCAAATTGTTCAGCAGGCAATAGCAAATGCCGCCAATGCGACACCGCAAACTCCGCTACAAGCTCAACCGCAAACAGCTGACCCTTACCAACAAGCTCCACAACAACCATATTATCAGCCAACTGATAACAGCCAACCATCGGCTTCCTACCCACAGCCAATGCAAGCACAACCTCAAATGTCTCCAAATAATACCTATCAGCAACAACCTGTAAGCGAACCCTATCAGCCGCAACAGCCAGCACCTCAATATCCGCAACCCTCAACTACCAGCCCTCAACCACCAACTGACAACTACCAACAGCCAATAGATAATTTCCAGCCTCAATATCCTCAACCACCAACAACGAACGTACCGCAACCATCTTCTCCACAAACCCCGCAATATCAACAGCCATACGATCCACAAAATACACCACAACAGCCTAACACTTACCAACCACCATATAATCCATCAGTTTAGTTTAACGAGCGCTTGGAGTGAGGCGACTTTTATATCCGGCTAAAAACGCCGATACGTCCATATCTTTTTTACCTGCTGGTTTGATGCGGTCAATACAAAGATAACCTTCTCCGCATTGCACCATGAGTAGCTTAGCCTCATCATCTTGTATTTCTATTTCTCCAGCGTTCGTCCCAAAATTCGTAGGTATCGCATGCCCTTGCGTAATGATGACCTCGATATCACCGAGCTTCGTGTAGCTTTTTGGCCACTCAATAAATGCTCTGATTTCACGTTCAATTTGTTCGGCAGGCTTTGACCAGTCTATGTTGCCGTCAGCTTTGGTGAGTTTGCGCGAATAGGTTGGTTCAGCTGATCGTCCTTGAGATTGTGCGACATCTGTTTGGTCCTGTAGAGGTAGGCTTCCATTCACATACGGGGCTAGATTTTTTTCGAGTAGTGACGTACTAAGTGCAATAAGTTTATCAGTTAGAACGGGTGTGGTATCTGCCTCATTAATGGCACACGTGCCAGTCGCGATCAGAGGACCTTCATCCATTTTTTCTACCAAGAGCATAAGGCTCACGCCCGTTTCAGCCTGCCCAGATAAAATCGAAAATGTTATTGGATCGGCACCGCGCCACTCAGGGAGAAGTGAGAAATGACTGTTCACAATTCCTTTAGGAAATGTACTAATGACTTTAGTACTCACGATAATTCCAAAATCAATGAGTACGCCAACACTACTCTCAAATTTTTGTTCGCTGATTAACGCATCAAGCTGTTGTTTATTTTCTACTGCGAACACAGGGACGAGAGCGTCGCATATAGCACTCATTTCTTTTAGCGTTGACGGCTTTGTTATCACTGCTTCAACAGGAAAATAAGGTATTAATTGCCGAAGATTTTCAGCTGCAACGGGGCCACTACCAAAGAATACGAAAGTAGGCTGTTCGTTCTTCATCGCTCAGGTCCTTTATGGTGCCGTCATCGGCTAATTTGTAAAATGCTTTCGGGTTATCTTTGATACGATCAACAAATAACATACCGTTTGTGTGGTCTATTTCATGCTGAAATACGCGAGCTAAAAATCCTTCTGCTGTAATTCGTACATCTTTACCTTGCGCGTCTTTTGCTTTGACTTTTACTCGGTTATACCGTGGAACTTTTCCGTATATATCTTTAACGCTGAGGCAACCTTCATAATCTTCTATGATGTCGCCATCGTATTTGACGATCTCAGGATTGATGAATACTTGAAATGTTCGGTCAGCCTTGTTGTCGAAATTATTACGAACAATAACGATGCGCTTATGAACATTTATTTGTACTGCAGCCAGTGCGACACCCACTTCATGCTCACGAGAATCTTCCCATGCAAGTGTCGCGTTCTCCATATCTTTAATTATGGCTTTGATTGATTCATCAACAAAGCCGACTCGAATAGAACGCTTTCGTAGTTCTTCTTGTGGGAGGACGATTAACTTGCGACTCATGAACTGAGATTATATCTGTAAACATATTAAAAAACCAGTACTACCTAGAGGAGTGTAGTTGGATCTAAGTCAAGCATTACACCTTCTGGACTATTGCGCAAAGCAACAAGTAACGCATTTCGCGACCCTGACTTGAGGTGGAGTTGAACGTAATAGTAGGCACCGCGCTTTTGATAAAAGGAAGGAACTGGTCCCTCAACTTCTAAATGAGCATTTTTCCCAAGTGACTCTTTATAGCTCTGCGCGCGTTTAAATGCTTTTAGAAGATTTTTGTCACGAATAATTACTTTTGCTATGAAACGGTACGGTGGCAGATTGTGTGCCTTCAGTTCCTTTTTTTGACGATTAAAAAATGCGTGCCAGTCTTCTCTCGATGCTTCCTGGATGGTCGGGTTATGGGGCTGAAAAGTTTGCAAGATGACGGTACCTTTCCGATGTCCACGTCCTACACGTCCAAGCGCTTGCGCTATGAGTTGGAAAGTACGCTCTTCACTAGAATAATCAGGGAAATGGAGCGATAAATCGGCATTCAGAACACCCATTACAGACA
>JACCDN010130261.1_pt1 | contig 10075 bp, 7 predicted proteins | sample 7441691 | NCBI WGS metagenome assembly JACCDN01 (sample SAMN15323439, study PRJNA562643) | freshwater metagenome | isolation source: river surface water | place: USA:Blue River Watershed | collected 2017-08-16
AGATTCAAGTGTGGCACTTTGGCACTATCTATCGTGAGGAGTCCGTACCACTCTCGAGTGGTCTGGGAGAAGGACAAAGAGCACATGTGCTGTAAAAAGTATCAGCATGATAGAAAGTGCAATGCGGAAAGTAAACATGACTGAGGCAGGGATATATGATGCGATCGCAGCCAAGTACTTCTTGGACCCCTGGAGCGTGCCCTGGGCAAATCCTGGTTCACGGAGCTCTACCTGAGCAGAAGTAGCAAAGTGTATTTCTGGTGAATCCAACTGCGAAACACCCCAGATGTCACTTAGGGCTCGCCTGATTTCTACTGGCTGGACCACGGACGCCGAGAGACCAATATTGTACACATCAGGCGCAGTTTTGAGAGCTGAGAAAGCGATTCCGTTGCCAGATTCTGCTATATAGGCTCCGTCAACAGTCCACTGACGGGTAGCCCGACTCGCCAAAAAGTTGGGCATGAACTCGCCAGTAAAGGCGAGTGACTCGCCAGCGAATCCCTCAAAGACAGTGTCACTATACTCTGGGCAGATCCCCCCCGAGCAACTCTGACCGCTGATATCTTGATACTGGCCCAAGAGTTTTGCCCAAGCACTCGTATTCAGTGACTTGATAGTAAGCTCCGGATCAACGACATGAAAGGTACGTGTCAGCGTCACTACCTGATCTGTCTTGGCTGTTGAGGACAAGTCAGTTGCTGACACCGTGACTGTGTACGTGTCGCCCACCTTGCCCGTCACCGGAAAAAAGTTCACGTGATTCTGCTCACCAGCACTACAGTCGTTTGAGACGGTAGAAGATGAACAATTGAGGGTGGCACCGTTTATAGTCCAGTTGAAATTACTGAGTCCCGTCGGATCTACTTTGAGCCCTATAATTTCATTCGTTATTACCCGGCAAGTGCTCCGATCCAGGTTATCTTTATTGTTCGGATCAGCTGGGTTTCCCTCACAAATCTTTGTGCTCTCATCGAGCTTCACTCGTGTGGTACTCGCATCGGAACCCGGTAATCCAATGACCTTGTAGACTGAAATCTTTTTGCCCGATGACGTAAATTTGACCACAATATCGCTCTTGCCCTTGCGAACAGTTCCGCTCTTAAAGCTCTCTGAGGCTTTGGCAGTCAACCGGAGATACCCTACTCCACCAGTGAGATATGATGAGAGTGGTTGCCCGCCATAGGTCTGTGCACCACTTTTCTGCATATCGAGCTTGAGGCGAAGTGTATCAAGTGCTGTTCCCTTGTTATTCCCCAAGAGCTCATACTTTTGTAGATCCTTGGTGATATTGGTACCTGGAAAGCGTGGGGTACTACTGATTTCTACCTCCCAATCAAAGAGGATATTGCTCAAGTTATTGGAAGCATTGGAGAGGCTCGCTTGTGCCGTCAGCATATCACCCGTAGCGTCCGTTGATTCATCATTGATTGGACTTTCAGGAGTAGCTGAAACTGATACCTCCAAATTTGTTGCCTGGCCACCCTCGGTCGGATCAACGAGGTTTCGCTCAATACACTTGTTGAGATCAATTTGAACGGTAGGGATATCGACATCATAGCCCTTAATTTTCTTCGTAATGGCCCCGGTACCGTTGGCAAGCGATATGGGACAATCATTTTTTGAAAAGGCCCACATAACCATGGCCGAAGCATCATCGTACTTCGTGGCAATCATCGAAGTACCCTCGACCACAACTCCCACCTTGTCACCCGTTATATAGTTCCAGGTAAAATTGGCCTGACCTAGTCCCGTGACATTGGCTTCGTCTTTGTTACCATTGTCAGCGGTATCCGGATCTTCCGGGTTGGTGCGCCAAAACTCTTCTTCATCCTTACCGAAACTGCCATCTCCTGTTTCTAGGCCCGGTGCTTCCGGAAAGAGGTGGCGACACGCTGTGTCTTGGGCTTCACCGCCCGTACAGGTCAGGAGCTCCGTGCCACAGGAGGTTGAATTGACTGGATCGGCTACGCAACGTGGTGCCCCTACACTACAGAGGACCGTCCCGGTATTATTGCAAATCGGCGATCCCGATGGGTGGCAGATGCCCGTATCGGAAAAATCAAAACAAGTACTGGGATTTAAAGGATCAATCACACAGGAGTCCAGCTCTCCCTCTCCTTCCATGCAGATAGGTGTTTCACCCGCTGGGCAGTCAAAAGAAAGCTCGTCCGCATCATCGACATCGGCATTGAGTAATTCGTAATTTATCCCACTCGTGGCATCGTTGTAGTAGCAATGATCAGGTACCCCAACCTTGTTATCGCCTCCATAGCGCGCCTTATAACCATCATCATCAGTATCCGACACAGCACTATAGTTCACATCCTGATACTCAAATCCATTGTTAACGAGGATGGACATCGCCTCAATCTTCCAGTCCTCAATAGTAATCTTGTCATCAAAATCGCGATCGCAGAGGTCTTGGGTTGCTTGACTCGGGCTATTTGTGAGATCACAACCAGCATGTTTGAGGTACCAGGTATAGTAAAGCTGATTCTCCTTATTGGAAAAATACATTGGAAACGCCTTGGCTGAAACCTTTTCTCCTACTTTCGGATCGCTCGGGCTAAAGAAGAGGGTCAGTTGCGGCGTTGGCTGCTTGTTACTTGCCACATTCATCCCTTCACCCTGAGTCTGGAGAGACTCCGTATCGAGATGGTATCTCTTCTCCATGTCAGAAAATACCGAAGAGGCGGAGGGAATCTTTGGTCCACTAAAGAGCCCTGCAGACGCAGGCAGGGCATTTCCCAAGAGAAGCATGAGCGCGAGGAACAGGCTACTAATCTTTTTCAATTGTCGTTGCCCAAACCTCATCATAAGAATAGAGTATCAACGTGAAATCAAAAAATAGACATCAATAAGAAAGAAAAAGAGCCACGTCGCACCCCACGAGTACCAGACTGAGCGGGAGTAATATGCAATCAATCCCGCAAACGGAGCAAAGATAAGCGCCGGTACCTGATTGGCTGTGAGGTCCCCCGCCACAAAGAGCATGAGGACAAAAAGTCCAGCCTGGAGAAACACTGAGACCACGCCGAGCGGGCGAAGCCACAAGAGTCCGATAAACCCCCGAAAGAACACTTCGTAGAAAAGTACCATGAGGGGCGCCATGAGGGCCTCGTAGAGGAGAAACCACAAGAAATCAGTCTGGATACTCAGTGGTAGTAGGTACGCACTTCCAAACGAAGTGTATCGATCGAGTCCATACATGATCACCAGTCCGAGAGAGAGCGAGAGAAGAGAGAGGAACACCCCCGCAAAAACATTCCCGCCCTGCCAGCCCATATTGTGAAGTGGCTCCTTCAATACTATTTTACAATATAACGCTGGAACCACCAAGAAAAAAGCGACCATGACGAGGAGCATTTGAAAGACCGGATTGACCTTGTCAGCCTGTGTGAAAAATCCCAAGAAAAAAACACTGAACACTGCCAAGAGTCCGGTAATAAAAAATCGCTTGTTGAATAGTGCTTCCATAGTATTAAACCTTTTTTGGAGACGAATTCTGATCTGCTTCCACCGTGGCAGCCTCCTGCGCCATCTGTGCCTGAGCTACCTGGGCCATTTGCTGCTGTCTCATTCTTTGGGAAATGACAAGGGTTTCCAGTCTGGCCAGCTCTATTTTAGCCTCATCCGCGCCTTTTAGAGCTTGCCAATAGGCATAGGCGACACAGACAGTTGAGAAAGGAATGAGGCTCACGGCCGGAATCGAATCAAAACACCCGAGGATAAACACAACCAGCCTCACCTTCCACTTGCCTTTGCCCCACAAAAAGATGAAAAGGTACACTGAGATAAATAGCCCCAAAAACTCGGTCACCACTGCCGCTAATAGCGTGGCGGTTAACATATCAATCAGCGAGTCCTTCGCCAGAGCAAAGGCAAAAGCCGGAATAAATGGCGAAAGATCGCCATTTTTAATCGCAGCCCTGTGCTTCAGGGCGAGACTCGAAGCATCCCTGACTGTACCAAGTTGAGTCGCCATAGGAGATTCTAATTGCCTGAATCGAAGTCGCGCTTCGCTTCCTCAATCTCCAGGAGCTGGCGCGGATCCGAGGTAATAATCTGGTCCTCGCTGTATGAAGCGATGATCTTGATAGCCGCATGCTTGGTTCCAGCGAAGAATATCCCTTCTCCGACGTTACTCTCAAGGAGGAGGAACTTCTCATGGTCCGTGAGAAAGAACGTCTCCGCAATGAGATCGATGGACGAGGGCGACTGTCTGAGGAGGAGCTGGAGAGAGGAGTTGGTGATAATTGGCTTGCCGTAGCGCGACGACATGAAGTCGCCGATATCCTGGGTAATAGTGGTGAGGCCCGTAAAGTACTTGCGACAGCGCTTTGCGATACCAAAGAGGAAGCTGGCGGCGTCCTCGTGCTGCATCATGACCCAGGCTTCATCCACGACAATCACCCGCTTCTTCATGTGGGTGCGGATCTCGTTCCAGATGAACTGAAGGATGATATACATAGCGATGGGCCGGAGTTCTTCTTCCAAGTCGCGGATGTTAAAGGCCACGAGCTGGTTATTCATCTCGATATTGGTCTGTTTGTCGAGAAATCCCCCAAAAATACCCTCGGTATAGCGCTCCAGACGCGCCGAGAGCGACTCAGCCCCCTCCATATTCTGGAGCACAGCGTAGAGGTCCGACATCGTTGGGAAAGAGGCGCTATCAAACTGGGAAAAGTCACTCGCCTCGGTGATATCTCGGATGGCATAGGTCTCTCGGATGGCTCGATCCAAGATCGAGTCTTCCTCTGGCGTCACTGACCCGAGCATGAGGTGGAGGAGCCCCACCAGGTTAGCGATGGTATTACGGAATACTCCAGCCGTATCCTCATCTTCGACTTTCTTCGGCAAATCAAACGGGTTGAGGTGGACATCAGAGTTGAGCGATACCTTGAGGAATGTCCCGCCGACGGCCTCACAGAGGTGTTTGTATTCATTTTCTGGATCAAGAATGATGACGCTCGCGCCAAACATCATGGAGCGGAGCACTTCGAGCTTGACCGTATAGCTCTTACCAGCACCAGACTTGGCAAACACCACCATATTGGCGTTTTCCATCTTGAACCGGTCAAAGAGAATGAGGCTATTGTTATGTCGGTTGATACCATAGAGCACCCCTTGATTTGAGGACAAGTCCGAAGAAACGAATGGGAAGGTCGTCGAAAGTGGTTCAGTATTCAAGTTATTCGCCACATCGAGGACATCGTTCGCTAGTGGCCGAGTCGACGCAAATCCCTGGTCCATCCGGAGGATAGCGGACTTGGTATACACGAGCTGAGCCTCGAGGATAGACTCGACCGAGCGACACTTGTCGTTCAAGTCATTCTCATCACTGCCGTAGATGGTCATATAGAGACCGGCGCGGAAGAATTTCTCTGTCCCCTGCATCAGCTTGTCTCGGAGACCTTCGATATCCTGGAGAGCGGTCTCAAGCATCGGATCGCGAATCTTCCCCTCCTCATTCTCGATATGGATCTGAGACTGCACCTGGGTCGCTGACTTCCGCAGGTTCTTCATGATTTCTGCCGTATCAATCGGGTGGACAAAGAGCGCGATATCCATGCTAAAGTCGATGTTGATAATCGGTGAGAACCAGTTGGTCGAAAGGTAGCGCGGATACGCCACCACAAAGTAGGTACGAGACAGTACCTCACCAATCTGCATGGTGTTATTCGAAATTTTGATTGCTGGTGGGGCAATGAGGTCTCGAAGCGTCGCGATACCTTGCTGATAAAGCGCTTCCGCATCACGGTTAGAATCCTTCTTACCGGTCAGTGATATGCCAGCGGTCGTCTTGGGGAGCGACTGTGGCATGGCCACGGGTGGTTCTTCAACTACTGGAGTGGGTGTCACGGACTGCTCTTCTCCTATCATCGCCGGAGCCGGCTTCACACCAGGAAGGACGATTTCGGGCATCACCGGCAGTGTTTCCTCGGCCTCTGGTGTAGGTAATGGCGTAGCTACGATCATCGGCTCTACGACGGGAGTAGGCGGAGGCGTCTGTACTAGTTCTGGTGTCACCAGAGGAGTCGGGGTCTCTGGTGTGGGCGTCGGTGCAGGGGCCGGTGTGGGTGGGGCGACCGGAGTCGGTGTCGGCACCGGCTCCATCGCTACAGGCTGAATGGGCTCTGGACGAGGTGTCGGAGCAGGAGGAGTCGGTGTCACAGGTTCGATTGGAGCCGGTGGAGGCATCACCACCTGGCCACCACCGAGAATCGGTCCTTTGTTGTCACGAAAAACAATTCTGTCCATGATAGTGCATTAAGCAAGTTCAATATCTCCCGGATTCTTGATCACCGTCGCCGTAAAGAGCGATGGATTGTAGCTGTTGTAGAGGAGCTCAATCGCTTCTTCGGTATTGAGCTGGGTCACCTTGAGACCTGCCCCAGAGAGGGAGGCAGCGATATGATCCACCCGCTGGAGGAGCTGACTCTTGTAGGTCTCAAAGAGCTCTCCCTTCATGCCGACGGCCTGACGAGGGCGGAAAATTCCAAACATCTTGGTGAGAAATCCGCCCTCTTTACTCTCTACTGGAGAGAAGGGAACCACGATATAGAAAAACTTGGACATGATGTTTGATACCTCACTCAGGTTCTTGATGAAGTTCTTGTACTCCCCAATCTGAAAACGGAGTAGTTCATTCTCCTGCTGCTTCTCTACGTCCGTCAGCTGATTGATGTAGGGACCGATATTGAACCGGCGGGATTGGATGACAATTTGGACAGGAAAGTCGAGCGAGTTCAAGAATGCCTGGTACTGAGCGATGATGGCATCCTGCTCCTGACTTGATTTGAGATCAAAGTTGATTGAAGAAACGAGGAGCACTGCTCGGAGAGCACCACTCTTGAGCACCATCACTCCGTCGCGCATCTCATCAACATCGACATAGCGCTGAGTACTTGCCGCTCCTGCCCCGACTCCTTGTTTTTTGCCTTTCAGTAATTCCATGTCATTAACGCTATCATTTATCTCCGATCAATGATTCTCGCTAGTTCGGCGAGTTTATCAGCCGTCATCTGCTTTTCAACCACTACTTCCTCTTTCTCGGCTACCGGAGGTGCCGCCTTAGTTGTCCCAATCGGCATAGTTGGTCGCTCCCAGACAGCGACCTTGGGTCGAAAAAGAAACATCACCCCACTACTCACAAAGGTGGTCATCGGGAAACCATTGGGCCGATAGAACGCCATGGCGCAAAAGATGAGCACGATTGGGATAGAAATGATAATCGAGAGTCCGGTATCAAACATTCCGAACACCGTGAGGAGGGCTGCACCCATCCCAATCATCCAGAGGAGCTGGCGCCACGTGAGAGGCCCTGCGATCTTGTCCTCGACATCAATAAATTGTGGGACAGAAAACATCATAGTCGTATGACTTCAAAACACAATACTCCGAACACTATTCTTCATCCTTCACTTTGCCGAGACTCACTGGATGGATCCGGAAAGGGTTGTTCTGGGGCTGGGGGGCATCTGACACTTGCGGAGCTAGTCTCGGAGTCTGAGGAGTAGGACGTAGAGGTGCAGGTGTCACCGGTGTAGTGGGCTTCTCAGCTGGGAAAACGTGCTTCGAGGTAAAGGAGAGATTGCCCGGGGCTGGCGTGTCCTTGGGAGCGCTCTTTACCTCTGCACCACTCATCATCCCACCCTGACCAAAGTTGAAAGCAGGCTTGGGACGGGGCAATGGCGTAGCTACTGGTGCTGGCTGAGAAACTGCCTGTGGTACAGGCTGTGGCCGGGGCGCTGATGCGACAAAGGCTGGGAAGATGATCTCGCTATGCTCGGTATCGATATCCACTGGATAGTTTTCTTCGACGGACTTGAGTACCAGGTTGACCCGCTCCCGTTCCTCGGGCGAAAGGCGTTTACCATTTTCTGAACGAAAGAGGAAATTCCCCCGATCCACTGTACTGTGATGACCGATGCCGAGCTCATCTCGGTAGTACTTGATCCAATAAAGGAGAGACGGTCGAACTGGTTCTGGTTGTGACTTAATCTTGATCCGCTCATTGGTAATGAGCTGGTTCCCCAGGTTTTCGTACTTCGACAGCGCCTGAAGGAGCGGCATTTTCACAGTAGAAGCGATACCTGACAACTCATTATTTTTAGAATCGAGACTTTGGTTACGATTCATACCTGAACGACCTTGCGGATCTTTAGCTAGGATACCTAAATCAATTAGTCCTAATCGCTCACTAGCGAGATGTTCCTCATAAATTGTTAGTATTAGCCTCAGTAAGTTCTGGTCTGCCTTAGAAAGACCGGCTACTCTTGATTCTCTCGTCAAAAAATCATTGATACTGCCTTGTTCGCGCTCCTCAGGAGAAAACATTTTATCAAAAAGTAACAGCCATTCACCAATAGTAACTGTGCCCACAACTTCCTTGTTGCTCAAGATAGATTTCTTTAGTGCCTTCCGGTCATCTTCCTGTGTACCATAAGGCACATAGCTACGCCGAAGCGCCAATAAATCTCCTAGATTGATATTCCTACGAAAATATGCGAGCACATCTTCGGACAATATTTTCTGTGCTTCCGCCAGTGGGAGCTCAGCAAGAGACGTATACTGAAGATCCGCCTTGAGAACCGGTAGGTCATTTTGTATCACTCCGTCATTGGCAAGCTCCGGTGGGAACGACGTCAAAATGCCATCCCATTCCTTGAGGAGACGGTAAGCGAGAGCCGAATCACCACGATCAACAGCGCCTACTGCATCACTGTACTTTTGATATGACACTTTTGAATCCATACAATTTCAGATAACAGCTATTGTGATTTTTCTCGCCTCTTCTCCTTCAATCTATTCAATTCTGCAATTCTTGCTTTCTCTTGTTTCTCTTCAGGAGTTTCCACTGACTTTTCCTCCTTTTTTGGTTCCTTAAGTTTCACAACTTCATTGACGTAAGTCTTGAAAATCTGATTATTATTATACATCTCCGTAAATCCCTTGTGACTTTCCTTTCCAAGGTTCTGATAGGCATCATATATAGCCTGTTTCATATCATCACGACTTCGCTTAACTTCAGCTATATCACCATTGGTAAATGTGCCAATAATTGCTTTGGCCGTATCACCATTAATGTCACCAAAATGTCCCTTGCCCTCACTATCAACATACCGCTTAAAGAGTGAGTCGGGATGTATAGTCGTTTGACGCTTCTGTGTCTCAAGATTCTTAACCTTACCACCCGCCCACGCCGCATGACCCTCTGGAGTTTGCATCTCAAATTGATGCTTGTCTGCATTAAATTGTGTGAGTCCGCCAAAAGCATAGTTGCCAGAACCTGTTGATTCATCACTTATGATCATAGCTTTCTTCGCAATCATTTCTGGGTTTGTTTCACCAGAGGCTTCCAAAATTCCCTTTACTACATTCAAAGCACTCTTGGTACTGACTTGTACATTACCGTCAACCACTTCTGCGCCATAATCCTTGCCCATGGAAAGGATGAGGTCATTCAAATCATTGCCCTTAGCAAGTATTTGCATGGCTGCATCAGCCTTAGCTTTATTCTTAGTTGCAATCGCAGCCTTCAATTCATTCATGACATAGTCACTCTGAGTACTAGTATCGGAAATCTCCTTCTTATACTCAGAAGCCTGCTTCTGCATCTCAGCAAACTCATGATCAGTATGATCAATACCACGACCGGCTTTGTATGATTTAATCGGGCTCGTAAAGCGTGAAATGACCTGATTGAGCTGATCTTGCTGCTTACCGGCAGCCTGCTTAATTGGCTGTTCATCCTTGTGTTTCTGTTCCTCGCTTCGTTGGGTGAAAGCCATCTTCCAAGCTGTCGGGCTCAAGCCACGCGGTGCCAAAATTCTACTATCGATCTTGCGACCAATATATGAGGCTGGACTACGCGTAACAAACCTACCTGTGCCCTTGATAGCCGCATAACCGAGGCCGACGACCGCCCCCGCTCCGACGATGGATGATGATACTGCGAGCCCGATGGCCATCCAGAGCATTACAATCGGGATAGTGAACATGGCCATAGCACTAATAAAGCCCACCGTTTCTGGAGTAGAGTTGGCGAGACCGGCCTGAGTAAACTGTG
>JACCDN010300395.1_pt1 | contig 10075 bp, 7 predicted proteins | sample 7441691 | NCBI WGS metagenome assembly JACCDN01 (sample SAMN15323439, study PRJNA562643) | freshwater metagenome | isolation source: river surface water | place: USA:Blue River Watershed | collected 2017-08-16
CACCTCCGGGGCTGCGTCCGGCTGGGCGGTGTCCACCTCGGCCGCAATCTCTGACAGTCGCGAGAGCAAGGCGCTCTCGTCGTTTTCCGTCGCGGTGCTGGGTGCGGATGCGTCGTCAAGCATGCCGTTATCCGCCATCTCGTCATCAGGTTCGGCATCAAACGCGTCAAACGGGGCGGGTTCATCGGCGGGTTCGGTCGGCGCGGTGGCAAGAGTTTCGGTAAGAGTTTCGACAAGGCTGGCCAAAACCGCGTCGTTGTTCTGCGCGGTTTCGTCGACGTTATCCAACGTCTCGACCGCGGCGAGGGGCGCGGGATCGAAATCTTCGGCCTCGGGCAGGTCGGAAAAATCGTCGGAAAGGTCAATCTGGGGCAGCTCAACGGCCGGCAATTCCGGCGCCGGCGCGGCAGCCAAGACCGTCAGATCCGTCTCTGCCGCATCCAGAATGCTTGCCAAGTGATCGGAAATTTCAATCACAGGTTCAGCCACGGCCGTATCAAGCGGCAGCGCCTCGGCATGCTCATCTTCGGTATAGCTGTCGTCCAAATCGGCTGTCGCAAGTGGCGCGGGTGCCGCGGCGGTAGGCGTCCCCTCGACCACAACGGCGGCAACCGGGGTGGTCACCACAGTCGTGCCGGGTTCAGCGGCGGTTTGTGCCGTATGGCGGGCGCGGATGCGCTGCAACCGGGCGGCCACGCTTTCGGCGGCGGCTTCGGCATCTGCCACGGGGGCAGGGGAGACGGTCACCGTCTGCGGCGGCTCGGCCAGAACGCTGGGCGCCATGACCACCGGTGCGGGAAGCGCGTCTGCCCCCTCCCGGTCACCGGCACGCAAGATCACGCCATTGTCTTGGATCTTCGCCTCGACCCGGCGTTGAATTTCGCGTTCGGCGATGCGGTGCAGCATGGCGGCATCGGGCGTCGGCGGTTCGGCCCCGAAATAGCGATCTTCAGCCGCAAGATCGCGGAAATATTCGGCAATCGCCTTCATGGTGTTGAAGGGGTCGTCAAACCCCTCCAAAGTGCAGGAGAAAGTGCCATAGGAGACGGTAAGAATCTTGCTGGCCCCGGTCATAGGACATTCGCTTTCTGCAGTACTCGTTCCGGGCAGATTGCCCTTTATCCTGTTCGAATCCGTGGACAGATCAGGGTAATTTGAAGGATTGATTGTGTCCGCAGAACAGGCAGTTTGCCGCAATTGGAAGAACAGTATCGGCATGAATCAGGCAATTGTCGACTCTTTGGACGGGATCACACTGGTCGGTGGCGGCCCGGTGACGGCGGCGCAGCTTGCGCGGGCGACCGCATTTGCCCCAAGGATTGTTGGGGCGGATGGCGGGGCGGACCGTTTGCTGCGGCTGGGATATCGCCCCGAAGCGGTGATCGGAGACATGGATTCGATCTCTGCCGCGACGAAGGCCCGGCTTGCGGGACGGTTGTTTCCGGTTCCCGAACAAGACAGCACCGATTTTGACAAATCTTTGCGGCTGATCCGCGCGCCGTTCATTCTGGGCTTGGGATTCGCGGGCGCCCGGATGGATCACGGGCTTGCGGTGTTCAGCGGTCTTGTGCGGGCCGCAGACCAGCGCTGCCTGATCCTAGGGCCGCGCGATGTGACCTTCCTTTGCCCGCCCGATCTGGCGCTGGATCTGCCCTCTGGCACGCGTCTGTCGCTGTTTCCCATGGGGCCGGTCCGCGGCACCAGCGAGGGTCTGCGCTGGCCGATCGCAGGGCTGAACTTTGCCCCCGACGGCCAGATTGGCACCTCGAATGAGGTGACGGGGCCGGTGCGGCTGCGGTTTGATGCGCCAAAGATGCTGGTGATCCTGCCGGTCAGATATCTGGCGGCAGTTCTACATGGCTTGCACTTGCGCCAAGCCGCTCGCGGTGAATGATGTAAAGCCCCGAGGCGACGATGATCGCAATGCCGGTGAAGGTCAGCGCATTGGGGAAATCGCCAAAGACCACATAGCCAAGGAAGACGGCGGTGATGATCTCAAGGTAATGGATCGGCGCCAGGGTTGAGGCGGGGGCGTATTTCAGCGCCACCGTCATGCACATATGCGCCGCCGCCGCCCAGAAGCCGACGCCAAAGAGCCAGAGCCAAGCCCAACCCTGCGGCATCACCGGGTCGAGCGTCGGCCAATGTGTGACATCTGCGACCGCCACGATGGGCAGGCAGATCGCCGAACCGATGATCGAGGTGTGGAGCTGCTGCATGACCGGATGCACGCCTTCCGACATCGCCCGCGTCACCAGCATATAGCCGGCAAAGGCAAAGGCCGAGATCAGCGGAAACAGCGCGGCCGGGCCAAAGGCCATCACCGACGGCTGGATGACAAAAAGACAGCCGACAAAGCCTACCGCCGAGGCAATGATCCGCCGCGGGCCGATATGATCGCCAAAGATCAGATGGCCAAGGATGAGCAGAATGAAGGGTTCGACAAAGACGATGGCCAGCGCATCGGCAATCGGCATCACCTGCACGCCCGCGACAAAGCCATAGGTCGAGGAGAGAAGAAACACCGCCCTTAGCGTCAATAGCCCAAGGTTGCGGCGGCTGACACGCCAGTTCAGCCCCATCATGAGCGCGATCGGCGCCATTAAGCCGCCTTGCACCAGAAAGCGGGCGGTGGTGATCTGGCCAACCGGTATCGTGGCCGTGGCCAGTTTCGATGCGGTGTCCAAAAGCGGGGCCAGCACGCAAAACGCGAGCATCAATGCAATGCCGGTCAGGATGCTGTCAGTCGAGGCGGGGCGGGAGAGGGCGTGAGTCATGGCCCTGACTAGCGGCTTCGACAGCCGCAAAACCGTCTGATTGCGACCTATGAGGGGGGGCGGGCTTGGGGGGCATTGAGCCCCCACGCGCCCGCGTTGCCACGGTAGACTGTTTGGCGGAGCGCAGGGGGGGTATGCCGCAGCAAGGTGAGTATTTGCAAAGGCGCAAGCCCGAGGCGTGGTCGCACCTCGAGACACCAGATCGGACCGTGTATGCAAGTGCGGAGCCGACAGGCAACGAGACAGCCTGAGGGATTTGCGCCTTTGGAAATACTCCACGGGGGAGGCCGGTTTCGCAGAAACCGGCCCGGGGGAGGGAAACCCCCGTCCGGCAGCGTCAGCAGTTCGGGACGTTGACGGCAAGACCGCCGAGCGAGGTTTCCTTGTATTTTTCGTGCATGTCATGGCCGGTCTGGCGCATGGTTTCGATGCAAGCGTCCAGACTGACAAGGTGGATGCCATCGCCACGCAGCGCGAGCGAGGCGGCCGAAACCGCCTTGATGGCGCCAAGGCCGTTGCGCTCGATGCAGGGCACCTGCACCAGCCCTTTGACCGGATCGCAGGTCATGCCCAGATGGTGTTCCAGAGCGATTTCGGCAGCGTTTTCCACCTGCATCACGGTGCCACCCATCACAGCGCAAAGCCCGGCTGCCGACATCGCTGCGGCCGATCCGACCTCGGCCTGACAGCCACATTCCGCGCCCGAGATCGAGGCATTGTGTTTGCAAAGCCCGCCTACAGCCGCAGCGGTCAGCAGGAAATCCCCCACCTTGGAGGCCGAGGCGCCCGGCACATGGTCCAGCCAGTAGCGGATGGTTGCGGGCAAAACCCCCGCCGCGCCATTGGTGGGGGCAGTCACAACCTGCCCGCCGGCGGCGTTTTCTTCGTTCACCGCCATGGCATAAAGGCTCATCCAGTCGTTGATCGTATGGGGCGCGGTCATGTTCAGCCCGCGCTCGGCGATCAGTGCCTCGTGGATGCCCTTGGCGCGGCGGCGCACTTTCAGGCCCCCCGGCAGGATGCCATCGGTGACCATGCCGCGCGAGATGCAGTTGTTCATCACCTCCCACAGCCGGGCGAGGCCCTTGTCAATTTCGGCCTTGGACCGGAATTTCAGCTCATTGGCGAGTTTCATCTGGGCGATGGTCAGCCCCGATTTTGCCGCCATGTCCAGCATTTCGGCAGCGGTTTCGAACGGGTAGGGGACATCCGCCCGCGCTTTGGCTTTGGCACCGCCCGCTTCGGCCTGTTCGGCCGCGGTCAGCACAAAGCCACCGCCGATGGAGTAATAGGTTTCCTCCATGATGATGTCGCCTTGGGCGTCGGTGGCCTTCAGGATCATACCATTGGCATGGCCGGGCAGCGAGGGGCCGTAATCGAAGACCAGATCCTTTTTCGGATCAAAGGCCAGCGCTGGCAGGCCGGGGGCCTCGATCTGATGGGTTTCTTCAATCCGTTGCAGGGTCGCTTCGGCCTTTGCCGCGTCATAGCTGGCCGGGTCAAACCCTGCGAGGCCAAGGATGGTGGCGCGGTCAGTGGCATGACCCACCCCCGTAAAGGCAAGCGAGCCATGCAGTGAGGCTTTCAGGCCGTGAAAGTGAAACGGGCTGGCGCGCATTTTGTCCAAGAACCGCGCGGCGGCGACCATCGGCCCCATGGTGTGCGAGGACGAGGGGCCGACGCCCACCTTGAACATGTCGAAGACAGAGAGAAACATCAGAGGGTCTTTCAGGCAAGAGGGGCGGTAAAGGGGGTGGGGCCAAGCCCCTCGTCCTCGGCGATGACTTGGGTGGCGTGCTGGCCTTCCAGCATTGTCAGCACCTTGCACAGCGCCGGATAATCAGAGGCGTTGATCTGCAAGGGATGCTCCACACCAAACCCACCAAGCCAACGCATCAGCATCGCGATGTAATAGCCCAGCATCGTCGGGCGGTCCTGCGACAGCCAGCTTGGGTTCGTGGCGGCGGCCTGATCCAGAAGCGACAGGTATTGCTTCATCTTGGGCAGCGCATGGGCAAGCACCTGCGCCGTGCAATCCGGCCCTGCGGTGCGTTCAGGGTAAAACAGTTGCAGCAGGGTGGTATGGGCGTTGGTCGAGGTGAAGAACAGCCATTTCAGGAAATCGCCCCGGTCCGGGCTGCCCACGGCCGGGGCAAGGCCGGGGTGACGGTCCGCGAGATAGAGCAGGATCGCCGCGGTTTCGAACATCGCCCCATCGGGCGTTTCCATTGCCGGGATCAGCCCCAAGGGCTGTATCGCCCGATAGGCCGGCGAGGCCAGAACACCGGCCTCGCGGTCGATCAGCTGACCGCGATGTTGAACGCCAAGCTCGGCCAATACCATGCGGATCGCCAGTGAGGCGGTGTCGGGGTAATAGTGCAGAACATACATCGCAGACGCTCCTTTTGCCGCCACTATGGCAGGGCCGTGCGGCTTTGGCTGGCAAAAAGCGACGTTCCGGGGGCTGGGGCGGCGTTCTTACCGCTTCTGGCTTAGCTGCCGAGCCCGATGAAGTCCCACAAGAGTTTCAGGTTCAGAGCGACGATCACGGCGGCGATGATCCACGACACCGCGCCCAGCCACAGCGGCGCCACCATCGCCCCCATCCGGCGGCGCGAGGTGGTGAACATCACCAAAGGCACCACGGCAAACGAAAGCTGCAAGGACAAAACCACCTGCGTCAGGATCAACAACCGCCCGGTGCCGGCGCTGCCGTATAGCAAGGTGACCCCTGCCGCGGGAAGAATGGCGATGGCGCGCGTGATCAGGCGGCGCTGCCATGGCGGCAGGCGCAGGCGCAAAAAGCCTTCCATCACCGTTTGGCCCGCAAGGGTGGCGGTGACGGTCGAATTCAACCCGCAGGCCAGCAGGGCGACAGCAAACAGCATGGGTGCCACGGCGGCCCCCATCAACGGGCCAAGCATTTGATGCGCCTGATCCAGTTCGGCCACCTCGCCCACGCCGCCCGCATGGAAGGTTGCCGCCGCCACGATCAGGATCGAGGCATTGACCAACAGCGCGAACATCAGCGCCACGGTGCTGTCGATGGTGGCAAACCGCAGGGCCTGCCGCTTTTCCGGCAATGTCTCGCCATAGGCGCGGGTCTGCACGATGGCCGAATGCAGATAAAGGTTATGCGGCATCACCGTGGCCCCCAGAATCCCAAGGGCGAGATAGAGCATCTCGGGGTTCTTCACGATGTCGACCGTCGGGGCAAAGCCGAGGATCACGGAGCCCCAATCGGGATCGGCCAGCGCAATCTGTAGGCCGAAGGACACGGTGATGATGCCCAAAAGCGCCACCACAAAAGCCTCCAGCCAGCGAAAGCCCTTGTTTTGCAAATAAAGGATCAGGAAGACATCCAGCGCGGTGATAAGCACGCCCAATTCCAAGGGGATGCCAAAGAGCAGGTTCAACCCGATGGCTGTGCCGATCACCTCGGCAATGTCGGTCGCGATGATGGCGATCTCGGCCAAAAGCCACAGCGGATAGGCCACCCAAGGCGCGAAAGCATCACGGCAGGCCTGCGCCAGATCCCGCCCCGAGGCGATGGCCAGCCGCGCTGCCAAGGATTGCAGCACGATGGCCATCAGGTTCGACACCAAGGCCACGACCAAGAGCGTGTAGCCGAATTTGGATCCGCCTGCGATCGAGGTCGCCCAGTTGCCGGGGTCCATATAGCCCACCGCAACCAGATAGCCCGGCCCAAGGAAGGCCGCAAAGCGCCGCAACCCGCCGCCCTGCACCGCGATGCTGCGGTTGACCTCGGCCAAGGCGGCATCGCCACGCGATCCGCGCCAGTGACCAAGGCTAAAGCTGTCGGGGTTGGACATGGGCGAACCTGCGCTTTACTTGCAATTGCGAATTATTCTCAAATTAGATCGTCAGGGCGTTCTGTCAAGCGCCAAGAAAGCCCCTCGCGGGGCGGGGGGCAAAGCCGTATAACGCTTGCGCGCACAGATAAGGAATCTGCCATGCCCACCGATCTTTCCCCCATCGACAAGGCCAAATTCGTCGCGGCCAAACGCGCGGTGGATTTTGTCGAGGATGGTATGAAGCTCGGGCTTGGCACCGGGTCGACGGCGGCTTGGATGGTGCGCTGTCTGGCCGAGCGGATCCGCAACGATGGGCTGCGGGTGGTTGGCGTGCCGACCTCGACCCGCACGGCCGAACTTGCCCGGCAATTGGGGGTTCCCGTCACCAGCCTTGATGATGCCAAATGGCTGGATCTGACCATCGACGGCGCCGATGAATTCGATCCGAACCTTGCGCTTATCAAAGGCGGCGGGGCGGCGCTTTTGCAAGAAAAGATCGTCGCAACCGCCAGCGACCAGATGATCGTCATCACCGATGCCGCCAAAGAAGTGGCACAGCTTGGCGCCTTCCCGCTGCCAGTGGAAATCATTCCCTTCGGCTGGCAGACCACCAAGGCGCTGATCGAGGAAATGCTGATCTCGGTTGATGTGCTGGACCGCGATGTGACGCTGCGGATGAACGGGGACAAGCCGCTTTTGACGGATGAGGCGAATTACATCGTCGACCTGCATCTCAAACGCATCGGCAATCCGCGGCAATTGTCCATGATTCTCAACCAGATACCTGGCGTTGTTGAGAACGGACTTTTCATCGACATCTGCGATATCGTCATTGTAGGCCATGGGGATGGCCGCGTGCAGTTGCGCGATATCAACGCCGGGACCCAAAGTGATGATCGCATCCACTTTGCCCCGACCGACAATATCTTTGCCGACCTCGGTGACTGAGTTTCATCTGTTCCCAAATATCCCACGGGGGTGCGGGGGTGTGAAACCCCCGCTCCGCTCTCAACACAAGGCGCATTCATGACCCAATTTGACTATGATCTCTTCGTCATCGGTGGCGGCTCGGGTGGGGTGCGTGCGGCGCGGATTGCGGCGGCGGAAGGCGGGGCCAAGGTGGGTCTGGCCGAAGAATCCCGCATGGGCGGGACTTGCGTGATCCGGGGTTGCGTGCCGAAAAAGCTGATGGTCTATGCATCAGAATTTCCCGGCCAAATCGAAGATGCCCGCGCCTATGGCTGGGACGTCAAGAATCACGGGTTCAACTGGAGCCACTTTCGCACCGCGCTGGAGGCTGAACTCACCAGGTTGGAAAATGCCTATCGCGGCACCTTGCGCAATGCTGGGGTGACCATCCATGACGCCCGCGCGACCGTGATTGATGCCCATACCGTGCAGCTTGCCAGCGGTGAGCGGTTCACCACCAAACATATCCTGATCGCCACCGGCGGGCGGCCCTTCGTGCCGGATGTGCCGGGGGCGGACCTCGCGGTTACCTCGAATGAAATGTTCCATCTTCCCGCCCTGCCCAAACGGGCGCTGGTGGTGGGCGGCGGCTATATCGCATCGGAATTCGCCTGTATCCTGAATGGCTTGGGCGTCGAAGTTACACAATATTATCGCGGCGCGCAGATCTTGCGCGGCTTTGACGACGAGGCGCGCGGCCATGTGTCGAATGCGATGCAGGCGGCCGGGATCAATGTGCATTGCGGCACCGATGTGCTGCGGCTGGAAAAGACGCCGGGCGGGATCCGCGCCCATTCGACCGACGGGCAGGAACGCGAATTTGATCTTGTGCTGTACGCCACGGGCCGCAAGCCCAACAGCGCCGGTCTGGGGCTGGAGGCCTTGGGCGTCGCCTTCGGCCGTAATGGCGAGATCAATGTGTCAGACTGGTCGCAAACCGCCGTGCCGTCCATCTATGCCGTTGGGGATGTCACCGACCGGGTGAACCTGACCCCGGTGGCCATCCGCGAGGGCCACGCCTTTGCCGATACTGTCTTTCGCGGCGTGCCGACGAAATTCGAACACAAGCACATCGCCAGCGCCGTCTTTACCCAGCCCGAACTAGGCACCATTGGCCTGACCGAAGAACAGGCCCGCGAAGCTGGCCCGACCGAGGTTTATGTCGCGGCGTTTCGCCCGATGAAAACGCTGTTTGCGGGCCGGCAAGACCGGGTGCTGATGAAACTCTTGGTCAGCGTCGAGACGCGCAAGGTGCTGGGCTGCCATATCGTCGGCGAGGGGGCGGGCGAGATGATCCAGCTTGCCGCCATCGCCATCGGCATGGGCGCGACCAAGGAAGATTTCGACCGCACCGTTGCCGTGCATCCCACCATGGCCGAGGAACTTGTCACCATGCGAAAGCCCACCCGCGTGGTCTAACCGAACTCTGCGCCAATTCGCAGCTTGATTTCTGGCCCCATACGCCCCAAGTCATTGGGAATGGCAATGAAGTGAGGTTTTCTCGATGGCGGGTGGCGGTGGTCCCTGGGGCGGCGGTGGCGGCAATCAGGATGATGACGGGCGCGAAAACAGGGATGATGGCCGCAAGGGCGGTCCGCGCCGCCCCGGCGAAGGCCCGCAAATCCCCGAGATTGATCAGCTTGTCCGGAAAGGCCAAGAACAGCTGCGCGTTTTGATGGGCGGCGGGCGCGGTGGCAATCGCCCTCCGTCGCAAGGTGGCGCGGGGCAGGGGCCGAACCTCTTTTCGCGTCAGGGTCTGGTGCTGGGCGCCTTTGCCGCCGTGGCGATCTGGGGCTATATGTCTTTCTACACCGTCAAGCCCGAAGAACAGTCGGTTGAACTGTTCCTTGGTGAATTCAGTGCAGTTGGCAATCCGGGGCTGAACTTTGCCCCTTGGCCCTTGGTGCAGGCTGAAATCGTGCAGGTGACCGGCGAACGCACGACCGAGGTCGGCTCGGGCGCGGGTGGCGAGATGGATACCGGGTTGATGCTGACGCGGGACCAGAACATCGTCGATATGGAGTTTCAGGTCGTCTGGAACATCGAAGATCCGGCGAAGTATCTCTTTAACCTTGCCGATCCGAACGACACCATCAAAGCCGTGTCGGAAAGTGCGATGCGCGACATCATCGCCCGCAGCGAATTGGCCCCAGTCTTGAACCGGGATCGGGGCCGGGTGGCGACCGATCTTCTGGCCGCGGTGCAAGGCACGCTCGACAGCTATGACGCCGGCATCAATATCGTGCGGGTCAACCTTGCCAAGGCCGACCCCCCGCGTGAGGTGATCGACGCCTTCCGCGAGGTGCAGGCCGCGCAGCAGGAACGCGACCGGTTGGAAAAAGAGGCTGACGCCTATGCCAACAAGGTGACGGCGGGCGCCCGTGGTCAGGCCGCCCAACTGTTGGAAGAAGCCGCCGCTTACCGCGCGCAGGTGGTGAACAATGCCCAAGGTGAGGCCAGCCGTTTTCTGGCGGTTTACAATGAATATGTGAAGGCCCCGGATGTGACCCGCAA
>JACCDN011038080.1_pt1 | contig 10075 bp, 4 predicted proteins | sample 7441691 | NCBI WGS metagenome assembly JACCDN01 (sample SAMN15323439, study PRJNA562643) | freshwater metagenome | isolation source: river surface water | place: USA:Blue River Watershed | collected 2017-08-16
AAATGATTCCCTAATCTCTCTATCGTGCTGGCATTAAATAAATCCGTCGCGTACTCAAATCCTAACCGTAAACCCTCTTCTCCTTCATACCCCTCTTGTACCCATAACGTTAAATCAAACTTGGAAACATGATAATTTAATTCCAAATGCTTTACGTTCAATCCCTGCAATTGGATGGCTTTATTATTCAATTTATGGAAAGAAAGCATTACTTGAAAAACAGGATTACGACTTAAATCACGAGCAATATCTAAATGATCCACTATCTGCTCAAATGGGGCATCCTGATGCTCATAGGCTGCCAATGCCATGGTTTTTACAGATGCTAATAAATCAACAAATCGCTCTTCTAATTTTCCTTTGATACGTAAAGCCAACGTATTTGCAAAAAAACCTATCAAGTTCTCAATTTCAACATGCCGTCTGTTCGCAATAGGTGAACCAATAACAATATCCCTTTGACCAGAATAACGGCTTAACAACACATAAAATGCAGTCAATAATGTCATAAAAAATGTAACATTATGTTGTTGCGATAAATCATTTAATTTGGATAGTAATTCAAAAGAAACAAAACAATTATAAACCGCACCCTTAAAGCTTGGTTGTTTTGGTCTTTGACGATCCCAGGGTAGAGATAACAAATTAGGAATATCTAACAATTGTTTTTCCCAATAGACTAACTGCTGGGAGATCACGTTATCTAGATGATTACGCTGCCAAATGGAATAATCAGCATATTGAATAGCAATATTCGGCATAAATCCACGCGGATTATTATAGAAATAACTGAGCTCTTTTTCTAAAATAGGTATTGACCAACCATCTATTGCAATATGATGTAATCCAAGCAACAACAAGTTTTCATCAGGAGCAAACACTAGTAATTTTGCTCTTAACAAAGGCCCTTCTGAAAGATTAAATGGTGTTGTTTCTTCCTGCCTAATGTGGAAATTAAAAATTTCCTGTCTCTCATTTTGATCATAATTTATAAGATTTATGACTGTTATAGAAAAATTAATATCTGTATGAATAATTTGAACTGGAAAAGAGTCTCTTTCTTCAAAAGTAGTACGCAATAATTCGTGTCGTTTAATAATCCGAGTAAGCGCATTAGACAGTAAGCTTGCATTTAAAGGCCCTTCTATTCTCCATCCCATCACTATGTTATATGCATGTTTTACATCAAGAATATTGTTTAACAACCATAATCTTTGTTGTGCATACGATAAAGGGATGTCTTTAGGCCTATCTTTACAGAGGATCTGAGACACTTGGTGAGTTGAATTGTTTTTTAACAACAACTCAATTTGATCAGATAACTCTCTCAAGGTTTTATATGTGTATAAAGAGTTTAGCTCCATTTTCAACTGATATTTTCTTTCTATTCTAGAAAGAAATTGGACTGCCAATAATGAATCAGCCCCTAAATCAAAAAAGTTATCACTATCTTTAATTTCATCATTGCCAATCAAACTAATCCAAAAAGTTTTTATTACATCTAAAACATTTTCTGTTTCAAGCTTCGTATTTTCTAATAAGGAAATGATTGTACTCGTTAAAGAAGAGATAGAACAATTTTTCAAAACAACATCTATATTAAGATAAATATTCAGTTTTTCTTTAATTCTAGACACCATCTGTACGGCAATCATAGAATCACCACCCAACGCAAAAAAATCTTTAGTAAGAGGTATGTTTACTATACCCAATAAATCAGACCATATTTCTATCAGAATAGTCTGCACATTAGGTACATCATATACCGATTCTTTTGTAGCCTTGGCATTTTCAATAAAAGGTTTATCAAGCCATTTGGTAACTTCAGGCTGTATATCTTGCTTCATAAAAACAAGTTGTGAAAAATCATTTGTTAACAATGATTCAAAACCAAGAATTCCTTCTTGTGAACTTAATAAACTTCCTTTATAGTTGGACTTAGGAGAATTAATTTCTTTAAAATCATCTATCCATCCCTCCAAATTGATAGAATGCCATTTAACATTTTCATTACAGCGAACTTTTGACTGAACAAAATAGTCCATAAAAATATTTGCACTAGCATAAGCAAAAAGATTAAGCCCTCCTAATACAGAAGATAAAGAAGATGTTAATGCACAAAAATCAAATGATCTGTTATCCAAAAAATGATTTAAATGATACAAACCATAAATTTTAGGGCCAAACATTTCTTCACAGGCTTCTAAAGATAAATGTGTAATTGGCTCAAATCCATTTACCATATTCCCAGCAGCATGAACAACTCCATTGATAACACCAAACTTATCATCAATCCAAAAAAACAACTGCTCCATTTGATCGTATTTAGAAACATCAACCGATCTTGTCCATACCACTGAACCAGTTTTTTCAATTTCCAATAAAACATTAATCTTATTAGATAGAAGATCATGATTTTTTTGACTATAATCACTCCACGAATCTTTCGGAGGAAACTCAGATCTAGATACTAAAATCAGATTTACATTGGATAATTTTGCAAAATATCTTGCAATCTGTAACCCTATATTACCCAACCCACCTGTAATCAAATAAACTCCATTTTTTTGAATGGCTACCGGTTTATTTGATTGAAAAAAACATCTTTCATAATGTTCTACCCATCTGTTTTTTCCTCTATATGCGATGGTTCTTTGTACCATATGTCCGGAAAATTCTTTGAGAATTTGATTAACGGATAATTGAACTTGGTTATTGTCAATTACCAAGTCAAGGGAACTACATCTAATATGTTGACATTCCTGCGATATAATTTTAGAAGCCGTTACCAACAAAGATTTCTCGGGAAATATAGATTCCATACCCGTAATTTTATGTAAATTATTTGCCACAACTAAAATCTTTAATTCATTTACATAATTTAATTTGTTTAATGTCTGTGTAATATAAAATAGGCTATAAAATCCGCTCAACTGACAGTATCTGAAAAAAGCTTCATCACTTACCTGATTAGTTTTTTCTATAAAAGACCATAGATGTAAAATACCCTCTATGTCATATTTTTCTTGAAATATTTTTTCAAATAATTTCCGGTAGTCTTCTTCTTTTTCATAATTAATTTCAAATATCAAGTTATTATATGAAAACTCCGATCCTTTACGAACCTGTATAACATGACTATATATCTTGCGACACTGTTCGAGTAAATTCAGAGAAAAGTTATCTTGATCACAAAATAAGAGACAAACTTTATTTGATAATTGAATATCACCAATCAAAGATGAAATTTTCCAAGAAGGCTCATAACAATAAAGCTCACCAGATTTTTGCACATCTCCTTCTGAAAAAATTTGACGTTGTTGAGGTTCGACCCAATAATATTGCCGCTCAAAAGGATAGTTGGGTAAAACAACCTTTTTTCTTTTTTTGTCCTGGTAATACTTTTTCCAACTAAAATCTATCCCTTGAAGCCATAAATCTCTAATTAAATCTATACTTGGTTCAAGCCCATTATCAAAACTACTAAAGATCAATTTTTTTAATTTAGTAGGATATTTTTTAAATAAAAACTCAGATTCATTGTCTATAGAATTCTCGTCTTGAAAAGAAATAATATAGCAACTTTTTAATTCTATTTTTTGCTTAATCGCTTTTAATAAAGTATGGGTTTTTTGAGCAAAAAAATTACTTTTAATCCAATAGTCATAATCCACAGCATCTTTGTTTGCAATCCAGGTTTGATTAATAGATGAAAAAAACGGGATTTCTGGGGCATTGAAATTTATTTTTCTTAATTTGTCTGTTTCTTTAAAATCACCACAATGTGACATAAGTAATAGTAAAGCATCTTTAAATTCAAAAATATTGGCAATACACGCGGCAACAAATTCGGCCACACCATTACTAAATACAAAATTAGGCTTAATACCGAATGAACACAAAAACTCAGTATACGCATATAAAGTAATAAACTGTATATAGATATCTACTCTATTAGGAGCTCCTTCCACACCTGTAATGGGCTCTTCAAGAAACACTTTTTTGATATCTAAATCCGTATACAAAGAAAGCATGTCTGCAGAAGCATTAATAATATGTTGAATTCGCGGTTCTGAATGATATAGCTTGCTAACCAAATCCAATAAATACGTAAATGGCCCAAAATCATTTAAAATAAAACCAAGTTCTGTTGTTAAATTAGTATCTACAATTTTCAGATCAACAGAATTAAGTTGGTTTAATAAACTACCGCATTCGTTAGTAGCTTTATATGCACACCTATATGAATAATGTTGCCGACCAGTCTGCAATGTATATGCTAGATCAGCCATTTTATGAGAACCATTCTCAAGAAATTTGATAAAATCAAGTATGATTTTATTTAACGCCGCTTCTGTCTTTGCCGAAAATATAAAAAGCTGATGCGTACCAGTATCACAAACTTCTTCATCATTAAGATGTTCTTGTAAAATTACATGTGCATTTGTACCTCCTAATCCGAATGAACTTACAGATGCTCGCCGCGGAAAACAGGAGTCTTCCCATATATGAGTATCTTGATTCACATAAAACGGACTATTAGTAAAATCAATTTTGGGATTTGGTTTCTCGAAATGCAAACTTGCAGGGATACATTTATTCTTAAGAGAAAGTGTGGCTTTAATTAGCCCAGCAACACCAGCTGCAACATCGGTATGTCCAATATTGGTTTTTACCGAGCCTATTGGACAATAATTTAACTTATTGGTGTATAATTTAAAAGCACTAGACAAGGCATCAACTTCAATAGGATCACCCAGCATGGTGCCTGTTCCATGAGCTTCGACATAACCAATACTCTCTGGGTTAATACCAGAAAAAGATATGGCTTCTTTTATAACATTTATTTGACCTTCTACACTCGGTGCTGTGAAACCAACTTTATTTGCGCCATCATTATTTATAGCTGAACCAATAATGACGCCTAAAATATTATCACCATCAACAATAGCTTCTTCGTACCTTTTTAACGCAACTATACCAACGCCATTACTGATAACCGTACCTTTTGCATTTATATCGAAAGCTTTGCAATGGCCATCAGGAGAGTCAATGCCTCCTTCCATAGCTAAATAACCAACTTTATGTGGAACGGCAATTTTAGAAGCTCCAGCAAGCGCCATATCACATTCATAACTTAAAAGACTTCTACATGCGGTATGTATCGCCACTAATGAGGTTGAACATGCAGTAGAAATAACAACACTGGGCCCTTTTAAATTGAGTTTATAAGACAAATATAAGGCCGAAAAATCTTTTTCATTTCCCAACATAATCTGGTGTTGATTTAAAGACATCAGTGATGAATTTGAAGAAATATTATGAACCAGATAATCGCTACTTCCAACACCTATATACACTCCAACTCGAATATCATTGGATACAACATACCCAGCATTTTCCATGCATTCATAAGCAGATTCTAACAATAGTCTGTGTTGGGGATCTAATAATTCTGCTTCTTTGGGATTAAATCCAAAAAATGAAGCATCAAATAACTCAATATCCTCAATAACACCGGAACGAGGGACATAATTTGCATTATTTACTATATGCGCATCAACACCCTGATGAATCAATTCATTTTTATCAAACGTACTAATTAATTCTTTTTTATTAATTAAATTATTCCAAAATTCATCTATTGTGTTAGAACCTGGAAATTTCCCTGCAATTCCAATAATGGCAACGCTGTTTTCCCTATCCATATCTCATTTTCCAATTTGAATCATTTAACAAACTATTAAAAAAACCTATTTTTTAAACTGTTTAATTTCGATAAATTTTGCATGACAATGTCGTGTTTTATACCAAAGTCAATGAAACAAGCAATCTCATCAACACCAATTTCTTCTAGTTTTTCAACTAAAGGCACACAGCTTTCTACAGTGCCTATTAAAGATTTATTTTTGTAAAATCGTTCTATTGTATAATCCAAAATAACATCGAGATCCTCTTGAGAAACACTCATATTATCTGTGTTTTTCATATACCTTTGTTGTTGAGACTCCAATTTCATGGCTGTCTCTAAATAAGATTTCAAATGCGGTTTAGCAGAATTTTTTGCATACTCAAGATCATCACCAACAAATGTATGCAACATTAAGACAACGTGACCCGTTTTAAAGTCATTGGATTTTAATCGGTTTCTATATAAACGAATTTTTTCAGCTAAACTTTCTAAATCTTGATCAAATAAATGAGTTAAAATACCTACATTATTATCTGCTGCCGTTAAAAATGTCTCTTCGCTTCCTGAAGCCGCAAACCATACCGGAATATTTTTATTTACAGGCACAGGGTATGTATTCACTTGGGTTTCAACCCCATTTCCGTCAACCAAACTAATTCCTTCCTGCCTCCATAGCTTTTTTATTATTTCCAACTGTTCAAGCATGATTTTTTTTCTATTAGCATAATTATCGGTCGATAAAGAAAAGTCTCTGGCATGCCAACCTGATGCAAAAGCAATGCCGACTCTACCATTAGAAAAATGGTCTAGCATTGCCCATTCTTCGGCAACACGTACAGCGTTATGCAAAGGAAGAACGACACTTCCGGCTCTTATTTGAATGTTTTTTGTAATCATGGCAAGTGCAGCAGATGTCACTACAGGCGAGGGAAATGCGGCGCCAAATTCATCAAAGTGTCTCTCTGGTGTCCATATGGCTGAAAAATTATTTTCATCAGCAAATTTTGCACCTTGCCATAACAGCACATAAGGAGAGGAACTGTTTCCATCAACCTGACTTGAAAAATAAAACAAACTAAAGTCCATTTACTATTGCTCCATTCATAACTCATTCAAATATCACTAAATTAGCTGCACTTCTCTGCTTTCACCATCTAAGATCGTGTTGGTCTCCTTATTATCTTCACTAGACGCGTTTAGTGGATTATAAGAAAAAAACCTATAATCCATTTTTTTAGAATTTTTCATAGAAAAAAAGTACATTAGCAACATGCCTGCAAGCATTAAGCCAAAGGCATCACCAGTTGCTACTCCAATAGCTTCCATATTTGTTGCAAAACCTAAAGTGGCGCTCAATCCCAAGCCAGCTAATGTACCGACGACGTCTATTAACATAGGGGTTGAGGTGTCTTTATATCCGCGCATTGCTCCTGAAGCAATAAATTTAATACCAAAACCAAGCGTACTGACCCCAATAATAGGCATAATTATTTTTGCGTAATGCAAAATCTTATCTTTATCATTATCTGGATTTAGCAAAACTTCAGTCATGGGCTTATACGCAAAAGTCATAATAATTAATGAGATAATCGATATCAAACCACTTGCACTAATAGCTATTTCGCCAACTTTCTTAGCATTTAATAATTCTTTATTAGCAAGTTTTTTAGAAATTAAAACACTCGTTGATGTAGCCAAAGAGGTGTGTATATTCAAAGTCCAATTTGACCATTGGTTTGATGTATTAAATGCAATCATGCCATTCACATTCATACTTCCTAACATAAGAACTTCAGAGAAATAGGCTCCAAATCCTCCAAATGTTTGCACACACACAGGGAAACCAAGGACCATAATCTTTTTTTGAAAATGATAAAGTTCATTTAATAACTGCATTAAATTTTCATTGGAATTATTGAATCTAAACAAATGTAAATTTTTAAATTTATTTGACAGAGCGATATACGACATCAAAATTATACTATATATGATAGGTTGTATAAGTGAAGATAAAGCCCAGCCATGAATACCCATTTTTAAATAGTTGATAAAAAAAGCATTCATGCCTAATTCAAGACTAAACCTTAGAAAACTAGAAGGAATTATTAAAGACTCATTACCCGTAGTAATAAATAATTCATTAGTAACTTCTATCATCATATTGGCAGGAATTGCAGCAGCAAAATAGCGAAAGTATTCCCCAGTAACTGTTGATAACTCTTTGTTTTGATGTGTAAGCCGCAAAAAAGAATCTATATTCATCAGAGGGAGACAAAGAATAAGACCCAGCTCCAATCCAAGCAAAACACTATATTTCCAATATTTTCCAGCTGTTGCAAAATCCTTTTTCTGATATGCATCTCCGATTAAAGGTTGCAATGAAAAAAAAACAGATCTAGCTGGATATATAAGAACATTTTTAATGCTACTCACATACCCGCTTACCTTAACCGCGTCATCACTGATGCTTGCAATAATAACAGCATTTCCAAAAGAAGAAACGACAGCTAAAGTACCGCCTGCAATAATTGGTAATGTATGAGAGCAAACATCTTTTAAAATAGTCAGGTAGCTATCTTCTGCTTTACTCTCTTCTTCTGTGACTTCGCTTTCAAATTCCAACATGTTTTTTCTAGGATAATACTCAGCCACGAACTATACTAATTTTTATGGCAACTAACAATATAAAATTAGATGGCGATCAAATATTCTGTTTGAACCGCAACATCGACCAGAGAATTCCTTTTAAAGTTATGTTGTAACTTTCTATCTCTATCAAAAAAACCAACGCCATAATCATGATTAAAAGCATTAAATTTTTGTTTAATGTCTCGAGATTTTTCAATATCCCCATTTATCAATCTCATCATACCAGATGCTCCCATAACGTAATAAAAACCAAGATCTGTTAAAATACCCAAAAAAACAATTGCCCACCCTAATGGGGTACCAATTAATCCTGCGGCAAAGGTTTTTAAGATGATACTCATCATAAAATAACTACCAGCAATAGATGAAATTGCACCAAATGCCACCATTAATATTATTAAAGCTATTCGAAATCGAGTATATTCTGTATTCAATTGAGAAATTTTTTGGTTCAAATCTTGATAAAATAAATTACAAATATCTCTATATTGGATAGCGGAAGAACTACCTGCCAGATTTTCATAAATCAAAAGCAATCTAAAAAGCTTTTTCATATGAAAAAGTTGCTCTGCATAAATAGAAAAAATGAGCTCTAATTCAGTATAATTGGCAGGAATACCTAAAACATTTTTTAATAAAGCATGTTCAAAACCTGAAAATACTACCGTATCAAATAGTATATATAATAATGATGCCACTAAAGTCACAATTTGTGTTAACGAAGGAAATAATACGAGTAATGTAGTAATAAATATATAATTTCTAGCCGCGTTTTTTATAATACCCAATATGGTTAACAAATAGTAAACACCCCATTTGCAGATTATAGCAAACTTACTCAGTCCATGATTATTTAATACTTCTTGTCGAACATTGGATGGTTGAATCTTTTCTTCAATAGATCGCTCTATATGACATATGATTTGTAACTTTAATTTTTCATATTTTAACTTATTTTCCTGCTTTGTATTCTGAATCAATATTTGATAATTGCGAAAAATATTTTCTTCGTTTAGTAACGGTAAATTAGTTATTAAATTATTCATATTTATCTTATAAAATTAGTAAAAAACTATTCTTTTTGTAGGTGCTCGGTAATAATATACTCAGTCAGTGAACCTAAATTGGGATATAAAAATATTTCACTAATATTTATTTTTAGGTTCAACTCTTGATCAAGTCGCATAATAATATGCATGGCAGATATTGAATCTCCATCTGCATCAAAAAAATCAAGTTCTACTTCATCTTCTGATAGTTTCAAAACATCTAGCCAAATTTGTTTAATAATATTCTGCATAAATAGTAATTATCCCATTTAATAATAGTAATCTGTAGTTAAGCATCAACATGAGTTTCTTACCAAGTTGGTTACAACGTGTCAATTTTTCAAATTATAATCAATGCAATTTTTCTGTAGACTGATTGCTTCTATTTGATCTTAGCTTTTTAAAATAATCTTGTTGAAATTTCATTTTTTTATCATCTACAGACTGCTCTTGTATTATATTTTTACTAGTACTTAGAAGATATTTTGCTAATAAAGCGATTGATGGGTATTTAAATAAAGCTGTAATTGCAAAAGATATTTCTAATTCGTGTTGTAATTTAGCATGCATACTTACTATTAATATCGAATTTCCGCCCAAATCGAAGAAATTATCATGTAACCCAACCTGCTCTATCCCTAGAACATTGGCCCATATCTCACTCAGCTTCTGCTCAACCTCAGTC
>JACCDN010529627.1_pt1 | contig 10071 bp, 9 predicted proteins | sample 7441691 | NCBI WGS metagenome assembly JACCDN01 (sample SAMN15323439, study PRJNA562643) | freshwater metagenome | isolation source: river surface water | place: USA:Blue River Watershed | collected 2017-08-16
AAGGCAGCAAAGCCGAAGTTGGGTAGCATCCGGGGCAGGCGATTAAATTCGATTTTTTAATTTTGTTTCTGTGAATTTCAGAAAGCCCGTAAACTGCTTGAGGCTGTAAGTCTTTTGCGATATGTTCGTGATCGTACCATTTTTGGTAATCATCGGGATTTTCCAATCTAAAATCAGCGGAAAGATCAAAAGCTTTTAAATGCGGATTTTCCGGCAAAAGTTTTTTGAAAGTTTCTTGCGAAGTTGTGTGAGGCAAGCAGCCAAAAACCGCGTCGATTTTAGAGAAGTCAACTTCTTCAATTCTTTTTAAATCAGGTAAATTGTAATGAATTAAGTGCGGATAAAGCTGCTCAATTTTTTGCCCCGCATTGCTGTTTGCAATTAACGCTGAGATCTCAACTTTTTTGTGATTAAGCAAAATTCTGATTAATTCCGCCCCAGTGTAGCCTGATGCACCAATGATTGCGACTTGTAGTTTTTTCATATTTTATTTGTGTCTAGATTATAAGAACCTGTCCTAAGTCTTTTTTAACCCCATATTTCGTCCTGTTTTTGCTTATTTTTTGACAAAATTACTCCAAGTATATCCACGTCGTAATTTTGTTAAAAAAGCACTAAAAACATGCCAAAATCTGATGTTAAAAAATACTTAGAACGGTTCTAAACAAAAAAAGTTGTTCATTTTCTCGGATGAGATTTTCGATAATCTTTCGGCAGTTGAAATGCTCCGCGCCAAACTCCAAGTTTTTTTTCTTTCGCTTCTAACTCCAGATTTTCCATTTTTTCTTCAGACTCGTTAAAATCATAAATCACCGCCATTCCGCTTTTCATCATCTCTTCGTTAATCGAAATTTTATTGACGAAGCATTTTGCAAGAAAACGATTGTAGCGATCTTTTGTGGAATAAAAACACTCCACTTGTTTTTTATGAGCTAGCTTAAGCAAAAAAACATGGCTTGCTTTGCCGCAAAAATATTCTTTTTTATTTTCATCAAAACAGGTTTGCAGATATTCTGGAGCGTCAATTCCAACAAGCCTAACTTCATTTTTCCCAACTCTTAAAGAATCTCCGTCAATAATAGAAGCGATTCCAGAAAAGCTTTTGCTAAATTGCGGATGTGCTTTTGGAAAAAGGTGAGTGCTCTGAGAATTTGTGCTTTCATTGGTTGCAACAACAAAAAGTGTAAAACAAAAAAATCCGACAAAAACTATTGTTGCGATGTTTTTAAAAGAACTTCTAAGCGAAATTTAAGACCTCACTAAAGCGTGGTAAGCATCCATCAAATCTAAAGTCATTTGGCTTGGCTCTGGGTAGATAAATTTATCTTCAATTGAGCCAACTCGAGTAACTTCTGCGGCTGATCCAGTGATGAAAACGTCGGCAGCGTCAGCTAATTCTTCAGGCTTAATGTGACGTTCAACAACTTTAATTCCACGCTCTTTTGCTAAATCAATTATGGTTAAACGTGTGATTCCGTTTAAGAAAGCATCTGGAAGAGGAGTGTGAAGTTCGCCATTTTTCATCACTAAAAACAAATTGGCGCCAGTTGCTTCGGCTAAATAGCCACGATAATCAAGCATTAAAGCGTCGTTGTAGCCTTCGCGCTCAGCTTCATGTTTAGAAATTGTGCAAATCATGTAAAGTCCGGCAGCTTTTGAAGCAACTGGTGCAGTTTCTGGAGAAGGGCGGCGGTATTTGGCGAATTTTAATTTTAATCCAGCGCGACGAGCTTCTTCAGAGTAGTAAGGAGGCCAAGGCCAACAAGCGATTGCAACGTGAATTTTATTTTGTTGAGCAGAGATTGCCATTTTTTCAGAGCCGCGCCAAGCAAAAGCACGCATGTATCCATCTTCAATATTATTTCTGATAACAGCTTCTTTTTTTGCCGCTTCTAATTCTGCAATTGAGAACGGAACTTCAAAACCTAAAATATTTGCAGAAGCGTGAAGACGAGTAGAGTGCTCAAAGCTTTTGAAAATTTTTTTATTGTAAACTTTTTCACCTTCAAAAACACATGATCCGTAGTGTAATCCGTGATTTAAAACGTGAATCTTAGCATCTTTCCAGTCAACAAATTGACCATTGTACCAAATAAAACCGTTGCGTTGATCAAAAGGAATTATGTCTGACATTTTGTGATTTTTGTAGTTTAAAATAAGGGGTAATTAATTTGAAAAATATTGGCTCGATTTTCTTTTGAAAGAAAAGATTTGTAGAGTTTGTTTAATTATTTCTTGAAATTGCTATCGATACGACTGATTTTGATTTGAAAAAGAATCTTTTTTAACTTTTTTAAAAAATGACAAAAAACTATTTAATCACTGGCGCCGCTGGATTTATCGGCAGTCATTTTGCTATTAAAATTTTCAATCTTGGACACAGAGTAATTGTTCTTGATGCACTTACTTACGCTGCAAATATCGATAATTTGAAGGAAATTCAAAACTCGCCCTCTTTTAAATTAATTGAAGGAAATATATGCGACTCCGAGCTTGTTACTAAAATTTTATGCGAAGAAAAAATCGATTTCGTAGTAAATTTCGCTGCTGAATCTCACGTTGACAATTCAATTAAAGCTCCAGAAACGTTTATTCAAACCAATATTGTTGGCACTTTTAATTTACTGAATTGTTCGTTGAATTATTGGAAAAATCTTGAAGCAGAAAAAAAATCGGCATTTCGTTTTTTACACGTTTCAACTGACGAAGTTTTTGGCTCGCTAGAAAAAAATGATCCAAAATTTAACGAAGAAAATCCTTACCGTCCAAACTCACCTTACTCGGCGTCAAAAGCGGCTTCAGACCATTTGGTGCGCGCTTGGTTTGAAACCTACAAATTGCCAACAATCATTACAAATTGTTCAAATAATTTTGGCCCGCACCAGCATCAAGAAAAGCTGATTCCAACCATTATTTCTTCGGCGCTGAATGGAAAAATAATTCCAATTTACGGCACTGGCGAAAATATTCGCGATTGGATTTTTGTAAAAGATCACGCTGACGGAATTTACCTTGCGATAAACAGCGGCAAGGCTGGGCAAACTTATTGTTTTGGTGGAGATGCTGAAAAAACCAACCTACAAATTGTTCACAAAATTTGCGAAATTTTAGATGGCCTAAAACCAAAATCTGACGGCACTTCTTACGCCAAACAAATTACATTTGTTGAAGATCGTTTGGGCCACGACAAACGCTACGCAGTCAGCAACGACAAGGTTGAAAGAGAACTTGGCTACAAGGTTTCAAAAGATTTCGAAGAGCGTTTGAAGGAAGTGGTGATTTGGTTTTCGGCTAAAATTTAAATATTTTTTATGACTTTTAGCCAAGAAAAAAACCTCACGATTATTGTTTTAGCCTACAACAGTTCAAAAGTTATTAAGAGCTGTTTGGAGAATTTAAATTTTGAAAAGTATCAAGTTGTGGTGGTTGATAACGCCAGCAAAGACGATACTGTAGAGCTTGTTAAAAAAAGTTTTCCTCAAGTACATATTGTTGAATTGCCAAAAAATATTGGCTACGGCAACGGAAATAACGTGGCGCTCAAAGATGTAAAAACCGAGTTCGCACTTATTTTAAACCCCGATGCAATGATGTTTGAAAAAGACATTGAGACTGTTTTGGAGGTGATGAAAAAAAATCCACAAGTGGCAATGGCAGGTCCAATGGTGCTAGATCAATATCCTTTCAACAAAAATGAATTTGATGAAAAGTTGGCGCACATGAATCGCGATTTAGAGACAATAAAAAGAATCCATTACAAAAAAATTGACGGCAATTTTTCGGTAAGATTTTTAATCGGCGCCGCGCTTTTTATGAAAATTTCGGTAATGCAAAAAATTGGATTTTTCGACAAAGAAATTTTTCTTTATTACGAAGATGACGAGCTTTGTGGTAGAGTTATGACCAATGGTTATCACAATTTTTTGGTTCCAGTGGCAACCGCATTTCACATTGGGGGAGGCGGAAAGTCTTCTGGCTCTAGTCTAAAAGTGACTTACAAAAAAAGTTGGCACTTAACTTGGTCAAAAATGCACTGGAAAGATTTGCGTCAAGGAAAGCTACGCGCCAAGCGCTCAGCCTTTAAATTTGTTTTGGTCTATTTGGTAAAAACTTTGGTTTTTGCTTTGAGATTTGATTTAGAAAAAATGGTTAAAAATTTTGGAGCTTGTACGGGCGCTGCGGCATTTTTTGCGGGACTTGGTGCATTTGATAAAAATGGCAATTCTCGAGGGTAAATAAAATGAATTTCACTGTAGTAACCAACGAGTTTGCGGGTTTAAAAATAATCACTCCAAAAATTTTTAAAGACAGCCGCGGTTATTTTTTTGAAACCTACAAAGCTTCTGCTTTCAAGGAATTTGGGCTTGAAGATAAATTTATTCAAACCAATCAATCTTTTTCGTATCAAAATGTTGTGCGCGGTTTGCACTTTCAAACTGGCAATTCGGCGCAAGCAAAATTGGTTAGATGTTTGCGTGGCGAAATTTACGACGTGGCGGTTGATTTAAGAAAATCGTCACCAACTTTTGGCAAGTTTTTTGGGCTAAATCTTTCAGCTGAAAATCGCGTGATGTTTTACATTCCGGTTGGATTTGCTCACGGCTTTTCTGTTTTATCAAAAGATGCTGAAGTTTCTTACGAAGTTTCGGGCGGCGAATATGACCCAAAATCTGAAGGCGGAATCAGGTTTGACGACCCAAGCTTGGCAATTGATTGGAAGGTGAAAAATCCAATTGTTTCTGAAAAAGATCAGATTTTGCCTTTTTTAAATGACCTTAAATTCTTTTTCTAAAGAGCTGATATGATTAAAACAGAGACTCATCTTTTTATTATCTGGGAGAAGGCCAGAAATCATGAGCAAGAAATAATCGCAAAAATTAGGCAAAAATTTTCCGTTCTAAAACTTTTTGAAGTTTCGTGGAATCGTGATAAATTTAGTGAAAATCTTACCTCTTTTTACGGCGCAAAATTGCCAAAAAACTCTCACAAAGAAGAGCATTGCGGTAATGGTAAGTTTTTGTTGATAGTTGTTGAAGATCAGAATCCGCAATATGCTGAAAGACCAACTTCAAAGGGTGTTCAGGTTGTGAATATTAATCTTTTTGATGCCAAAGATGAATATCGTCAAATCACTGGTGGTGGGCATAAAATTCACTCAACAAACTCTCTTAAAGAAGTTCAGCACGACATTGTGCTTTTGACCGGATTAAGCTTGAAAGACTTCCGCAAAAAATATCAAACGCCAAGCCAAGAAGTTGAGGAGTTAAAAATTGATTTGCCTGCAGTTAGGGGATGGAAAAGCGTTGAGGAGTTATTTTATTTTCTAAATGAAACCTCGGAACACGTGGTTTTGAGAAACTTCGATATTTTACCAAAAAGTTTTTCTAGCGAAGAGCATGGCGACATCGATTTGTTGGTTGACGATTTGAATGAGATTATGTTCGTGACGGGCGCTACCAAGATATTTGATCTTGATTACAGGGTACACTGCAAAATCAAGATAGTTTCAGAAGAGGTGTTGTTTGATTTTCGCTATTTAAATGATGGCTATTACGACTCAAAAATAGAGAAGGAAATTTTGCAAACTAGAAAGCTAAACGAGCAAAATATTTTTACCCCATCTAGCGAGATGCATTTTTACAGTCTTCTTTATCACGCTTTGGTGCATAAGCACAAAATAGCAAACGACTACTTGATAAGTTTTAGTAAGCTAAGTGATGCGGTTGGGGTGATTGATTACAGTAAAAACTTTAGGGAGTTAAAGGAAGAGTATCTAAAAAAATTGCTTGATGAGTGGATGGTAAAAAATGGTTATTCCTACACCAAGCCAAATGACAAAAGTGTTATTTTTAATGAAGAAAATATCCTCAGTAAAAATCTAATCATAAAGCCAAGGGTCTTTCTCAACGAGCGTTTTGTTAGTTTGAGTCTAAGGCTAAATAAGCTAAATCTTTATTTGTTGCAGGGTGTGTTGCCAAATATTTTTAGAATTAAAATTAGGCTGGGTGGATTGTTCAAAATCGACATCTCTCTAGGAAAATTAAAGGACCTATAGCTTGAAAATTTTTGCTTATAAAAATCACAAAAAGCCTTATCTGATATTGTCTGATAAATTGCGTGAGGCGAATGAAAATCTTTTTTACAGCATTGTAAAAAGCAAAGTTAGCAAAGATTTGAACCTTGATGATTACGCACTGAACTTGGGCAGCAAGTTACACAAAAAATATGCAGCTTTGGTTGAAAAAGGTGAAGTTGCTTGGCTTTATTCAAAAAAAAGAAGATTTGACACCGTCACAATATTTTCGCTGCAGGGAAGTGAGGTTTTTGTGGAAAAAAAATTTGTTGATTCGGCTTTTAACGAAATACGCTACAAAGATGTGATATTTCGCTCAATTGTAAGAAGCTCAATTTTGCAGGGAGTGCTTCTAAAAGAACTTCTGCAAAGCCTAATAGATCAAGGTAAGTTTAAAGAATTTGAACAAGAATTTTGTGCTTTTCTAAGAGAAGTGATCGGTAAGTTTTCTACCAAAGATAACCTAGTTAGTGGTGAGGCCATTGAAGCCTTGCCACGGAATTGCATTTTTAGTGCTGAAGGTTTTTACAAATTTTTTGATTTAGAATATTGTTTGGTAAAAGACATGACAAAACAGCTTCTAATCTCTAGAATTTGTTTGATTGATTTTGGCGAACAAAAAGAGGTTCTTGATCAGAATTTTGGCGGAAATTTTATTAAATATTTTAGTCAAAAAATTGGATATAAATATGATAAATCTGCAAATGAAGATTTTATCAAGCTTGAAGAAAAATTTCAAAAAACAGTCTGCGTTAGGGGTGGTTTATTTTCTAAGATAACTAGATGCGTAGGGAAGTTAATGGCACTCAATATTAACTCATTACAAAAAAATTAAATGAAAAAAACCATTCTTATCACAGGCTCTAGTGGCATGCTTGCACAAGATGCGGCGCAGTTGTTTTTAGATTCTGGCTACAATGTTTTGAAAGCCGCAAAAGATGATCTCGATGTAACAATATTAGAAAAAGTTAGAGAGTTTTTTGCTAAAAATAAAATTGATTTTGTGCTGCACGCAGCTGCTTACACCAAAGTTGACGATGCCGAAACTAATCGTGATTTGTCTTTTTTAATCAACGCTGATGGTGCCAAAAATGTGGCAATTGCCTCAAATGAAAAATCAATTCCAATAATTTACATCAGCACAGATTACGTTTTTGACGGCGAAAAAGGCGCGCCTTATTTGACAAGCGACAAAACCAATCCAATCAATGTTTACGGCGCTTCAAAGCTTGCTGGGGAGGAGGCGGTAAAACAAGAAAACCCCAAACATTACATCGCCAGAACCAGCTGGCTTTACGGACAAAACGGCAAAAATTTTGTTGATACAATGATCGCTTTAAGCAAAAGCCAAAAATCTCTCAAAGTTGTAAATGACCAATTTGGCTGCCCAACTTGGACGGTTGACTTGGCGGAGGGTATAAAAAATTTAATCGAAAAAAATATGCCTTTTGGCACCTACCACCTTTGCGGTGGCGGTGTTACGAGTTGGTTTGAGTTTGCAAAAAAGATTTTTGAAATTTTAAAAATTGAAATTGAGGTGATTCCAGTTGCAACGGCAGAATTTACGCGCCCAGCAAAAAGACCAAAATTTTCGGCGATGGAAAACGGCTCTACTTTAAGTGATTGGGAAGATGGCCTAAAGCAATATCTTGAAACTAAAACCAATGCCTAGCTCAAAAAATACGCCTCTGGCTGTAGATCTCGACGGCACTCTCATTCACTCAGATTTATTGCATGAGTCGTTCTTCGCTTTCGTTTTAAAAAACCCGACCTCGATATTTTTGCCGTTTAAATGGTTTGCTAAAGGTAAGCCAAATTTGAAAAAGCATTTGGCACAAGCAACCGACATTGATGTTGAAACTTTGCCTTACGATCAACGCGTAATTGAGTTAATTAAAACTGAGCGTCAAAAAGGCAGAAAAATTATTTTAGCAACTGCAACCTACGTAATTTATGCCAAGCAAATTGCTGATCATTTAAAACTTTTTGACGATGTTTTTGCTACGGAAAGTGACGTTAATTTATCGGCGCAAAATAAGTGCGATAAGTTGGTGAAAGAGTTTGGTGAAGGTGGTTTTGATTACGTTGGAAACTCTCGCGATGACCTAGTTGTGTGGAAAAAATCAAGAGCGGCAATTGTTGTTAATGCCACTAGTTGTGTGGTTAAAAAAGCACAGGCGCTTGGCAATGTTGAGCAAATTATTCCATTTCCAAAAAACATTTTCAAAGTTTGGGCGAAGGCGCTGCGCTTGCAGCAATGGGTAAAAAATTGCCTTATTTTTGTGCCGTTGCTTGCGGGACATAAGTTGGGGCAGGTTGATCTTTTGCTTAACGGTGCCTTGGTGTTTTTATTTTTTGGTTGCTGCGCTTCTCACGTTTATTTATTTAACGATTTGGTCGATTTAAAAAACGACAGACGCCATGCCGCCAAACGCTTTCGTCCTTTGGCTTCGGGCCTAATTTCAGCCACTTCGTCTTTAGTAATGAGTTTTGCTTTATTGTTGGTGGCGTTTGTCGGTTCTTTCTACTTTTTGCCTTTGTGGTTTGGTCTGTCTTTGGTTGCTTACTACATTTTAACTCTCGCCTATTCGTTATTTTTAAAACGCTTGGCAATGCTTGACATTATTAGCTTAGCAGCACTTTACACCATGAGAATTATTGCTGGTGCTTTTGCTTTTGGTGAGCTGCTAACTTTTTGGATGTTGGCTTTTTCAATGTTTATTTTCTTGAGCTTGTCTTTGGTTAAACGCTACGCCGAGCTTTATGAGAAAAGGGCGCAAGGCAGCAACGACAAAACTCAAGGTCGCGGATATTATCCAAGTGATTTAGAAATGTTGTCGTCGCTTGGCGCTGCTTCAGGCTATTTGTCGGTGATGATTTTGGCGCTTTACGTGCAAGACAAATTGACGATTTCTCTTTATTCTCACCCGCGAATTATTTGGTTTGCTTGCCCACTTTTACTTTATTGGATTAGTCGAGTTTGGATGCTAACCCACCGCGGACAAATGCATGACGACCCCGTAGTTTTTGCCATTAAAGACAAAGTAAGTTGGCTTGTTGGAGCATTGCTTGCGCTAGTTTTCTGGCTGGCAATATGATGGTTAAATCGTGGGGAAATTATCCAACACATTCCCAAATTTCTCATGTCACAAATTGGCGCGATAATTTAAGCGCAGACTTTGTAGCAATTTTAAAAAACCACCAAACCACTTTGCCTTTCGGCAATGGTCGCAGCTACGGCGACAGCTGCATGGCAAGTTCGGGCCATGTTTTGCAAACGCGTGGGTTGGATCGTTTTATTGAAGTTGATTGGGTCGGCGGAATTATCAAAGCCGAAGCTGGAGTCACTCTCGAAGAAGTTTTAAATTTAAGTATTGCGCAAGGTTGGTTTTTGCCCGTCACGCCCGGAACAAAATATGTAACTTTGGGCGGCGCTGTGGCCAACGATGTTCACGGAAAAAACCACCATATTCGCGGCACTTTTGGCTGCCACGTGCAAAGTTTTAGTTTGCTTCGCAGCGATCAAAATTCGCTCATTTGCTCGCGACAAGAAAATGCTAATTTATTTAACGCCACAATTGGCGGGCTTGGCCTTACCGGCATTATTGAGTGGGTTGAACTCAAGCTCATGCAAATTGCTTCAAGCTCAATTGATTCAACGGCAATTCGCTTCAATTCAATTGATGAATTTTTTGATCTTTCAAACGAGCTGGACTCGAAAAATGAATATAGCGTTGCTTGGATTGACTGCTCAAAAGTTGGGCGTGGAGTTTTTTTTGTTGGCAATCACGCAAAAAATGGCGAGCTAAAAGCTAGTCAAAAACCCAAAATCACCATGCCGATCACGCCGCCATTTTCTTTAATCAACGGCCTGTCGTTAAAATTTTTAAACGCCGCTTACTACAATTTGCACAAAAAGGGCAGGCAGCAAAAAACTCTAAATTACGATCCATTTTTTTATCCGCTCGACGGCATTTTAAAATGGAACAGAATCTACG
>JACCDN010079939.1_pt1 | contig 10069 bp, 9 predicted proteins | sample 7441691 | NCBI WGS metagenome assembly JACCDN01 (sample SAMN15323439, study PRJNA562643) | freshwater metagenome | isolation source: river surface water | place: USA:Blue River Watershed | collected 2017-08-16
CCATTTCTTGCAGACCATCTCAAAGCTTCACTATTCTCTGCATAAATATTTGCACCTTGTTCTACGAGGTACTTTACTAATTCAAAGTTACCATTTTCGGCGGCAATTCTTAAAGCTTCACTATTCTCTGCATGTATATTTGCACCTTGTTGTACAAGGTACTTGACTAATTCAAAATGACTATTGTCTACAGCATCTCTTAAAGCCTGATCATTATATGCATGTATATCTACACCTTGAGATACAAGGTACTTTACTTTTTCAAGGTCGCCTTTTAATACAGCTTCTTGTAATGCACTGTTCATCTGTGTGTAAATTTTACACATTCTGTAAAAAATATTTCAATTTTATATAGAGCTTTCACTTACAAACAATTAAGAGAACTTATTTATTACATAAATAAGTTCTCTTAATATTTTTTTGTATTTTAGTTATACCTTCATACTTTTTTTTTGAATTTTTTTAGTATATTTATTGTACAAGAGTAGTTACTATGAGCTATAACATTATCGATATCTGGGTTTCCTTGCTCCACAAGGTACTCTACTATTTTCAAGTGTCCATTTTTTGCAGCTATTCTTAAAGCATGAGCGTTATCTGCATGAATATCTGCACCTTGAGATACAAGGTATTTTACTACATCCAAATGTCCATTTTCTGCTGAGTTTCTTAAAGCTTCATCATATTCTGCGTCAGCACCTTGTTCTATAAGGTACTTTACTACTTCAAGGTGTCCATTATATGCAGATTCTCTTAAAGCACTAGCGTTATTTGCACCTTGTTCTACGAGGTACTTTACTACCTCCAAATGTCCATATTTTGCTGAGTTTCTTAGAGCTTCATCATATTCTGCGTGTATATCAGCACCTTCAGATACAAGATACTTTACTACTTCAAGGTGTCCATTATTTGCAGCCCACCTTAAAGCATCATCGTCATTTGTATGTACACAAGCACCTTGAGATTTAAGGTACTTTACTACTTCAAGGTGTCCATATTCTGCAGCCAATATTAAAGCTGCATCTTGTGAATTTATATCTACACCTTGTTCTACAAGGTATTTTACTATTTCAAGGTGTCCATTTTCTGCAGACCATCTAAAAGCAAAATTGTCGTCATCATCTATATCTGCACCTTTAGATACAAGGTATTTAAAAATTTCAAGCTGGCCATTTGATGTAGCCATACGTATAGGATCATTAAACAATATATGTATATTTGCACCATTTTCTACAAGGTACATGACCATTTCTAAATCGTTATTTCTAATTGCTGTACGTAATGCATCACCGAATTCTGCGTCAACCCATGAGTCTTTTATAACTAATTTTACAACTTCAAGGTGTCTATTCTTAACAGCCATTCTTAAAGAAAAATCACGACCAGTTCTTATGTCTGCTCCTTCTTTAATAAGATATTTTACATTATCTACAAGACCTTGCTCAGCAGATCTGCATAAAGCATAGTGTTTGTTTATAATGTCTTTGAGATAAACTAGTATTTTTGGATATTTTACTATTGTAGAAATATCGTTATCAGTGTATTTTTTCTTTATTAGTCTAGGTACAAATTCTAAATCAAAGTATTTAACTAGATCACTCATAGGTAAATACTCAAATATGTATTCATTTAACTCTGTCGGCAATACTTTAAACATTTGAAAATAATTATGATTATTAAAAAATATTTTTCAATTTTATTTTTTAATAACTAATAGTAATTAGAATGGATCATTTTGTAGATTTTTTTGGTAAACAAAATATAAAATTAAAGTTTCCTATAAATGTTAATGACTCTTATAAAGATATAAAAGAAAAGATATTTGTATCTTATAATCTAAAAGATCGCCTTGTTTATGTAAATACTATAGCTATTAGTAATGGTCAAAAGTACATAACAAATGATTCTATGACTAATGAAATATTTAAATCTAAAAATATTATCGTTTATACCTTTACTGAAGAACTTATTAAATACATTATTCAAGATATTGATAAATATCTCAATATAACTATAAATTCACCTGTAATTTCAGAAATTTTTAATGGGTTTAAAAGTACATATACCGGTATAACTAAAAATGATATCAATTTTACTATACTTTATATATTGAATAATGTAATGTATCTTAATTTACGTACAGAACAATTACATCAACTTTATATAGAACCTATTCTACAAAAACAAAAAGAACTTGTAAATAAATATATTACCGTTAATCAAGAATTCAAATTCAAAGAATCTGATTATATTCATTTCGAAAATGGCTTGCCAGTTTACTCTATAATTAATAGTATGGTATACTATCCTATTCTTAGTAAAACTAAATTAGATATTTACAAGCTTATAAAAGAATATCCTGTAGACAATACTGTCCCTATTATGCTCACAGTTGAAAATAAAGAACCAATTCTTAAAATACATAAAAGTTTGCCTAAAGAAATGATTGAAAAATGGTATATAAAAGACAATAAAGAACTCAAAAAAATCAATGGATTGTCCTTTAAACTTAAAATAGATAAAGATAACTATGCTAATGCTTTAGTAGTAGACGGCAGTCGTATTTCTATAAGAATGAGTTGGGATGCAAAAAATACAACAAAATTTGAAGATATTCTTAATAGCGCATCTGTAATAAATAAATTTGTGAAAAATGTGGCAAAGATATTTCCTAATAAACAAGTCAAGCTTGGTAACCCTTATCATGGGTTTTTAAATCTTCAAGTTTATACAAAAAAACGTGTACATTTATCAAAAATCCATGCAACTATAAAAAAAGATTTTTCTAGTGTATTCAAGGTAGACGAAGCTGAGCGAAAAAAAGAATTCTTGAAATTTATTTATATACCATTGCAAAATGTTATAATTGTACGTAATACAACTAATTCATCTGGAGATAATATAAATATCATTGATATTTTAGGTATTAAAAATCAAAACCAACTTGTTTCCCTTATAAATATTATTGTGAAATTATTGGCTATATCCGATAGTAGGAAAAATTTAGTTGAATTTAAAAATTATGCTTTCGTTTCTGTCGAAAAAGAAAAAACTAAAAAAAAAAGTAATAAAAATATAAATAACCTTAAAGAATTAGGTTTTAAATTAGATACTGTAAGCTGCCAACGAGAAAGACAACCTAAAAAAGTAAAAAACTCTTCTTCCAGAAACACTATTTCTTCCAGAAACACTATTTCTTCCAGAAACACTATTTCTTACCGTGGTGAGTTATATGAATGCCCCAACCCAGATTACCCTTATCCAGGTTTTACAAATAAAAATACATTGTGTTGTTTCAAAAAAGATCAAAAAAATAAAGAAGCATATAAAAGAAATATACAAGATACTTTATTACCTTCTCAATTATCTGATTCACAAATCCTTAAACAAAGAATAATTTCTACTAACAAATTACTTGAAACAAATAGATTAGGTTTATTACCAAAAATATTGTATAATGTTTTCAATCAAGAATATCTACGCTTAGGTACAGGAAGTGGATTGGTTAGTCTTCTTAATATAGCTACCAATAAGTCTATTACTACTGAAAAACCCTTAGATATAGAAAATTTAGAAAAATTATATAATGTAAATATAATCATTTTTAATGTAAATGAAGAACGTGTAGTATGCAAAGAAATTTATTATTTTAATTTCCCTCAAACTGTATTTGTGTTGAAAAATTTGAATAACTATGAACTTATTGTTAAAAAAATAAATGATGAAAAATTATGTAAAATATTTAAAACTAAATCAGATATTACATCAAAAATATTAGATTTGTATAAAAAAAGCTGTATAGTAAATTATATTGGATATCCTGAAACTCCTATGACTTTTGCAGAATTATCTCTTACAATTCAAGCTCAAGTAACAAATAAATTCAATAAAGTAATTTACGTTTTTACTAAAGAAGCTGGTTTAATACCTGTTGTCCCTACTAAGTTAATATCTGATACCAAAATAGTAAATATAAGTAAAGTAAAAATGAATGCAACTAAACAATTTAATTTAATTAAGAATATTAATATAAAATACATACAAGTTTCTGGGCAAATTACTTCTGATAATTTTACAGTTGGTTTAGTAACAAAGTCTGGCTTAATTATACCAACAAAAAAATCTAGTAAAATACCTAATTTACCAATTATTTATAGACAATTTATTGACAATATAGACGACCTTATTTATGACGACGCCAGTGGTAAAGACCAAAGATACATATATATGACAGATGTTAAGTATTATCAAGAATTATATCAAAGATTGAAATATACATTATCTAAAAGAATAGGTAATGTAAAAGACGATATAGAACAAGCTAAAAAAGATAATTTAAATATTAAAAAACTAATAGATTCTGTTCTTAAAAATGAAATAACTTTTATTGATAAAACTAAAATACATAAAATTCCATCTATGAGAAATGTATGCTCTGATATAAAAGATAACTGCAGTGCTGACCCTTTTTGTAAAAAAGTTAAAGGTAATTGTCTAATTTCTATAGAATCTAAAATTTATAATGCGTTTTTAGAACGTTTAGCTATTGAAATATTATGGAATAAAGATATCCTTACAGGTAATATTATTAGCGAATTTTATGGAGAAAACAAATTTATTAAAAGAAAAAATGAAATAGTTTTGCTTGGTAAAGATTCTGTAACCAAATTTTTTGAAAAAAATTGATTTATTTTTTTAGTAATAATACATAATGTATTATGGAAGAAATTACTTCTCAAGAATTTTTTGAAAAAATAGTCCCTATTCATTCTCATAACACTATAAAATCATTGTTTAAAAGAGTTGAATTTGAAGATACCGTTAAATTAATAAACGATATACCTGAACTTGAAAAAATATCTTTGAAAAAATATAATAACAAAGTCCATACACTACTTTGGGCAGTGCAATGTGATAAATTACATGTAGTAAAATGGATTTGCGAACACAACTTCGAAAAACCAACACAATTTACATTGGAAATAGCTGCTAAAAGAGGACATCTTGAAATATTTATATGGCTTATCAAAAATACAAATCTTGAATGTAACCAAAGAGTTATTGATATGGCCGCATGTAATGGACAATTTAAAATAGTAAAATGGATTTACCAAAATACTGATATAAAAGCTACTCAGCAAACTCTTGACTGGGTAAACGAAGAAGGCTTTTATACATTAGCTAATTGGTTAAAAGAAAATACACCTAGCTTAAATGAATACATCAGAATTGATAACAGTATTGACCTTTATCAATATTTCAAAACAAATATAAAACTCTTCTATAAGTAAATTAAACGACAACTAATTATTAGTTGTCGTTTTTTCATTAAAAATAAAACAATGATTTAAAATTAATGAGAACCTGTTTAATTATTGAAAAGGAATTTTATTATTGGACTGAAATTAATTTTACACAAGAATTTATGAAAAAATGGTACTTTAAACCTATAAATTTCTTAAGTAAAACATTGTTTAAAGGAAATAACTCTCAATCAAATGTAAAACTAAATTTACTTTTACAATTCATCTTAACTAAAAATATTTATAAAAAATTCTATAAATCTAAAACTTATGGAGGGTTTCTGGAAAATAGAGCACCTCTAATAGGTATATTAGAAAATGAATGTAATTATATGATCCATTTAGGTATAGATATTAACAATATATCACCTAGTTCTAACATTTTAGTACCTGATAATTGCAAGGTTGTTCATGTTTTTAATGACCCTAGTCTTATCAATGGCTGGGGTGGAAGAATTATTTTTGAATTGGAGACAGAATATAAAGGCTGCAAATACCTTTTGTATGGTCATTTAGATGGAAATACATTACCTAAAATAGGCGAAACATTTACAAAAGGACAAGTCTGTGCAAAATTAGGTAACGAAAAAGTAAACGGAGGTTGGTATCACCATTTACATGTTCAACTTATTACAGAACATTTTTATAATTTATATGAAGACAAATGCCTTATAGATGGTTATTGGTTTGTAAATGAAGACTTAAGTCCTTATGTATCTGATCCAACAGATTTAGTATTTGGGGTAAATTAAAAAGAAAAAATGACAACTAATTAATTTTTTCTTTTTACGCGTTGAAATACAAAAAGAAACACAACAAAAATTATAAAGCACCCAAGAGATGTATACTTTAATTCTTTGAAGTCATTGACCATATTAATAACAGGATTAAAAATAAAATAATCATATTGCTAGTACCGTCTTCTTGCTTATAAAATTGATTCCGAGTTTCTGCAAGTACATTAGAACAATGACTACAACTTTGTATGTGTTCTCTAAAATCATAACATGTATACTGTACTACCTTAGGTTCTACAACAGTTGGACGTCCAACTGTTGAGTGGTGACCAACAGTTGGACGCCCAACAGTTGGGTAAATTGTACCATCATTTATGTATTCATTTCCAAATGCATCATCTAATGAACAATATATCATCTTACTGTATAATTATAAAAAATAAAAAATTTTTGTATAAAGATTTTTATTTTTTAATTATTTTTCGATTTTGGTTTTCTTCCTCTTTTTGCTGGAACTTTAATAACTTTCTCTTCTGGTATAGGATTTTCACTTACCGTAGACATAGTATCACTCATGTCATCATTAAGTTTTCTTAGAAGTTCATCTGTATCTACAGATGGACCTTTCATCTTTTTAGATGGTTCAGAAGAAGCTTGTGCAGTAGGTTTACCTCCACCAAACATTCCCATCAAATTACCTAATCCACCACCATTCATTCCTTGTGCTGATAATCCTAATTTAGCAAAATTAAAAGCAAATGCGCTTCCTAAAACCATACATATTAATTTTAACTCTGGAGCCATAGACACATTTCCTGCATACTTTTCATATAATTCTTGAAATACTTCATCATATTGTTCTTTGTCTGCCATAACAGTAGCAGTCCACCCATTTAAATCTACATAACCTCCTGATGGATCATAACTTGTATTTAAAAACTCTATAGTCCCTGTAAAAAATAATAACCCCTGACGACAATAATTAATACCTCTTGTAATCTCAATTTCTTTCCTTATCTTAAATACTTCAGCTTTAATATCTGCTAATGGATGCTCTGGCCCTAATCTTCTAGATGGGAATTTACCTTTATCAGCATATAACTTTAATTGGGTAAGATAATAAGCTTTCTGTTGCTGAATTTCTTCATAACTTAACTCTTCCCCGTCTTCAGAATAAGTAGGTCGCATCATAATGTCTGTATCAGCTGCTTCAGCTGACATCTCAGAACGCTGATATTCAGGCTCTGGATCAGGCTCAGAATCAATTCTTTTATTTGGATTAGCAATAAAATCTAATCCAATGTCGTCTTCAGGTTCTTCAAATTTTTCATAAAAGTTTGAAGACTGAGACGATACAACAGGACTTTTTTTGGTAAATCTGATATCATCAATAGAGTCCTCGACTGAGTGAACTTTTATATTTTTGTTTTTATTCTCATGCTCAATCTTAAAAGACATATAAATATATTTTATTTATATTTATGTTTTTTTTAAATTTTTAAGACGCATTTTAAAAATTTTTTAGCATATTTTTTTCTTCTTCTGAAATTGTAGACATAATATATAGTTTTGCTAGTATAACTAACACTACAAGTGTAGCATGAACCGTAGTAATCCATTGGTACTTGCCCCAATTACAATAATTAATATACATCAAAAAGATAACTGAAATTATACCAGCAATAATACTCCTTATAGTATCATTTTTTGATCCTAATTTATAAGCATAAATAATGTCTACTAACCAACCTAGTATATAAATGTATAACTGTGGACATTGTAGTATCAAATTATATTTGTTATTCATTTTAATATTCTAATGAGAAAAAATAATTTGCAGTTTAATTTTTCTTACTTGAAGAAGACTTCTTACTTGAAGAAGACTTCTTACTTGAAGAAGACTTCTTACTTGAAGAAGACTTCTTCATACTATTTTCAATTGTATAATAAGCTGTCCATAACTTATTGTCATTATTTTTCAATGATTGTGCTACTTTTTCAACATTGTTACCAGTATAGAACTTATCAAATACATTATCTATAACAGCTTTTTTGTATATTTCTTTAACAAAATGTAAAGATTTTAAATTAGTTAAATTCTTATAAGTCTCAGACTGTTTAAAACTTTTTTCATCTGAAATATAAAAATTTTCAAAATCATTTACGTATTCTTCTATATTAGATCTTATATAAGGTATATCTTCATTATTAAGTTTATTATATCTTACAGATATACTATCTTCCTTCCTTATAATTAATTCTGATTTTAAATTATATGGTTCAAGAATTTTATTGAAAATTCTATTCTTTTTTTCACATTCATTTTTTAATTTGTTAAAATCTACTTTAGATGCTTCACAGTACTCTGCAGTTATAGAAAAATCACTATTTGTTAAGTTATATTCAATGCCTATACGGCTAATATTATAATCTCCAAAATTAGTCTGGTCTGCACAAGAATACCCCAGAACTTTTCCTAGGTTTTTATCAGAAATGGTCATATTATCAACTTCTGAGCCTTTTAAATATAAAATTCTGTTTGTATGTTTCAATTTTATTGAAGTATTGTCATTTATTATTTTAACAAATTCCAATACAGTATTATATGGAATCAGAGTTTCTTCTTCACCACCATGAAAATATGCTGGACGCCCCTTTTCTATAACTAAAAGTAAATTTACTAAAGGTTCTAAAAGTTTTGATTTTCTATATTCACGAAACCATTTTTTAAATAAACTTTCAATTTCTTGCATTATAATATAATACAAGAAAAATAATATATTATTTTACACTGTAAGCTTTGTATTAATTACTTGGAGACAATATCAATCTGAGACTCCCTAGACTTCCAACTGTATACTCCAAAATAATAGAATAATCATTCTTTAAATATATATGCACTACATTACATAAATTTGTGGCTTTTGTAAATAACAATAAGAATTTTAACGAAAATCTACTCTGTATAATTTCTTGGTCACTGTCCACTTTAAATGTATTATCCGCAGACGCGCCAAATATAGCTTTGTTTTCTGAAAATTCACCAATGCATTTAAACATTAACTGTTGCCCAACACTCGTTATTTCTACAATACAATCTACACCTAATGAATTAAGATCCTTTATGTATTTTTGAAATTTACTTGACGGTAAACTGATTACTGATGGGAACTCTAATTTAGGAATTACTAATCGTTTGAGTGGGACGTCTAGTAACGGTACTCGTGATTCAAATAATCTATTGTCATCACTATTTTCCATTCTAACGCCAAGCATAGTATCATTATTTCTTTCTATGAAAAATGATACTGTATCTGTGTTTTTCGATATTTTTATGATCTTATAGAAATTTGTTGTATTCAAGCCTACATTGATTTCTCTTTCACAATAATAATGTTCAAATGCTTCAGATTTTAAATTTAAATATACCATTCCTTCACCACTTGCATTTAACTCTATTACTTTAATAGAGGTTGGTGTAAATATTAGGTTCATATCTGCAAGCAAAACTTCTTTAAGAACTTCAAATAAAACTTTGATATTATTACTTTGAACAGTTTTCAAATCTAAAATATATTTTCCTTCCATTTTTCTTAACTTTTTATTTAAATTATTTTTTTAAATAAAAATAAAAGTTTTTAATTTTAGTCTACCTTATATTTTTTGACTTTTTCAGTCAATTCTTTTACAAATGAATCGTTTTTATTTAACCAATTTTCAAGAACTAATAAGTCCTGTTTACTAGTAAACGTAATTTCTGTAGTTTTCTTATCAGTAATATCAGTAACTACTTCTTCTTCGCTTACCTTTTCCTCTGGTAAGCGACTTTGGTCATTAACGTCAATAAGTTCACATTCATCAAATAACTTAGTTACCTCAAATGGATCCTGTTTAAGTAATGAGTTGTCATTGTGTTTTTTTATAAAAAATTTATATATATGATTTGTATTGTTACTATTGTAAATATATCCCTTTTTCTCATTGACAATGTAGATATCAATTTCCAAATCCTTTTTTTTAATAAGAAGA
>JACCDN010622201.1_pt1 | contig 10069 bp, 7 predicted proteins | sample 7441691 | NCBI WGS metagenome assembly JACCDN01 (sample SAMN15323439, study PRJNA562643) | freshwater metagenome | isolation source: river surface water | place: USA:Blue River Watershed | collected 2017-08-16
CATCTCAATACTTAGATGAGGTCCTCAATGAACACAGAACAAGTCAATGGTCAGGGCCTCGTCCTGATCTTGCAGAGCTCGCTGCCACATTCGCAGGTGGCACTCTCGCCGCACTTGAGCTCCTCTTACGAGGAATCACTACAACAGCCATTCACTTCCCTGGGGCAAAGCATCATGCACAGTACAGCCACTCATCTGGATTCTGTATCTTTGCAGATTTCGCACTAGCTACAGATATCGCCACAAGCGACTTCGGCAAGAAGGTGGCAATCCTTGATATCGATGCTCATCACGGAGATGGAACTGAGAATCTCACCGCTGAAAACCCCAACGTAATGACATTCTCAATCCACGAGAGAGGAATATTCCCTGGAACAGGTAATGAAGATAACTCGGAGAAGAACGTCTATAACTATCCACTTCATTCGCCAGAGCGAGCAGAAGATCTTGGAAAAGGTGACGGTGCACTTCTGCAAGGAGTCAATCTATTCCTCGAACTCGCAAGGGAATTTGAAGCAGATCTCGTCTTCATTGCGAGTGGAGCAGACGGTCACCAGGAAGACCCACTCTCATCACTTCAATTCACAGTTGATGGATTTAGAAAAGCAGCACAGTTAATCCGTTCTCGGTTTCCAGATATGCCAATCCTCATCGGGGGAGCAGGCGGATATCTACCGGATTCACGAACACCAGAAGTCTGGGCGGCCTTCGCCCATGAAATTTCAACTCACTAAGGAGAAAATTATGTGGCTATTTACAACTACAGGATTTGTCAGCGCCGTAAACAACGGCACTGATCTCATAGTCCGAGCCAGAGATAAGGAGTCCCTTGAGCCTCTAGCTGAACTGGCTAAGGCGGAAGTTATCAACACACCTCAGAACGATTACCCCTACCGGGTCGTAGTTACCAATGAGCTCTTCTCGAACTGGGTTGCTCATATGGCAGCAGGTATCAACTACAAGAACTTTAAGTCGGAAGTAGCGGCGACCCGTGGGCAGGACTTTGCGCACCCGTTGATGTTGGTCTGGTCTGCGATGCATGAAGTTGAGGATTCAAATGCCAGAGAATGAGAATGTACAATTAAGCATGCGATTGGCAATTCCCGACTTGGACCAAGAAGGTCAGATTCATCAATCAGGCATTGGATTGATAAATTTACTCGGCATCGATTTCTTCGAAATTCTAAATCAAAGCCTTGAAAGCATAGATGGAATTGATTGGCTGACCAAGTATCGAAAAACCAGTTTGGTTTATTTGAATTATAACTTTAATGATCCTTCGAACCTTTTGAAAGAACTTCTTCGCGTGAGCACCTCCCCATTGCGAAAGCCAATTCGCGCGAAAATTGACCAAAAAGAGGTAGTTGCGTTTTTCAACCGATTACAGATTATTCTTGATGATCGAAACGACTGGGTGCATCACAACTCAGTGTTCAGCAAAGAAAATCTCAAAACTCTTATACTGAACATCTACCCAGTAGCTGAAAAAATGGGACTTACATTGATTCAAGAGTGTGAATTCCTATTGTCCAAACTTGATGGAATCCAACCGGATGTACCACAATTGGATGATCCGTTAGTTGCTGCATCAAACCCTGATGCAGATTCTGAATGGGTGAAAGAAATCCAAGATGTAATTTCTAGCGCCGAAGTTGCCGTGGGAGAATTAATCGAGGGCAAATTCTTAGATTATTCATACATACTTCATTTGAACGGTGAAATTAGAAATCGCAAGACAAATGAATTATTGAGTGAGTTGAATCCAGAATTCTCTTCAAAACTTGGAACTCTAATGATTGCAAGGAAGCCCTCTGGAGGAAGACTTCGAATCACGAGTGAAGGTTTACTAGCAGCCTATTTCGAAGATCACTGGGGATATCTCGCAATGGTTACGCCTGAGCAGTGGTTTCCCAATCACATTTTTCATTCAGTTTAAATTACAGTCCAAAGGTCCTTGAATTGATTGTTATGGAAATCAATAGCGACTCTACTTGGAACTGAATTCTTGTTATCTGGCAAGAGGAGAGATTTTCCATCAAATTCTTCGTAATCTGGAGAGATGAAGTGATGGATACCAATCTTGTAGGACTTCGAAGCTTCATCGTAGTCAATACGTATTAGTCCTCGATCGAATAATCTGTGTATATCCACTCGCAACGGAATACCATTTTGCACGTCATCGCTTTCGGGGCCGTAATAAGGCACGATGTGCGCGACCTCTAATGCTTGAGTTGAAGTTGTTCCTGAAACTGCGCAGCGGTTTGAGTACTCCTGCAGGACTCGATTTCTAAACTCATCTGCACCTGGCCGAGCAATAACCTCCTGAGTTTCTCGAGGTAATTCTTCTCTAATTGCTTGCCAGTAATGACTGGGTTCCCATTCTTCGTCCTCGATCTCAACTGGAAGTGGTTGAGTAGGCTCTCCCTTCCAGATTAGAACAGCGTTCTTCACTTGCATTAGCCCCAAAGCAGTGACGGTTCCACCGCCACCAGACGGCATAGCTTCACTCGAGAATTCTGGGCGCCAATTCAGGTGTGAACTTTCTATAATTTTGCGGGCCATGGCTGGCATTCCGGGAACTACTGGAATGCCCATCTCAGAGGCGATACTTGTGAAGAACACGCTTGGAACCGAAGAGCCCGCAGTAGGCAGCATTTCAGGCAAACCTAGGAGTTCAGCGATTTCCCGCATTAGCTGGCCCTTTTTTGGGACGATTTGTGTCATATCCCGTAATTGTCACCCATGGCCGCTATGTTGTCCATATGACCACCACATTCATTGATCTATTTGCGGGTATTGGTGGATTCCACGCGGCAGGCTCTGCGTTCGGATGGAAGTGCGTCTTTGCGAATGAAATTGATCCGGCAGCAGCCGCAATTTACAAGTTGAACTGGAAGCAAGAAGCACTCGGAAACATTCATGATTTCACGAGGGGAGGCCGAAAAAAACAAATTCCAAGCCACGACGTACTTTTTGGAGGGTTTCCATGTCAACCATTTTCGAAGAGTGGAAAGCAATTGGGAATGGAGGAAGATCGTGGATCGCTATTTCACGATATTGCATTTATTTTAGAAAAGCATAAACCTTCCTTGGTTGTACTAGAAAATGTTAGAAATATCGCTGGACCCCGTCACGCACATGAATGGGCTTATATTGTCAATAAGTTAAGGGATTTGGGATATCGTGTTTCTAGTAAACCTTTCGTCGTTTCACCACATCGGATTCCACCCAGTTACGGTGGAACCCCACAGGCTCGAGAGAGAGTGTTTATCGTTGGCACGAGATTGCCTTCTAAGAGACATCGGCTGATTAAAAATGATGACCCACTTGAGTTTCCTACCGACTTTGACGGGTGGGATCCGCAGCAGTGGAATCTTTTTGAGGATTTACCTTTGGACAATACAAAAGAAAATTTAATGAAGTATCGAATTTCCAATGAGGAAAAACTGATTTTGGATGCCTGGGACTGGTTAGTCAAAAAGATGTTGCTACGTCGCGAAGGGGTGCGTCTTCCTGGATTCCCACTATGGGCTGACATTTGGGGAAAGAATCCGCTCTACGTGTATGACAAAAACTCTCCCGAATGGAAGAAAGATTTCGAATCCAAGAATAAGAACTTCTATGTAGAGCATAAGAAATTGATTGATGAATGGTTTAAGGAATTTCCAGTCATTCAGGATGCGTCGCCGTCCAAAAGAAAACTTGAGTGGCAAGCGCAAGATTTGTCTTCTTTGTGGGAAGGCCTGATTCACTTTAGACCCTCAGGAATCCGCGTTAAACGTCCTACCTATGTGCCGGCACTCGTTGCAATCACTCAGACAACCATTATTGGACCATACGGGCGAAGAATCACGCCAGTCGAGGCCGCTCGACTGCAAGGGATGCCGGAAGGCTTTATGTTCGGGGATCAAGGCGATGCCGCTAGTTACAAGCAACTTGGCAATGGAGTTGCAGTGGGTGCTATCTATCAAGTGTTAAGAGCTGCAGCAAAGCGGGACGAAGCAATATTGAAAGTCACCAACCCAAAACTTCTAGCGTCAATTTCTAAATCCCCGATCAAGCCAAATTCAAAAGTTGAATCAAAATCAGATCGCAAAACAAAAGCCTCCTAGTTACTTACTACCTTTTCGAACAGGAAGCTCAGCAACAAAGCCCGATGTGCTGTTCGGCACGATCAATGCAAGCGCAATAACTTCGGGTTGTTTTTTGCTATTGATAAGAGGTGCCACTCTATGAACTTGAATAGTCAAAGAATCATCAAATTTCATCTCCGCATCACCGGGATAGCTGCCTTGGCCCTTTGAAGATGGACCTTGGAATATATTTGCAATTGCTTGATCCTCTGGCAGCAATTGGGCATTGGGTAAATTCTTTAGCATAGACCTTTCTCGAATCTCAATATTAGAATCCTTTTCATTCCAATCCATGAGAACTACGCGGGATAAAGATAACTTCCCATCGTCTGCCAAAGCCCTGAGCGCCCAGACAGTGTCATCTAATTCCGCGCGATTTTCGGGCGCCATTGGCCAGTCTGCAATAAGTTCTAATCCTTGATCAATCGACATCTCAAAATAGTAGTTTCGGTGATTCTTGCGTATATCCCCAGGCATCACCTTTAACTCAGTCTTGGCTTGAATAATTCGCTCAAAGAAAGGTTTCCCCTGCGGTGCGAGAGTCGGGTCATACAACTTATGCTGTTTAAAAACTGACAATCTCTTTTGCATTATTTGAAGCGCTATGACTTCACGCCTTACCGGTGAATAGGCCGGATCAAGCAAAAAGCGTCGTCTCCACTCGGAGAGTTTCCCATTCTGATTGTCGATTACCTCAAGTTGCAACCTTATTGATTTTTCATGAACAACGTAATCTCTGTAAGCTTGAGCGTTCTCAAGGAAAAACCAACCACGAAGTAGATCCAAATAGGCACGCTTGTAACCAAAGAAACGTCCGCGCTGTTGAATTACGTCAGCATTTCCCCCACCGAGTGATCTTGGCATGTAGGTAACCGCTAGGTTTTCGATCGTAAAACCTCTCTCAAGGTTGTTTCCACCAATCACTACCCAACCGGCATTAGATTTCCATTCGTCAGGCTTAATACTCTGACCCTTTGAATTGACGACACGAACTTTGATTTTACTAATCCACCACCTGATCTCTCTTAATGCCTCGTCCAAATTCCAATCTTTGCCGAGTTTCACAGTTTTCTTGAGTTCAGATTCAGCAATTTCAAAGAACCTATTCTTTTCATTCTTGTAGGTCGACTCACTTGGATCTCGGAGTACAGCTTCCCAAGAATTAAGTACATCCTTTACCCAGCGCTCATACGCAAGGTGCAGTTCGATACTAGAAGATGGATGAACAAGCATAGATAACGGCTTTGGTTTTGCGCGTCTTTGAGCGACGTAAAGAGCTAATAAGTAAAAGGCAAGAGATTGTTTTAAACTATTTGGTATTGGAGCAGACTGACTTTTATCAAAAATTGATCCATGCTCATGATTCGGGATGTATTTCACGAAATCTTCATTATCTTCAAACAAATCTCTTCCACCTAAGTAATCCTCACCAGACTTAAGCAGAGTTACGAATTTTGGAGACAAGGCATCTTGAATGCCAATTAGAAGAGGCCCCTGTGGAGTCGCCGTGTACATCACATAACTGTGTCTTGCTAACGAATTCCTCATGCGATTGATCGCTGCATACACGGGAGATTCTTCATCATCTCGCCACTTCAGATTCAACCCGGCCTGATCACCCTCATCGTCGATTATTAGGACTGGAAAGTTGTTGAGATCAATACGTGACTTTAAACCTTCAATGAGGTGAACGATTTCATCTAGTGAATCACGATTCTTAAGACTTGTGATAACGACTGTTGACTTAAATGTTTTAGGAGCATCTTTCTCCAGCCAAATCTTCAGAACATCTTGTACAAGCTGAATGTTTTCCTTGCGAGTTCCCTTGGTTAGCTTTTCAGTCAACACCCATGGATTAGCACCGCCATCGCCGTCGGCACGCAGATCTTTCCTTAAGCGATCACGAGTTTGTGAGAGTAGCTGCAGTTTTGTGCCAGCCAACACGATTACCAGTGGGAATCCATTCTCGTGCGCCATTGCGATGAGAGCGGTGAATGACATGGTTTTTCCACTTTGAACTTCGCCGACAACAAGTTGGCAGTTCGATGAAACCCCGCCATTTAGTAACTCAGTTCTTTGAAGAATGCGAGCTGAGTTTTCAGTGAGTCGTTTTTCGGACTGGGGTGGGAGATTTTGCCTTTTCAAAAACTGTTCGAATTCTCCACTCGATTCAATCATTGTTTTCCTCTTCTAGTGTCATATCTACGTCCGATCTATTTGAGAGGTAATTCTTGAGTAGTTCATTTATTTGGATTCGCAGAAAACCTGCAGATTCAAACCCTGAACTCATGCCCTGAATCTCAGCAATCCCAATCGCCAATGCAAGCCTTAGAACTGGCTCAAGCGAATCGGGATCAGAAACCGTGAAGGAGTTCATAAATGGATGCTCGCGATTCACGGTAATTACCCATTTTTTGTCCTCAGTCGTAGAAACTCGAAGCCAAGAAGGATCATCACCATGATCTTTGACTTCGAGCATAATGTCTGACTTGAATTGTGGAATCAATCGAATATTTCTTTGAACGACGTTTGTAGCTGGATCACGAGGGGGTTCTGGTGTTTCTTCCTTGAGTGGGACCTCAAAGTCATCCCCTAAGAGATCCACCGCATCACTATCAATGAATCCACGCGTGGCAGCCTCTACAACGTCTTCCAGCGTTGCGTTGACTTTTGCTTTTGTGGCTTTGGAGTTATCGGTGGCTCGGTAGTTTCTCGCCATCTTGATAAGTTGGTTTGCACCGCTATTCAATTCGGCTTTTATCTTCCTGAGTGCTTCTTCTTCTTGCCCCTCAGACCAAACAACAGCATCTTTGAAGGAAGTTACCTTGAGTTCGGAAACATCGAGTTCTCCTATAATTCTTTGGCGCTCAAAGCTGTTGGCACCACCAAAAATCACACCTGGTCGATAAAGGTCATCTGGGCTATCGGCCATTCCTCCTGCTCCTTGGACAACTTTTCTCCGCCAAAGAAGGGCTAACCCAGCTCTCTTAGTGTCACCCTTATCCAGGATTCCGATCTTCCCCCTAATTCTTGGAGCCGCGACTCCTTCGACATCGGATTTATGAGATTCGTTGAGTTCGATTTCAAATTCCTTAACCCATTCGAATTCTTTATCATCCACAGGCCCTTTATCTGTTGGCCAATATGGTGCCGAAAGCCATTTGTATGAGATTGGCTCCTGCGCTTCACCATTAATTGTAAGAATGAGTTCGCCAGTACGGAGAAAATCTCGATACATACTTCGGAGATAACTTCGCAAACGAGAGGCGGCTCCAGCAATCGGTACGGGTTGGTTTAGCTTGCTCATGATGATTCTGGTCCCGTGAGCCTTTGGATTACTTGTTGACTCCTTCTCAATGTTTAGACTATAGATTTCATCCTTAATAATTTTTGGGATATCAAAGATCAGATTCCGTACAATCGGTTCTCCAAGTGCACGAGTTCTAACGGTGAAATATTTGGAGTACCAACAGGCAGAACTTTTCATTCCGATCCCATATTGGGAGATTCCTGATTTATCACTGGGCGGCATTGCGGGCGTAAACGCTCTGGCAATATCCTTTGTAAAAATACCGGCTGCATTGTCCACAAGTTGGATTGTTGGATTTTCGCCCCCAGAAAAATTAATATCAACCCTCAACTTATAGTCAGGACCGTTCAAGGCTATGAGTTCATCCTTGTGCTGCTGGTATGACTGGATAGAGTTATCGACCATTTCCCCCAGTGCAACCCATGGCGTGTACCTGAGAGACGGGAACAGGGCATAAAGCCCGACGCCAGGACGGATGTCAACTAGCTCGTTGTCAGGACTCTGATCTACCATGTGGGGCATAGTATTTGGTCAAGTTGATCAAAGTCAGCTCTTCGCTCAGGAGAATCAATTCATGGCAAGAATGTTCAAACGTCCCGAAGTCCCTCAATTGCTGAGCATCGGAGAGTTGTTCACTAGAGATACAATTTTGAATATTCCGAAATGGCAGCGAGAGTATTCTTGGGACGCCGATGAAGAAGTCCGGCAACTACTTGAAGACTTAGCAGAATTTGTTTCATCAACTAATCACAATTATGTTCTTGGATCGATAATTACATATTCTCTCAATGATGGTTCTCATGCAGTAGTGGACGGGCAACAACGAACTGTGACTCTGTACACTCTCTTGATTGCATCACGTGACCTGTTGGAATTTCGTTTGAACTCCGAATTTGGAGCGGTGTCTAATGCTAGCGAGGGATTTAAGGCTCTTTATCAGACAGTTGATTCAATAACTCGCAAGGTATCCATGGATGTGGATGCAAAGATTAGTTTCCCAATTTTCATGGAATATGGTGGTGGCAATCAATTATTGGCCGCTCTTGCAATAAAAGCACCGAAGCCAACCGGCATTCTAACCGTTTCCCAAACCAATATTTGGAATGCCTACGAGAAGAGTAGAGAATTTCTTGAGAAGATTTATCCATCAGCCGCACAGATAGGCGAGTTTATCCGCGGTGTAATACAAGGAACCTTCATCGTGGAAACAAATGTTGGTGATCAGCGACAAGCACTCGACATCTTCTTCAAAATGAATGCTCGAGGTAGGGCACTCGAAGGTGCGGATTATTTGAAGAACTTCATGTTCCAACACTTAACCGATGATAAGTACGACGACCTTTCAGATAAGTGGACAGAAATGAGCAAGGCACTGCGCAGTGCAGATTCAACCAGAAGTAAATTGAAGACACCTGAATTTTTCCTACGCAACTTAGCAATCGTTGATAATGGAGAGAAGATAAGTGGAGAACAAGGTGTATTTGATTACTGGGAAGGCAAGTTCAAGTCTGATGCATCTCAGTTAGAGATTTTTCTCTCTGAGATCCAGGAAAAAGCCAGGGTATTCAGCAAAATTGCAGGCAATAAGCTAATAGCTTCAAATGATTTGAATGAAAACATGGTTGGCGCTGACTTTTTTAAAGGGACTCAGTATCTTCCGGTTCTGTTAGCGGGAAGCCACCTAAAGAATTATGAGCATCTCTCAGAACTCGTTAATTATCGTTATCTCATATATATTCTTGCTCAAGAGCGAACCCAAGATTTTGAATCTATGGTTCCACGATGGGCTAAAGTCATCAATGATCTTCCAGCTGATGCCTCTGCGGAGAAGATAGATAAGGTCACAGTAGGAGTCCCTAATGTCGCGCTGGACCCTGTGGGACTTTTGACGCTTGAGAAGCGCTTAGAGGACTTAGCCAGCCCCAAAGATGAAAGAAAAATGAGACTTATTTTATCCTTGGTTTCGCTTGGGTTTGAAGTGGGTCTTTGTGACCTAACTGAATTTTTGAAAAAGTTCAGACCAAATAAGCATTCTGGCTTTGATACAGATCTGATCCTCAATGTTGATGAGATACAACGGCTAGGTATAGATTCACAATCTCCGGAGTACCGGGAGTACCTAGGGCTAGGAAATTTTGCTTTGATTAATGGCCAAGCTAAGCATTATTCAAATAAACCTCCTTCTGCTAAGGAAGATTTATATGGAAATGATAAGGGTGTTTTCACTCGAGCACTCAGCACAACGCCAAATCCTGCAGACGCAACCCTTAATGGAATTGTGAAAGAAATCAGAAAAAATGTAAGTTTTGATTTGTATTCTTGGGACATAGACTCGATACGAGAGCGAAGAGACTTCATCATCAAGGAATTCGTGTCGACAATCCCGAGCCCTCTGGTTCCGTAGGCTTTTTCCTCGATCTTTTTGTCTGTTAGGGATTGGCTAATCTAAGGCCATATCAGAGGGGATGGAGTGTAAGAAGGACTTCATTCGGAGTCCCGCACCATCCCCACCACATAAGCCACTCCAAACCCAAAGCCCACAGCTGCATATAGATATGTGAACCAGGTGAGCTCTGCTGGGATCATCAGAGTGAGGGCTCCTAGCGCTGTAGCGCTGATACACATC
>JACCDN010110017.1_pt1 | contig 10068 bp, 12 predicted proteins | sample 7441691 | NCBI WGS metagenome assembly JACCDN01 (sample SAMN15323439, study PRJNA562643) | freshwater metagenome | isolation source: river surface water | place: USA:Blue River Watershed | collected 2017-08-16
ACTACGAATCGATTTTGCTGATCACAGAGGCAATCAGCGCCTCGCGAATCGTCGAAAACTGGTTAGCCATGTTCGATGCGTGATCTGCAGCGACAGAGCGACTGGTGGGGCCGTTCTTCTTCAAAACTCCAGCAACAATGCCCTCGATGATGCCGAGATCGCGATCGATTGCAGCCTTCGTTCCCTTGAGGTGCCTAGCGTTGATGCCGTACTTCTTGAGCTCGGTGAGTGAGCCGGCAACCACCATGTCGGTAACCGTGAAAGGCTCCTGACCCATGATGCCTACCTCTTGGGCCTCTTGAATCTGCTCGAGAGAGATTCCGACCTGAGCAACAAGTTCTGCGAGGGTAAACCGTTTACGCGGGTCTGGCTTTGCCGGCGAAGATCCCGCTGGAACCTTTGGGTTACGGCCGTTGTCTAGGTCGTCGAGGTACTCGCGAATGACCTTTAGTGGCAGGTATTTGTCGCGCTGCAATTCCAGGATGATTCGAAGTCGATCTATGTCGGCGTCGGAGAATTTGCGGTAGCCAGAAGTCGTGCGCACAGGCGTTACCAACCCCTGCTCTTCCAGGAAGCGGAGCTTGGAGAGCGTGAGATCGGAGAACTGATCTTTTAGCGCGATGTGCACTTGGCCGATTGAGTAGAGGCGGTTAGCTCTGGCCGCAGAGATAGGGGTGGGCATTGCGTCGGACAAGACTACGCCTTGTCTGCTGGAGACGAGTAGAACGTAAGTTTAAACTTGCCGATCTGCACTTCGTCGCCGTTGCTAAGCGTTGCCGAATCGATGCGGACACCGTTCAAGTAGGTGCCGTTAAGCGACGCCAGGTCGCGCACTTCAAAAGACTTTCCCTGGCGCGAAAATTCTGCGTGCTTTCTAGAGACCGTCACGTCATCTAGGAAGATATCGGCGTTGGGGTGACGACCAGCTTTACTCAGGTCGGTGTCGAGTAGGAATCTTGAGCCATCGGCAGCGCCACGTTTGACGACAAGCAGAGCCGAGCCGCTAGGAAGAGCAGAAATAGCTGCGAGTTCTTGAGGATCCAAGCCGTCCTGCGGGTTGGAAATTAGGTCATCAGGGAACCGCTGTGTGGGTTCGTTGTAATTTTCTGACATGGCGCTACTCCTCTAAGCCCCTAGCCTAGTGGCATTTGGTGACGCCTTAATCACGGAGAAAACCTGCTGGTAATAGAGGAATGCAGACCACCAGTAAAGACCTACACCCCAAAGGGCGAACGCCCAGGCGACCGGAAGAATCAGCCACGAAACAGGGTCAAAAACCTTCGCGATCAGCAGTAGCGGGAAGGCGTACAGAAGGCAAAAGGTTCCCGCCTTGCCCAAAAAGTGCACCGGCAGAGGGCCATAGCCCTTAGCCGCAAGCATCGGCATAGTTGGGATCAAAACTAGCTCGCGGGCAAGGACAACCCAGAAAAGCCAACTCGGCACGTAACCGACGATGGTGAGCCCGAGGAGGGTAGCAAAAATGTAGAGGCGGTCTGCGGCCGGGTCAAGCAGTTGCCCGAGACGAGTCTGTTGATTCCAGCGACGTGCCAGCCAGCCGTCGAGATAGTCTGTTGCACTCGAAAAAGCGAGAACGCCAATAGCGAGAATCGATTGGCCAACGACAATAAGCCAGAGAAAAACCGGCACCAATAGGATGCGTAGAAAACTCAGCAGGTTTGGAAGGTTGAGCCACTCGGGCCTTGAACCAGTCGACTTCTGCATAACTAAAGTTTATGCCTTGGTCGGGCTAGCGGGATTTGAACCCACGACCCCTTGTCCCCCAGACAAGTGCGCTACCAAGCTGCGCTATAGCCCGTTGCCCTAGCGGGCAGTGCAAGTTTACCGAAGGTTTAGCGCTTGCGTTTTTCGCGAACGCGCATGCCGATCTCAACCGGAGTTCCCTCGAAACCATAGGTTTCACGGAGCTTGCGGGTAATGAAACGACGGTAGCCCTCTTCGAGGAACCCGGTGGTGAAGAGAACAAACTTTGGTGGGCGAACCGAGGCCTGGGTGCCAAACAAAATTCTTGGCTGTTTTCCGCCACGAACCGGGTGCGGGTTCTCCATGGTGAGTTCCTGAAGAAAGGCGTTGAACTTGCCAGTAGGGATGCGCTGATCCCATGAGTCCAGAGCTACCTCAAGGGCTGGCACAAGCTTTTCGAGGTGACGGCCGGTCTTAGCCGAAATGTTTACGCGTGGCGCCCAGTCAACGTGTGCGAGGTCCTGTTCGATTTCGCGCTCGAGGTAGCGGCGACGTTCGTCATCCAGCTGGTCCCACTTATTGAATGCGAGTACTAGGGCGCGACCGGACTCCAAGACCATGTCAACAATGCGGATGTCAGCCTCGCTGATTGGCTGCGTCACGTCAAACAAGACGACGGCTACTTCGGCTCGCTCAAGAGCGGCAGCGGTGCGGAGTGAAGCGTAGAAGTCGGCCCCCTGTTGCAAGTGGACACGGCGACGGATACCAGCGGTGTCCACGAAGCGCCAAATCTTGCCAGCAAGTTCTACCTGTTCGTCGATCGGGTCACGGGTGGTGCCCGCTAGGTCATTTACGACGGCGCGCTCGGAACCCACAGCTTTGTTGAGCAGGCTCGACTTACCAACGTTTGGACGACCGATTAGGGCTACCCTTCGTGGTCCACCGAATTCTTCCTTGGCAACTGCCGAAACCTCCGGCAGCACCTTCATGCAAGCGTCAAGCATGTCGGCTACGCCGCGACCGTGAAGTGCCGAGACTGGCATAGGCTCACCCAGACCGAGCGACCAAAGGGCCGCAACATCCGGCTCCTGCCTGACGTCATCAATCTTGTTTCCGGCCAGGATCACTGGCTTACCACTCGCGCGAAGCATCTTCACGACGCGCTCGTCAGTTGAGGTTGCACCAACCATCGCGTCAACAACGAATAGGACGGCGTCGGCGAGTTCAACGGCGATCTCCGCCTGAGTGGCTACCGAGGCATCGATACCTTTGGCGTTCGGCTCCCAGCCACCGGTATCTACGAGGGTGAACTTTCGGCCATTCCAGTCGGCTTTGTAAGAGACGCGGTCACGAGTAACGCCAGGCTTGTCTTCCACCACGGCTTCGCGACGCCCCAGGATTCGGTTGACCAGCGCAGACTTACCAACATTTGGGCGCCCGACGATTGCGAGAACCGGTAGCGCTGGCAGGTAGGTAGGGCCACCCTCGGCGATGAGTTCGCCTGAGAGAATCTCAAGGTCTTCGCTCTCGAGTTCGTAGTCATCTAGACCAGCACGAAGGGCGCGAGCACGGTCGGCGGCTTCATCGTCCTCACCGAGGTCGATCAAACGCGCGACTGGCTCAACCGAGTCTTCAAACTCGAAATCTTGTTCTGACATGGTTTCCTTAGCCTCTTTCAACTACAGACAAAACGGCCGCGACCGATTGTTCGAAGTTGAGTTCTGAGGTATCAATGAGTACAACTCCAGGCGCTGGAGTCATGAAATCTACAACTTTGGCGTCGCTTTTATCCCGATCGGATACCTGCTTGCTTACTTCTGCAGCCTGGGCTGGAGTGAGTTCAGCTGAACGCCTCTTAAGTCTAACTTCTTCGCTCGCGGTTAGCAGTATCCGATTTTCGGCATCCGGTGCAACAACCGTGGTGATGTCCCTGCCTTCGATGACGACGCCCGGGTAGCCCGAACTCGCAGCGAGGTCTCTAGTCAGCTGCTTCATGAACGCTCGAACCTCAGGTACCTTTGCAACCGAGGACACATTCTCAGCAATCTTTGGTTCACGAATCGCCTTGGTGACATCGGTCTCACCTACTTTGACCCAGAAGTTGTCAGGGTCCATCGATATCGAATAGTCAAAGGTTTCGAGGTTAGTGGGTTCAGCTGGCAGAATGCCTTCGGACACCGCCCAGGCCAAAGCTCGGTAGGCGGCACCGGTGTCGAGGTAACCGTAACCGAGCTCTCGAGCAACTTGCTTGCTTACGCTCGACTTACCGGAACCTGCCGGGCCGTCGATTGCTACGATTCGAGTCATTACTGAGCTAAATCCAGGCGGAGCGCCGCAGCGCCGCGAAGGTAAATGTGCTGAATCTCACCGCGAGCCTTATTGGTGTTCACGTAAGCCATTAGGCGAATCACCCGCGGCATCGCACCCTGGACGTTCATCTCGACGGCACACATGAGCGGCACGTCGCCCAAGCCGAGCTCCCGAGCCGCCAAAGCAGGGAACTCTGAGGTCACATCCGGAGTAGCGGTGAAGATAATCGAAATCAGGTCGGAGTTGTCAACGTCGTTCGCGTGAAGGGTCTTGGAAAGAAGTTCAGCGGTTGACTTGAGGAGGTGCTCGCGTTCGTCGGTGTCGAGCTGAATCGCTCCACGAATTGCCCTAATCATTTGTTCTTCGGCCTCTTCCGCACTGGCTGGTCTGAGCCTTCAGCCGCCTTTAGCAGGGCTCCGAGTTCAAGTTTAGTCAGGTGTCGAACCGCGCCGGCCTTTAGAGTTCCAAGGTGAATTGGGCCGAACTGCTTGCGAACCAAACCGGTAACCGGGTGACCGACATGATCAAGCATTCTTCTTACGATGCGGTTTCGCCCAGAGTGCAGAACGACTTCGATCAAGGAGCTTTCGTGACGCGCTTCCATGATTCTCGCGGCATCGGCCTGAATAAAACCGTCTTCTAGTTCAAAACCCGCGAGCAGTTGCCGAATGACCGCGGGAGTCACGGAGCCGGCAACCTTGGCAACATAAGTCTTTTCGACACCGAAAGACGGGTGCGCCAATTTATGTGCTAGGTCGCCGTCGTTGGTGAGTAGCAGCAGTCCAGTCGTTTCAGCGTCGAGGCGTCCAACGTTGTAAACGCGATCAAAATCGAGAACGTACTGTGAAAGGTCCGGCCTTCCCTCTTCGTCTTTCATTGTGCTGATTACCCCGGCCGGTTTGTTTAGCGCCAGGTAAATGCGACCCGAGTCCAATACGACAGGGACGCCCTTGACAGTTACCTTGTCGGTGACCGGATTGATCTTTGTGCCGAGCTCGGTTACCTGCTTGCCATTGACCTTGACCGCTCCGCGAGAAATGAGCTCTTCGCATGCTCTCCGCGAGGCTACTCCGGCGTTGGCAAGAGCCTTCTGCAGGCGAACTAACTCAACTTCCTCAGGCATCGAAGTCGCTATTCGCGTCCGGCAGGTGCGGGCTAACCGGAGGCAATTCGTCAAGCGAGTTGATTCCAAGAAGCTCAAGCATTAGATCTGTCGTGCCGTAGTTGATTGCTCCGGTCTCGGAGTCTGTGTAGAGCTCGGTGATCAAACCGCGGCTCAGCAGTGTTCGAACAACCGAGTCAACGTTGACGGCGCGAATAGACGCGACCTGACCTCGAGAAATCGGCTGTTTGTACGCGATAACGGCCAAGGTCTCCAGAGCTGCTTGGCTCAACTTGGTTGGGTTCTCGTTTGCGATGAACATTCGAACCGCCCAGTCGTAGTCGGCACGGACGTACATGCGCCAGCCGCCACCGACCTCTCGAAGCTCGAAACCTCGAGAAGCGGAGTCATAGTCATCGCGAAGTTCAAGAACGAGGTCACGAATAACGTTTACGGGCTGCTCGAGTGCCGTGGCGAGCGCAACAAGCGAGATAGGTGCATCAGTGACCATCAGAATGGCTTCTAAGGCACCTCTGAAGTCATCTTTAGGTTCGGTTGCTTCAAGAGTCATAGTCTGCTCCAAGGGTGGCTAGTTTTTCATCGTCAAAGTCTTCGGCTCGCCAGGTTAGCGAGAGGTCGCCGAGTGGAGTTTGTTGCTCGAAGCTAACCGCAGCTAGCCGGTAGAGCTCAAGAACCGCAAGGAATCTGGCTACAACCACTGCGCGGTCCTTGACCTCTCGAATCAACTCGAAGAAAGTGACTGTCCCCTTTGATCGAAGCATCGAGACCACTGCGGTGGCCTGCTCTCGAATCGAGACGCGCGACGCGTGCAAGTGGGTGAGCCCCACACTCGGAATCTCTCGGGGTGTCATTGTCTCTTGGGCGAGCTTGGCCAGTTCGAGCGGGGTAAGCGTCCAAATCAGTTCTGGCTTCTGGTTTCTGAAGCGCTCCTCGATTCGCACGTCGCGAGCGACGCGGGTTTGCTCGAGCCCGAGCGCGGTGTTGAACCAAGACGCGATTTCCTTGAAGGCACGGTATTGCAAGAGTCGGGCAAAAAGGAGGTCGCGGGCCTCGAGAAGTGCAACGTCTTCGGCATCGACGACCTCACCCTTCGGTAGGAGGCCGGCGATCTTTAGGTCCAAAAGAGTGGCGGCAATCACCAAAAATTCAGAAGCCTGCTCGAGTTCTTCATCGTCATCGAGCTGCTTGAGGTAAGCGATGAACTCGTCGGTCACCTTGGAGAGCGAAACCTCCGTGATGTCCATCTCGTGCTTGGAGATAAGACTCAAAAGCAGGTCAAAAGGACCTTCAAAATTGCTGAGACTGACCGCAAAACCGCTCTTGTCTGGAACTACTTCGGTCAGTTCCTCGTTACGGGGCACAGCCACGATCCACGAGTTCGCGGGCGACTGTGCGATACGCTTCAGCGGCGTCCGAAGTCGGAGCGTAACTCGTGATTGGTTCAGCCACTCGGGTTGCGTCTGGGAACTTCACGGTCCGAGAAATCGTCGAGCGGAATACCTTTTCGCCAAACTTGTCGTGCAGCATGTCGATAACCTCGCGAGAGTGCAGAGTGCGAGAGTCAACCATTGTTGCAAGCACACCATCGATAACGAGAGTTTCGTTTAGGGTGCCCTGGACGCGACGAATGATGTCCTCGAGAATCGCTACACCGCGAATCGCAAAGAATTCGGGAGCCAGCGGGATGATTACGCCGTGTGCGGCAGTAAGCGCGTTGACGGTGAGCAAGCCGAGCGAAGGCTGGCAGTCCACGAAGATCACGTCGTACTCAGCCTGAACCTTCTTGAGGATTCGCTTGAGGATTCGCTCGCGATCGAAAGCAGTTACCAGAGTCATTTCCGCGGCGGAGAGGTCGATGTTGGCGGGGATTACATCGAGACCGTCGATCTTGGTGTGCCGGATTACATCGTGCGGGTCGATGTCGGTGTCGAGCATAAGCTCGTAAATCGTGTTTCCCTCGCGGGCGCTAATGCCCAGTCCGGCCGAGAGAGCGCCCTGTGGGTCGAAGTCAACCAGTAGGACCTTACGTCCGTATTCAACCAAGGCAGCAGCCAGGTTGATGGTGGTTGTGGTTTTGCCCACTCCACCCTTCTGGTTGCACATTGCAATGATGCGGGCAGGCCCGTGGGAAGCGAGCGGCTTTGGCTTTGGGAAGCGCTTATCTACAGCCACAATGATCCCCTTTCCGAAGGCTTCAAACTCATCCCCTATAGCCTAACGCCGAGCACGGGGGTGAGAGTTCGTATAAACCTCTCTAAGTTTGTCAACAGTTACCAAAGTGTAAATCTGGGTGGTTGCGACCGAAGAATGCCCAAGAAGTTCTTGAACCACGCGGACGTCGGCTCCTCCCTCGAGAAGATGAGTGGCAAAGGAGTGCCTGAGACTATGTGGTGAAACCTCCACCCCAATCTTGCTCGCCTCACCAGCAGCACTGATGATTTGCCAAGCGGATTGCCTGCTAAGGCGACTGCCGCGCTGGTTGAGGAATACCGCGGGCGTACCCTTACCCAGTTGCGCCAAACCCGGACGAACGCGTGTGAGGTAGGCGTTAAGTGCGCGCTGTGAGTAAGAACCAATCAAGACAACACGCTCCTTGGAACCCTTACCGAAAAGCTTGACCATGGTTAAGTCGGTTAGGTCGTCCAGGTCTAGCGCCAGCAACTCGGAAACACGCGCACCGGTGGCGTAAAGGAGTTCGAGCAGGGCGCGGTCACGCAGCCTGATCGGATCCACCTGTATTCCCTCCTCGTCTTCTGGGGCGGGCCCGGAAGCGTCTAGCAGCCACTCGACTTGCTCCACGGTGAGTGCCTTTGGCAGCCGGCGGCGTTGTTTTGGCGGTTTCACCGAAGCGGCCGGGTCCTGCTCAAGAATTCCTTCGATGAGTAGAAATCGGTGAAGCCCTCGAACCGACGAGAGGATTCGAGCGACGGAAGACTCGACCATTCCATTAACTTGACCCAGCGATTGCGCAAAACCGGAAACAGTTAGCTCGGTGATCTCGGTGGCATCGGTAACGCCCTGACGCTTTAGGTAATCCAGGTACCTAGCGATGTCGCGCCGGTAAGCCAAGAGTGTGTTCTTTGCCACTCCTCGCTCGACACTCAGGTGCCTGAAGTACTGGTCGGCCAATCGTTCTAGCGACATTAGATTCCGAGTTTGCGGGCCAGAGCCAGAATGCCGATTACAGCGGCGGGGTTTTTCATGTCGGAGGCCATCACAGACTCAAGAGCCTCCAAAATTGGAACCCAGGTGGGCCTTAGGTCGACCTCTTCTCCCGTGCGTTCGAAATCGGTTTCGACTTCAAATACTTCACTTGCGAGATAAACCGAGATGGACTCAGAGTTTCCACCAGGTGACGCGTGAAAAGTGATCAGATGCTCGATTGCCTTGGCACTGTAGCCGGTTTCTTCGGCTAATTCGCGTAGGGCAGCGACTTCTAGGCGCTCCCCCTTGATGTCAAGAAGACCGGCGGGTAATTCCCACAGGTATGAGCCAACTGGTCGTCGGTACTGACGAATTAACAGGATGCGCTGCTGCTCGTCGAGCGCTATCACGGCAACTGCGCCTGGGTGCTGAATGAAGTCGCGAGCAAGGCTTTGCCCTTCGAACTCAAAGTGTTCGGTGACTACGTCCCAAACCTTTCCTCGAAAAACCAGCTCCTTCTTTAGAGCCGGAATCTCTACCGGAAGGTCTTTAGGCACCCTTTACCTCGAACAGGCGGGTCGCGGCCTGACGCTCAATCGCTGCAACGATCAGGCCCTTGAAAAGTGGGTGAGCGCTTGTGGGGCGTGACTTGAACTCCGGGTGGGCTTGAGTGGCTACGTAGTATGGGTGGACTTCACGAGGCAACTCAACAAATTCGACCAAGTGGTCATCTGGTGAGGTGCCTGAGAATACGAGACCAGCTTGAGCAATTTGCGGGCGGTACTCGTTGTTGACCTCGTAGCGGTGGCGGTGGCGCTCTTCAACCAGTTCAGAGCCGTAAACCGAGGCCACGATCGAACCAGGCTTCAACTTGGCCTGGTAGGTACCAAGACGCATGGTTCCGCCCATCGCGCCAGCCTCAAGAATTGCAACCTGCTCAGCCATGGTCGCGATGACCGGCTGCTTGGATTCCGGGTCGAACTCGGTCGATGAAGCAAGAGGTAGACCCGCAACGTTTCTCGAGTACTCGATCACCATGCACTGTAGACCTAGGCAGAGACCGAGTGTTGGAATGCGGTTTTCACGAGCAAACTTCAATGCGCCGAGCTTGCCCTCAATGCCGCGAACTCCGAAGCCTCCTGGAACGCAGATGCCATCGACGTCCGAGAGGTGAGCGCGTGCGCCTTCCTCGGTTTCGCAAAGGTCGGAAGCGACCCAGCGAATGTTTACCTTTGCTTGGTTTGCAAAAGCTCCCGCTTGAAGGGCCGCGGTTACCGAGAGGTAGGCGTCTGGCAGGTCGATGTACTTACCAACTAGCGCGACAGTGACCTCTGCCTTTGGCTCGTGTACGGCATCCAAGACACCCTGCCAACGAGTCCAGTTGACGTCGCCTGCCTTTTCGCCGAGACCTAGGTGCTTGACGATGTAGCTGTCTAGCCCCTGGTCGTTCAAAACGGTTGGAATGTCGTAAATGCTGGCTGCATCGGCTGCTGAGATAACGGCTTCGTAGTCCACGTCGCACATCAGCGCGATCTTCTTCTTGATGCCCTCTGGAAGCGCGCGATCGGAGCGAAGAACGATCGCGTCCGGCTGGATACCTATCGAACGCAGGGTTGCCACCGAGTGCTGAGTCGGCTTGGTCTTGAGTTCACCCGAAGGGCCTAGGTACGGCACTAAGGAAACGTGAACAAAGAAAACATTGTCGCGTCCGACGTCGTGACGCAGTTGTCTGGCTGCCTCAACGAAAGGCTGGGACTCGATGTCGCCGACAGTGCCACCGATTTCGGTAA
>JACCDN011110985.1_pt1 | contig 10068 bp, 6 predicted proteins | sample 7441691 | NCBI WGS metagenome assembly JACCDN01 (sample SAMN15323439, study PRJNA562643) | freshwater metagenome | isolation source: river surface water | place: USA:Blue River Watershed | collected 2017-08-16
ATAAGAGTAATATAGCCTTTTAGATTGAATTAACTTAAGTGCAAGGAGCAAAGCGTATGGATAATAATAAGTAAGCGACGATTAACAGCGCACATAATTCAAAGTGAATGACTATGGTTTTTCAAAACACATAGCAATACCCATCCCACCACCAATACATAAAGTAGCAATAGCTTTTTTTGCTGACGTTTTCCGCATTTCATGTAATAGAGTTACTAAGATTCTAGCTCCACTTGCGCCAATTGGATGGCCAATAGCAATTGTTCCGCCATTAACATTAACCTTAGTTTGATCCCATTTCATTTGCTGGTTAACATAGTATCCTTGAGCTGCAAATGCTTCATTTGCCTCTATTAGATCCAGATCCTCAACGTTCCAACCTGCTCGCTCTAATGCCAATTTTGAAGCATTTACTGGGCCTACACCCATAATTGAAGGATCAACTCCGCACATACCAGTTGAGACAATTCTAGCTATTGGATTTAGATTATATTTTTTAACCGCCTCTCCTGAAGCAACAAGTACAGCAGCAGCACCATCGTTGATAGTTGAAGAATTAGCAGCTGTTACAGTACCCTGGAGGTCAAAAGCTGGACGCAATTTACCTAATATCTCGATCGATGAATCGCCTCTTATCCCCTCATCATAATCAAAATTTTTCGTTTCTTTTTTTATTTGCACCTCAATTGGGACAATTTCATCCTTAAATTTACCATTTCTCTGAGCTAACGCTGCTTTTAACTGTGAATTAACGGCAAATTCATCTTGCACTTGCCTTGAAATATTGAATTTTTTAGCAATATTTTCAGCAGTAATACCCATCATTACCCCAGAGAATACATCTGTAAGACCATCATACATCATGAAATCAATTAATTTCTCATCACCAAATTTCTTACCACCTCTTATATAAGTGCCATGCATACCAAGAGACATATTTTCCTGCCCTCCTGCAATTATTAAATCAGCTTGGCCGGTTGCAATAGCATTTGCCGCAATTGAGACAGCTTTTAACCCAGATCCACAAACTTTATTGATAGTAAAGGCTGGAATGGCAATGCTCATACCAGCTTTTATAACAGCTTGACGCGCCGTATTTTGACCAGATCCGCCAGTAATTACTTGACCTAATATCACTTCATTAATCAAATTACCATCTAGTTTACCCTCAGCTAGAATAGCCTTAATTAAACTTGCACCAAGCATGGGAGCAGGTATTTGTGACAAACTACCCAAAAATGATCCTACTGCTGTTCTTTTAGCGTGTGTAATAAATACTTCCATAAAGCACTAACCCCTTTGATATATTTTATTAAATTTTTGTTGTAAACCACTTTTTATAGGCTTGTTTAAATTTCTGATCATTATTTACAAGATAACTTATATGCCCTCCATCAATTGATATAAGTGTAGATTTTCTTATCCCTTTTTGCAAGGGAGCTATTGAAGAAATCGGAACAATTTGATCCTCTTTGGCTGAAATAATACAAGTTGGCACAGTAATCTGATCGAGAGAAACCAATCGATTATTTATACAAAAATTATCATTAATCAAGGTATTTTTAGCAATTAATTCATCTAGAATTTCATTATATAATGAAGTTGGAATATCTACTCCAGACTGTAACCACTGTTCAATTTTAAGATATTTTTCTCTTGCTTCCATTTTATCTAAAGAAAAATATTTATTTATTTTTGTTTTATAGTGGTTGGGAAATAACATAAAAAACATCATTTGGACGTAGATTTTTGGCACTGTTTTTAAACCATATATGGCTTTTTTTATTTGCAAACATTCAGCTAATAAGTAAGAAGTAGCAAAATGAGAATAATCCCATGGGGTGGTAAGTAGAGTTAAAGAATTTACATCATCGTTAATAAACATCGAGAATATTGCTATATTTCCACCTATACAATGTCCAACCAAATTTAGGTCAGCTGATGTTTTATTTTTAATAAATCTAATAATTTCAGCAACATCTTTTGCATAATCAGATAAACTAAGTTCATCAGTAGTTTCTCGCCATTCAAATAAATATAAATTACCAAATGATTGCATATATTGAATGTAGCTCTGTTCTTGATTAAAAAATAATATTTCTGGGGAATTAAATAAAGAAGGCACTATAATAAAATTTTGATCCGACAAAATATCCGATTTTAACACCCACAAATTACAAATTTGCGATCTATACTCGCATTTCACAAAATTAACTTTGTAACTCTCTATTCCTTTAGCAGCATTGACATATTTATTATAATCTTCTTGGTATATTTTATGTAGATTATTGCAAAAAGAAAACATATTTGTTTTAATACTTAAACTTGACAAGCTACCTAGAAACAACTACAATCTGTGAAATTTTTATCGTTGACCTGCAGATTTAGCGCTTAATAAGCTACCTTGTTAGATATAAAGCAACTTTGCAGCCTTACGACTAAAAATAGCTTAAAACTAAGTTTATTTTAGGTTTTTTTTTTGTCATAGGTGTTAATAGGCAATGTCTCAGTTAGAACCCCATCATTTTAAAAGTAAACTTAGAAATATTTTTTGGCCCATAACACGCTCCGAGCTTGCTAAATTTATACCAATGTCAGCTCTCATGTTTTGCGTTTTGTTTAACCAAAATGTTTTAAGAATCTTAAAAGATAGTATATTAATTTCTGAAATCAGCGCAGAAATAACAAGCTTTACAAAAGTATATTGCGTAACTCCTGCTGCTGCAATATTTGTAATTATTTATGCTAAAATGATAAATCATCTAACTTTTGATAGAATATTCTATCACTTAGTTACTTTTTTTACTGTATTTTATGTCATTTTTGCTTTTGTACTATATCCAAATATCGATTTTTTCCATATGGACAAAGAAAAGCTGGACTACCTTATGTCTGCTTACCCTCATTTTAAGTGGTACATAGCTATTCTTGGTAACTGGAGCTATATAATTTTTTATAGTTTATCGGAATTATGGCCTAATGTTTTTTATATTTTACTTTTTTGGCAATTAGCCAACGAGATAACTTCTACCAACGAAGCAAAAAGATTTTATACTTTATTTTCACTTTTTGGTAACTCATCTGTGATAGTTGTTGGTCTGTTAATGCTAAATTTATCATCTGAAGATAGTATAACTAGAAAATTATTTACTCTCTCTGATGGTAAAATATTATTAACTCAAATTTCAACAAGTTTTGTTGCTCTTTCTGCGATATTTTCATGTCTACTTGTTAGATACATAACAAAAAAAATCATGACTAATCCCGCTCTATACCTTAAAAAAGAACCCTCAAAAAATAAAATGGGTCTTGTTGATAGTTTTAAATATATCGCTCAATCTAAATATCTTTGGCTAATGCTTATCTGCTCGGCATCTTTCGGATTATCAATGAATTTAGTAGAAGCCGTTTGGAAAGCAAAAATAAAAGAACTCTATCCAAGTGTAACGGAATTTGCCGCCTTTAGCAGCATTTATATTCTATGGACCGGCGTTACTATAATGATTCTAACTATACTGGGAAATAACATAATGCGCACCAAAAGCTGGTTTACCGCAGCTATTATTTCACCAATAATCATTCTAGTTACTGGAACCATCTTTTTTATACTTGTTGTTTTCGATGAAGCTATTCTCACCTTTTATGAAGGAATAATTTTAACTACTCCTCTTGCACTTGCTGTATCAGTTGGAGCAATACAAAATATTCTATCTAAAGGATCAAAATATTCCATTTGGGATACTTCTAGAGAAATGCTATATATACCTCTTGATCAAGAACTTAAAACCAAAGGCAAAGCAGCTGTAGACGTAATTAGTCCTAAAATCGGAAAATCTGCCAGCGGCCTTGTACAATCCGTAATCTTTACTATATTACCAATGGCAACATATAATAGTATATCTTCTAGTTTGATGATAATATTCATAGTAGTTTGCCTGTTATGGATATATTCAGTAAGGAAAATATATTTTGAATACCAGAAGATAGTTTGACTTATATTCATGAAATAATAGATTTATCTTCTTTTTTTATAACAAATTCTTTAATCAAATAGTGCCCAAGATAACAAAAAGGCGTGTCAGCTAAAGCCGCTATTATCTTAAAAATAATAGAATTAATCATTATTTTATAGTAATACTCCCAAGATAAAATATCAGCCAAACAAAGTATTGTTAATACTATTATTGTATCTAAAACTTGAGCAATTATAGTACTCAAATTGTTTCGAAGCCATAGATGCTTTGATTTTGTTAAAACTTTTAAATAGGAATAGATTTGCACATCTAGCAATTGACCAAAAAAAGTTGCAAATATTGACGCAATTGATGCTATGCCATATACGCTAAACATTTTATGAAAACTATCATCATTAATGCTAGACCAAGATGTTGCTGGAAAAAAATCTGCTATCATAATCAAACCCATAACAACAAAACTGCATAAAACAGATATTTTTATCATATGATTCGCATGAATATTACCGTAAAACTCAGCTGTTAAATCAGAAATCAGAAAAGTTACTGGATATAATAAAACACCAACAGATAATTCAAATTCTAATGATAAAATATTAACTGTTACAAATTTCTGAAAAATCAAATTACCAGTAATGACAATGGTACAAAACAAACTACAGAAGAAAATATATAATTTTAATGATCTATCCATTAGACTTACTTAGCATAACCTCATTCTAAGCGGTAATTTTGTTGTCGAAATTCGTTTGCGCTCCGAGGGATGTATTAAATATTCTGCAGTGCTCATCTTCATTTCTCCTAAAAATTCCTTGCTTATTTATGGGTTATGCTAAGTAAGTCTATTAGGATTTATTTAAGTTTTAAAAAAGTCTAACCTAAAGTTAATTGGCCATTAGAGCTACTTATGTTAAGACCCAACATCATATCCATATTTAAGGTTTACAAGTTTTACATGACAATTAATACTACATTTTTTATTTGGCAGGGATTTTTTTGCTGTAAACCCTTCTTTATTAGCAAGACCAAAAGTTTTCAAAAGTTTTTGCGTTTCCGAGTGTAGGTATTGAATTTTCACTTGAGCAGTGCCTTGATTCTTGAAACCAAGCAGTTTAGCCGCTTTTTCTGATACATCAATTTCTCTATTACCAACATAAGGCCCCCTATCATTAACAAGCACTATAACCGATTGACCATTTTCTAAATTTTCCACCTTAACCAAAGAAGGCAATTGAAGAGTCTTATGTGCAGCCGTTAATAGTTCTTTATTATATATATCACCATTAGCTGTCTTCTTACCATGAGAACCATCTTTGTGACCATACCACGAAGCCTTCCCTGTTTTGGAATATTTATTATATTTCTTAGGTTTATAAGACTTACCCTTAATATTATACTGATCCCCTACTTTAAAATGTCCTTTATATTTCGTATTATGCCTATCATCCTTAGATAAGTTACGAAATGATCTAGAACTATCTTGACAAGATGAAAGCACTAAAGAAAAAAGAATTAATATCAACAATAAGCTGCTTCTACAAAGATATAGTAATGGCTTTTTATACAACATTTTAAGTTCACCAATTATCTATCGAAGCTTGATTATCCTTAAAATCAGACGATTCTCCTTCATCAATCAACAAACTATTAGAATCGTCTTTACTACCACTAGAAGGTCTAACTTTAGATGCATATTCGCCAACCTTAACATGGCTTACAACTTTCTGCACTCCATTAATATTAGCAGCAATATTTGCTACTTTTTGCAATTCCTCTTCTGATCTTGCTATACCAAACAAATAAACAATATCATTAATTGTAATAACTGTATAATTAACAAATTTTATACTTCTATCTAAAAAAGTTTTTGATTTAATTTGGCTTGTAATCATGCTATCCCTTGTATATTGCACAAGATCAAATTTACCACTATTCTTATCTGCCTTAAGTTCATTTACAACTTCAACAACACCTTCCTGATTCCATGCAATTTGGACAGCACTGATGATATCTTCTTCCTTATCAACTACTCCCATGTATAGAACCCTACCTTGAATTACTTCTATTTTAATTTTGGTATATAATTCTCTAAAATTATTTTTTATAAACGACGCTTTTATCGCAGATGCTATCCGCATATCTGTTAAAGCTTCTCCTGCTGGCCTGTCTTTTGCGAGCTCAACAACAGATACTGTAGCTCCTGTAAAAATGGCAGGTAAACACCCACTTACCAAGAAAGATAACATCAAAATACTGATAGAAGAGATTTTTTGCATAGAATATTTACCAAATTTAAATTGTTAGATTAGTACATTATCACACCCTTCAAGTGGTTAATTATACAAAATAAATAAATATTTTCAATCAATAGATTAGTTTTTATCGCCATTGCCATAAAAACCAAGTGGTAAGAACCTCAGTTTTGGATAATGAAGACTTAGGCCTTTTAGATTCCAACTAGCTACGTCGCCCGCTCGTCAGTTACGTATTATCCATACTCTTCGCTCCTCGCGCCTAGTATCTAATTGGAATCTAAAAGCCTATATCCAAAACCGGTGTTTCAGCGTTACAGCAATTTTTTGTCTCTAATTTGCGCTTCTTTTTTAGCCATATTCATATAAAAACCTGTTCCAGCTGGTATTAACCTACCAACAATCACATTTTCTTTTAAACCTAATAACTTATCAAGTTTCCCAGATACAGCAGCTTCAGTTAATACCTTAGTTGTCTCCATGAAAGACGCAGCAGATATAAACGAATTTGTTTGCAGAGAAGCTTTAGTAATACCTTGTAATACTGGTTCTGCACGAATAGGTTCAGCACCGCTTTCCAAGAGTTTTTCATTAATATCTACAAATTCTACAGCATCAATTAACTCTCCTGCTGTAAATGTTGTATCTCCAGGATGAGTAATTTCTACTTTCTGCAACATTTGTCGAATTACAACCTCAATATGCTTATCATCAATTTTTACACCCTGCAATCTATAAACAGCCTGAATTTCTTCAACCATGTATCTTGCTAGAGCTTCAACACCCATGACTTTCAAAATATCCTGAAGCACTGGGTTACCATCAATAAGCATATCGCCTCTTTTAACGATGTCCCCTTCATTTACAACAACATGCTTTCCTTTAGGTAGCATATACTCAAGAGGTTCGGAACCATCAGATGGATGTAAAACTACTCTTCTTTTAGATTTGTAATCCTTACCAAATTCAACGCGTCCTTCTGCTTCTGCAATCACTGCATGATCTTTAGGTCTTCTTGCTTCTACAAGCTCAGCAACTCTAGGCAAACCACCAGTAATATCTCTTGTTTTTGTAGATTCACGAGGAATACGAGCAAGAATATCACCGGCAGCAACTGAAGAACCATCAAGAACACTAAGGACAGCATTTACTGGTAAATAATATTTAGCCTCTAACCCGTTTGATAATTCAACCTTTTTACCATCTGGATTAAGCAGCTGTATGCGCGGACGCAAATCTACTCCTCTAGAATATTGCTTGGATTCAATTATCACTTTGCTAGATATTCCTGTAGTGTCATCCATAACATCTCTGATTGACAATCCTTCTATCATGTCAGTAAACACAACTTTACCCGATTTTTCAGTAATTATAGGAATGGTATAAGGATCCCATTCGGCAATTTTCTGGCCTTTTTGCACCATATAGCCATCATCAACCATCAACCTTGCACCATAAGGCACTTTATTTCTTGATCGTTCATTACCTTTTTCGTCAACAAGTAACACCTCGCATGCGCGACTCATGACTATCTGACGCCCTTCAGAATTCACTACTAAATTGCGGCCTATAATTTTTACCTTTGCATCATAAGAAGCCTCTACAGACGATACTTCAGCACCTTTGGTAGCTGCACCACCAATATGGAAAGTTCTCATAGTAAGCTGAGTACCAGGCTCTCCAATAGACTGAGCAGCAATAACACCAATAGCCTCGCCTATAGAAACAATTGAGCCTGTTGATAAATCACGACCATAACATCTAGTACATGTGCCAGAACGAGTCTTACAAGTAAGAACAGATCTAACCTTAAGAAAATCTAATCCAGAAGCTTCTATAGATTCTAGTTTTTCTTCGTCAATTAACTGACCTGCAGATATCATTAACTGATTTGTTACAGGATGATGAACATCAATAGCAACACACCTTCCTAAAATCTGATCAGCTAGTGACATTACTATTTCTCCACTTTCAATAATGGTCTTTATCTCTATACCATCAGTCGTGCCGCAATCATATGCTGTAATAATACAGTTCTGGGCCACATCAACCAATCTTCTGGTTAGATACCCTGAATTTGCAGTTTTAAGAGCCGTGTCAGCAAGACCTTTTCTAGCTCCATGCGTAGAGTTAAAATATTCTCTAACTGTCAAGCCTTCCTTAAAGTTCGAGATAATAGGAGTTTCAATAATTTCACCAGAAGGTTTCGTCATAAGACCACGCATACCAGCAAGCTGCTTAATTTGCGCTGCAGAACCCCTGGCTCCAGAAATAGCCATCATATGGATTGAATTTAATCGCTGCGTACCATTTTTATACTTAGTACCATCAGCACTATCTGGAACAAATTTTGCAATATCTTCCATCATATCAACAGCAACTTTATCTGTACAAGCAGACCAAGCATCAACTACTTTATTAAATTTCTCGCCAAAAGTAATTAAACCTTCTGAATATTGCTGCTCAAATTCTTTTACCAACAATGTTGTTTCTCTGATATGCTTACCTTTCGAAGCAGGAACTACCATATCATCCATACCAAACGAAATACCAGACTGACACGCATATTTAAAGCCTAATTGCATCAAATGATCAGCAAATATCACTGTCGCTTTCTGACCGCAATAACGATAAACCGAGTCAATAGCATTCGAAATTGTCTTCTTAGTCATTTGTTTATTGACTAATTTGAAGTCAATATCCGCATTACCTTGAGGCAGTAATTCACCAAGAATTAGTCTACCTGGTGTTGTATCAACTATACTATCGACATACTCTCTTTGAGAATTGAGCATTTTCATGCGGAATCGAATCTTAGAATGTAATGTCACTACTTTTTCATGAAGAGCAAATTCTAACTCAGCCATATCAACAAAGATCATTCCTTCTCCAGGTTCTTCTGCAAGATCAAGAGTTAGGTAATATAAGCCAAGAACAACGTCTTTATCAGCAGAAATTATAGGCTTACCATTTGCAGGGCTTAAGATATTATTTGTTGACATCATAAGCACCCTTGCTTCAAGCTGCGCTTCTATGGAAAGCGGTACATGTACTGCCATCTGGTCACCATCAAAATCTGCATTAAAAGCAGCACAAACAAGAGGATGAAGTTGAATAGCTTTACCTTCAATCAGCAATGGTTCAAAAGCTTGTATCCCTAATCTATGTAATGTTGGAGCTCTATTTAGAAGAACCGGGTGTTCCCGTATTACTTCCTCTAATATATCCCAAACTTCTATTCTTTCAGCTTCTACAATCTTTTTAGCCGCTTTAATTGTAGTTGCTATTCCATAGAGTTCAAGTTTTGAATATATAAAAGGCTTAAATAACTCAAGTGCCATTTTCTTTGGCAAGCCGCATTGATGTAGTTTTAGCTCAGGACCAACCACAATCACCGAACGCCCCGAATAATCAACCCTCTTACCAAGTAAATTTTGTCTAAACCTACCTTGTTTGCCCTTTAACATATCGCTTAAAGATTTTAATGGGCGCTTGTTTGGATTCTTAATTACTTTACCGCGACGGCCATTATCAAACAAAGCATCAACAGCTTCTTGCAACATTCTTTTCTCGTTGCGAATGATAATATCTGGTGCTTTTAGATCAAGCAAGCGGCGCAAACGGTTGTTCCTATTAATAACCCTTCTATATAGCTCATTAAGGTCAGATGTAGCAAACCTTCCTCCATCAAGCATCACAAGTGGCCTAATTTCAGGTGGAATCACTGGCAACACATTAATTATCATCCATTCTGGTTTATTACCAGAACCAAGGAAATCTTCAACTAGTTTTAAACGCTTGATCAGTTTTTTCTTTCTGGTCTCAGCATTAGTCTCGTGAAT
>JACCDN010544530.1_pt1 | contig 10067 bp, 8 predicted proteins | sample 7441691 | NCBI WGS metagenome assembly JACCDN01 (sample SAMN15323439, study PRJNA562643) | freshwater metagenome | isolation source: river surface water | place: USA:Blue River Watershed | collected 2017-08-16
AAGAAAATCATATTATTCAAGAACGACGTCAAAAATTAGTAAAATTCGTAATAAAACTGTAGCTTATCCCAATAATTTCTCCCCTACTATAACAGCTGAAAAAACCCATAAAACTTATGGTCACTTTAATTTAGAACAATTGAGTAACGAAAAAATTCAGGTAAAAATTGCCGGCAGAATGATGCTAAAACGTATTATGGGCAAAGCTTCATTTGCTACTTTATTAGACGGGATAGCAAAAGTCCAAATTTATGTTAGTAAAGTGCATGTTGGTGAAGAGAAATACGAAGATTTCAAACATTGGGATATAGGTGATATTTTAGGAGTGTGCGGTCATTTATTTAAAACTAAAACTGGTGAATTAACAGTAGAAGTTGAGCAAATTGAACTTTTGAGTAAAAATCTTAGACCATTACCTGAAAAATTTCATGGATTAACTGATCAAGAAATCCGTTATCGTCAACGATATGTTGATTTAATAATGAATATTGATACTAAAAATGTTTTTATAAAAAGATCAAAGATTATTCAATCAATTAGAGAATCTATGGTATCGGCTAATTATCTTGAAGTTGAAACACCCATGATGCACCCTATTCCTGGTGGTGCTACAGCTCAACCATTCATTACTCACCATAACTCACTAGATATGCCCCTATATTTAAGAGTTGCTCCTGAATTATATTTAAAACGCCTAATTGTTGGTGGTATAAACAGAGTTTTTGAAATTAATCGTAATTTTCGTAATGAAGGTTTATCAACTAGGCATAATCCTGAATTTACTATGCTTGAGTTCTATGAAAGTTACGCTGATTATAAAAAAATGATGCAACTTACCGAGCAGATAATACGTAAAGCTGCCTTAGATTCCATTGGTACACTTCAATGTGAGTACCAAGGCCACATTGTTAATTTGGAAAATGATTTTGATAAACTTACAATTATCAATGCAATTATAAAGTATAATCCTCAATATACACTAGATAATCTTAATAATATTCATTTTCTTAAAGATGAAATTTATAAACTTACCAAAGAAAAACAATCAGCAAATAGTTTAGGTGTTTTACAGTTACTCTTATTCGAAGAAACTACAGAAGCTAAATTGTGGCAACCTACATTTATTTTAGATTACCCCGTAGATGCATCCCCCCTTGCTAGACAATCTGATGTTAATCCCGAAATTACGGAAAGGTTTGAATTATTTATAGTAGGCAGAGAGTTAGCAAATGGTTATTCTGAACTTAATGACCCAGAAGAGCAAGCAGAAAGATTTAAAAAGCAAGTTGCAGAAAAAAATGCTGGGAATAATGAAGCTATGCATTATGATACAGACTATATTCGTGCTCTAGAATACGGAATGCCTCCAACCGGTGGCTGTGGAATAGGAATAGACCGTCTAACAATGCTACTTACTAATGCCGCATCAATTCGTGATGTTATATTTTTTCCCCACATGCGTCCTGAATAATAAATTTTAAATTGTATAGTTAGCTACTATAAAAGTGTGTGATAAAATATCAACTGCCAATAATTTTATTAAAAGGTATAATGCCATGAATACTCCTCGCCTTACTATAGCTGAAAGCTTTCCCGAACTAAAAGACTCCCTTCATTATTTAAAAACTAATAATCATCATTTTATGCACTTATTAGCTCAATATAAAAAAATTGATGATAAAATTTATTCTTTTGAAAATGATTTGGAAATATTAGACGATAATTCGTTAGAAATTTTAAAAAAAGAACGGGCTATTTTAAAAGATCAAATCTATAATCTACTTATTAATCATAAATTAAATGCAAACAAAAAATAATTTAGATTTATTTGAAGATATAGAAACTACTAGCAATAGTACTCTTATTAAAGAGCAGATTGATAATCTAACTAATAATCTAATTAAGTATAATGATTTATATCATAATAAAAACGAATCACTAATTAGTGATGAGGAATATGATCAATTATTCCGTCAACTACAAATTCTTGAAGCAAAATACCCTAATTTTAAAAGAAAAGATTCACCAACTAGTATAGTTGGCGGGAAAGTATTGCCTGAATTTATTCAAGAACCCCATACTGTTTCAATGTTATCTCTTAATAATATCTTTTCAGATATGAATGAAGTTAATGAAGAGTTAAAATATAAAGAATTATTTCAATTTAATAAAAGAGTATGTGAAGGTTTAAATCATTCCCATTTAGATTATGTAGCTAGTCCTAAATATGATGGAGTTGCTATTAGCTTATTATATGAAAATGGCATTTTAACAAAATCTTTGACTCGCGGTGATGGATTTACTGGAGAAAATATAACGCAAAATGTAAGAACGGTTAAAAATATCCCTAAAATTTTACCTATAAAAAGTCCACCCACGTTATTAGAAGTAAGAGGCGAAATTCTTATTTTTAAGGAAGATTTTATTAAATTAAATACATGGCAGAATGAAATTGAAGGTAAACAATTTGCTAATCCACGAAATTTAGCTGCAGGAAGTTTACGCCAATTAAATAGCACTATTACTGCTAAACGCCCATTACATTTTTTTGCTTATTCAATTGCAAGAAATAGTAATGATATTGAATTTAAAACCTTTTATGAACAATTACAATATTTAAAAGAATTAAATTTTGATATTAGTAAATATTGCCAATTAATTGATAGTGTTTCTGGATTAATAAAATATTATGAATCAATCTTACAAAAAAGAAATGATTTGCCTTTTGGTATTGATGGAGTTGTTTATAAAATAAATAAAATTAGCTATCAAGAACAATTAGGGTATGTTTCAAGAGCACCTCGTTTTGCAATTGCTCATAAATTTCCGGCTGAAGAAATTGAATCACAAATTTTAGACATAGTAGTTCAAATAGGCAGAACTGGGGCTTTAACTCCAATTGCTAAAATTAAACCTGTTTTTGTAGGTGGTGTGATGGTTAGTAATGCTACCCTTCACAATCAAGATGAAGTTAAACGCAAAAATATTCGCATAGGTGATTATATAATTGTTAGGCGTGCTGGCGATGTTATTCCTGAAGTAGTTAAAGTGATTCTTTCTAAACGACAAACCAATAATACTAAAGAATTTGTTATGCCTAGAACATGCCCTGTTTGCGGATCACACCTAATAAAAGAAGAAAATGAAGTAATAATACGTTGTAGTGCTGGTTTATATTGTGATGCACAAAAAAAACAAGCTATTACCCATTTTGCTAGCAAACTTGCAATGAATATTAATGGCTTAGGTGAAAAAATTGTAAACCAATTAGTCGATAGTAATTTAATTCATACACCTGCTGATATTTATAAATTAACTTTTGATAAGTTAGAACCTCTAGAAAGGTTTGGTCAAAAAAAATCTGAAAACTTACTAGCATCTATTAATAAAAGCAAAACCACAACACTAGCAAGATTTATTTATGCTTTAGGAATAAGACATGTGGGTGAAGCTACCGCTAAAGATTTAGCAAATACTTTTGGCAGTCTTAAAGCTTTAATAGATGCCTCACTAGACCAGCTTTTACTAGTTCATGATATTGGCAGCATCATAGCTTTATCAATTATTGATTTTTTCTCAGAAAAACATAATTTGCAAGTTATTGAAGAGCTTATTAATTTAGGCATTACCTATACTGAAACTAAATTATCTAAAAAATTTAATCCAAATGTTAGTAATAAAATTTTTGTTTTAACAGGCACTCTTAATAACTATACACGCGATGAGGCTAAAGCTATAATTGATGATTATGGTGGTAAAGTAGCAAATAGTGTTTCAAAAAAAACTAATTATGTTGTAGCTGGTAGCGAATCTGGTAGTAAACTTGATAAAGCTAACGAATTAGGAGTTACGATTATTGACGAAAAACAGTTTGAAAATCTTTTAAAAAAATAAATCTACTATGATTTTTTAGGTAGCATTTAGTTTTTTGTAAAATCACAATGAGTTACAGGAATAAAATTAATATTTTTTTGCAAAGTAAAATCACTTAAATAACTTCATAAAATTCATATAATCTCTAAAAATTATATTATTTTGAAACCTTGAAAATATTCAGCAAAAAAAGCTGAAAACTTAACAGCATCTATTAATAATTTTCGTAAATTATATTTATTTCTCTTCTGCCTCTTCTTATTCCTTAATAGAAAATTTTCACTATTGCACAAAAATCATAAAACCGATAGAGTATTACACTGAGTTAAATTTTTATTCAATAGCATATATTTTCTAATATTAATTATTTTTTAAGGAAAAAATGATGAATAGGATAACAGGGAATGTAATTAGAAAAGACATTAAACCATTTAATAAATTTAACACTCTCCAAGGTATTTCTTCATTAGAAAAAAAAATTATTAAATTATCAGATAATAAAAAAAACCAATTTGCTCAAACTTTAAATTACTTAAATATAGTTTTAAGATCCAGATATTCTGGGGTTAAAATGGATAAAAATATCCGATATTTTGATAATAAACAGGAACAAGGAAACTTCCCAATAACCACTGAAGGCGTAAAATTAGCTTTAAATAGCATAGTTGAAGATATTTGTGATGATGAAGTTACAGCTATATTAAATATTTGTACTCATAATCATGCCTTTTTAGATTCGGTAACAAGTTATACCAAAACAGCAAAAATTTTTATGAAATGTATCAATATGGAACCTGACTATACAGAATTAAATCATATTAAAGAAGTATTAGACAGCAATTTAAAAGTTAAATTCAAAGATAAAAGATTTTATGAAATATTATTTTTATGTGCAGATAATAATTTAGATAATATTAATCTTGAATCCACTGATTTAAGTGGCTTAAATATGAAAAATATTTCACTAAAAAATGCCAGTCTTAAAAATATTAAATTAATAGGCACAATTTTAAAAGGTGCTATTTTACAAGATACTAATTTAGAAAATGCTATTTTAGAAAATGCAAATATAGAAGGCGCTTTTTTTAAAAAAGTTAACCTTAGAAATAGTAATCTTAAAAAAATCAAAGGTTTTAATGTAACTTTTGATAACACTGATTTAGCAGGTTGCAATATGGAATATGCTAAACTTTTTAAAGCATCTTTTATTAAAAAATCTATTTTAGAAAATGCATTTATGCAACATGCTAAATTAAGAAGTGCTAAATTTACTGAATCAAGTCTAATCTATGCTGATTTACGACATGCAAATTTAAAAGAAATTTACATGTATAAATGTGACATGAGTTATGCTGACTTTACTGGCAATAAGTTTTATAGCTCCTTTCTTTCTCACTCTGATTTTTCTAATGCACAGATGGAAAATACTCAATTCGAAGGCAGTAAATTTGGGGGGAGTAGTTTTAATAAAGCAAAATTAACGGAAGGGGTTTTTAAAAATTGTGATTTAAATGGGATTGATCTAAGTAATGCCTACTTGCAAAAATCTGAATTTTTATTTGATGATTTAACTGGTTTAATTGGGATTAATCAAATCAAAATATGTGGTACTGATTTTAAAGATGCAAAGTTCAAAAATATATTATTTAATTTATGGCTTCCTACTGAAAAAGCTGAATTAGATTCATGGGTTTCTAATAACAATACTAAAAAACTATTAAAAGCTATTTATTCAATTGAATCCCCTCATTTAAAATCTTCAACTATATCAAACGACTCAATTTCAACCACATATTCATATAAAGAATCATCTTCTAATAAATTAAGATTTGAAGCTACTAAACAATTGATATATTGGATTAATCATATAAAAAGAAAAAATCCCCCTATGTTTGATTTAATTTCTAATGATTTAGATGACTTTATTTTGGATAATGAAATGATAAAATTGGATTATGAAAAGTTAAAATTTCAAAGAACGGCAAGCTTTTAAATTTTTATAATAAATCTAAGGTATATTGACGTACAATGTTATCTATATGTATAATATCTTCAATTTCATAAATTGAATTAGTACCAAATTTATCTATAGCTTTATCTACAATTTTATTAATATCATAAAATTGAATATGTTTATTTAAAAAGGCTGCTACGGCCATTTCATTAGATGCATTTAACGCTGTGGTTGCAGCTGCACCTAAATTTAGAGCATCAAATGCTAATTGTAAACAGGGAAACCTTACCGTATCAGGCTTAGCAAATGTTAACCCATTAAATTGTGTTAAATCTAGTTTTTTACTTCCCGACTCAATTCTTTTGGGGTAAGATAATGCGTAAGCTATAGGTATTTTCATATCAATAGAACCTAATTGTGCTATTACTGATCCATCAATATACTCTACCATTGAATGAATTATACTCTGTGGATGAATCAATACTTCTATTTTATTACTGGGCATGTTAAATAACCAATGTGCTTCAATTACTTCTAATCCTTTATTCATAAGAGTACTACTATCTACAGAAATTTTCTTACCCATAGACCAGTTTGGGTGTTTAACTGCATTTTCTGGAGTTACATTTTTTAACTCTTCAAAACTAAAATTTAGAAAAGGCCCACCTGAAGCTGTTAAAATAATCTTATTTAAAAAAGAAACTGTTTTTGCCCCATTTAGGCATTGAAAAATTGCACTATGCTCACTATCAACTGGGATTAATTCTGCTTTTGAGTTTTGTAATTCTTGCATAAGCAACTTACCACCAGCAATTAATGATTCTTTATTTGCTAATAAAACTTTTTTACCTGCTTTTATAGCATTAAATGTAGGCATTAATCCCTGCGAACCAACTATAGCTGACATAACAATATCTACATTTGGTAATTGAACTATCCAATTAATAGAATCTAAGTCAGATAGAACCATTGTTGATGAATTATGCAATTTAAGTTTATCAGCTAAATTTTTTGCACCATCTTTATCTAGTAAAATTGCATATTTGGGTTCAAACTCTATACATTGATAAAATAATTTATCATGTTGACTTTTTGCTACTAAAGCAGTAACTTTATATTTGTCTCTATGATTTTTAATAACCTCTAAAGTATTACAACCAACACTTCCTGTTGAACCTAATATTACAATATCTTGCACTTAAATAAGCCCTCTAATCATAATAAAAGCAATTGTTATAATTGCAATTAAACTATCGATTCTATCGAAAACTCCACCATGCCCCGGTAAAATTGTTCCACTATCTTTTACTTTAGCTACTCGCTTTAACCATGATTCAAATAAATCTCCAAGAATTCCTATTGTTGTTAAAACAAACGCAAACCGAATTACAGAAATATAATTATTTAAATAGCTCACTAAATTAAAATATTTTAAAAAAGTAAAATATAATAAAACTAATACTAATCCAGCAAAAGCACCTTCAAGACTTTTTCCAGGACTTATTGTAGGTGCAATTTTATGCTTTCCAAATTTCCTACCAACAAAATAAGCTCCTATATCACTAATCCAAGCAACCGCCATTATACTAACTAGTTGCATTGCACCCATTAATTTGTATATTATTATAAAAGAATAGAATGCTGGAATAAAAATTAATATGCTTAAAATATAGATTACTAATTTTGAGAAATAGGTAGGTTGTTTAAATAAAACTAACGGAACAATAAATCCCCAAGAAATTATTCCTAAAATACAAATAACCACACTTATATCGTTTTTTATAAAATATATTGCTAATAATAATAATAGTAAAATAGATAATAAAACTATTTGAAAATATATACTAAACTTATACATCTTCAATAATTCTTGAGTAGCTATTAATAACATCATGAGTATTAAAATTACAAAACCACTTTCAGGTAATATAAATAAACCTACTGTTATTGTAAGTAATAATACTAGTGATGTAATTATTCTTTCTTTTAACATTATATTTCACTAACTAATTGTTCTGATGTCATTCCAAACCTACGCTCTCGTGTTAAAAACCACTCAACTGCCTTATCTAATTCTTTTTTAGTAAAATCAGGCCATAATTTTTCTGTAAAATAACATTCGCTATAAGAGGATTGCCACAACATAAAATTACTTAACCTAGTTTCCCCGCTAGTTCTAATTAATAAATCAGGATGTATATCTGGATAAGTAAGTAAATATTTTTCAAATGCTTCTTCAGTAATACTTTCATATTTATTTTTTGCTAATATTCTATTAACTGCTTGAATAATATCATAAGTTCCACTATAATCTAAACATATATTAAGCCTAAGCCCAGTGTTTCTATGAGTTAGATTTTCTATTTTACTAATTCTTTCTACAATATTAACATCTAATCTAGTTCTATCACCAATGAATCTAACAAGAATATTCTTATTATGTAATTTCTTAAACTCTTTATCTAATTGCTGAGCTAATAAACTCATTAAAAAAGACACTTCTTCTTGCGGTCTCTTCCAATTATCTCGACCAAATGCCCACAATGTAAGAACTTTAGTACCTAAATTAGAGCTATGCTCTATAATTTCTTTTACTCGTTTAACACCACGAACATGCCCCGCAATTCTAGGTAGATAACGTTTTTTTGCCCATCTACCATTTCCATCCATAATTATCGCAATGTGCTTTGGTATATCCACTAACATTCCATTCTATACTGTTAATAATTCTTTTTCTTTTTCTATGGTTAATTTTTCAATTTCTGAAATATGTTTATCTGTATATTTCTGTACCTCATCTTGACTACGATTCTCAATATCTTCAGAAATTAATTTATTCTTAAATTGCTCTTTAAATTCATTATTTGCATCTCGCCTAATGTTTCTAATTGCTGTTTTTGCTCTTTCTGCTTCAGATTTAACTACTTTAATTAACTCTTTCCGTCTTTCTTCAGTTATTAAAGGCATAGGCACCCTAATTATTGTTCCGCTACTAACCGGATTAAGCCCAAGATCGGAATCTCTAATTGCTTTTTCAATATTGCTTGCCATTTTTGCATCCCAAGGCTGTACTGTGAGTGTCTTCACATCAGAAACAATAATTGTAGCTAACTGATTAATTGGCGTAATAGTACCATAATAATCAATCTGAATATGATCTAATAACCCTGAATGCGCTCTACCAGTTCTAATTTTAGCTAGTGTTAAGCGATAACTTTCAACAGTTTTTTGCATTTTAATATCGCATTGTTTTTTTATTTCATTTACCATACTTTTAAGTTCCCTAAAAATTTATAATCATTCTATAAACGTTTATACTGCTTTATTACAGCCATTTTTTCCCTATTTAATTCCTTCTCTTTTTCTGTTTTACGCTTATCATATTGTTTTTTTCCCTTAGCAAGAGCTATCTCTACTTTAACTCTACCTTTTTTAAAATGTAAATTCAAAGCAATAATACTATACCCCTTTTGCTCAACTTTACCAATTAATTTATTAATTTCTGCTTTATTTAATAATAGTTTTCTTACTCTATTAGCATCAGGATGGACATGAGAGCTAGCTGAAATTAATGGAGAAATATGACAACCTAGTAACCAAATTTCTCCATTTTTAATTTTTATATAACTATCTCTAAGCTGCACCTTACCTTCGCGAATCGCTTTAATTTCCCAGCCTTCAAGGACAATTCCTGCTTCATATTTATCTTCAATAAAATAATCATGTAATGCTTTTTTATTATTACTAATATTCATTTTTTTACTTAATTCCTATTTAATTTAACCAATATTCTAGCACAAACCATGCCTATAAAATATAAGATAATTAATTCTAGATTTTGGATTTTATAATCAAAAGTAACAGTATTTTTTATTTCTTGTGTTTATTTTTTACATATATTAAAAAATCCTGTTAGGATTCTATAATTTTAGCTTATAACAAGTACAATTATAAACACAATATATTCCGTAAAATGCTAAAACATTTGATTTTTTAGATAAATGACTGTAAGTCATATGTTCATTTTAAAACTATAATAGTTTAAAATTTAATATTGAGTAACAAAAAAATTACTTGATCCTTGTAAATTATTGTACCTAAACTTACGCAATGCTAATTAAATTTTGCTAAAATACTGGTTCTTTAATTTTTAAGAACAGTTGGTATGAAAGCGATTCCATTAAGTAGATTAGATTATTGTCAATTTTTAGTAGTATCTCAGGTAAATTATAGCTTAACT
>JACCDN010227335.1_pt1 | contig 10063 bp, 8 predicted proteins | sample 7441691 | NCBI WGS metagenome assembly JACCDN01 (sample SAMN15323439, study PRJNA562643) | freshwater metagenome | isolation source: river surface water | place: USA:Blue River Watershed | collected 2017-08-16
CATGATGACTCTTATGTCGTTGTCATGCAGCGACTGAATCATCGTCTTTAGTTCCATGATGCGGTTGACCGGATCGGCCGGCTTGGTTGCGTATGAACCTTCTGGAACATTGAAATTCTTCGGGTCGTAACCCCAGTTAAACGAGGGTCTGGCTTCAGTAACTGACGCGTAGTCGTAGATCGGAAGGAACTGGATATGGGTGATGCCTAGTTCTTTGATCGCTGACATTCCAGACGGGTTCTTAGTCTTTACGACTGTCTTTTTCTTTGTTCTCTTGTTGGTAATCACCTGAGTCGTTGTTGTGTTGTACTCGGTGAAGGCCAAGAACTTGCCCCGATTGGCAATCGAAATTCCACTGTTCGAGTCGATTGAAAGATCGCGCACGTGGGTCTCATAAATCACGGCGTCGGTTGGCTTGCCAGAGAAAGCTGGCTTATTGGCAGCGCCAGGCGTCCACTTCGCTGGGTTGGTGCGGCTTAGGTCGACTACCACTCCCCTGTCGCCCTCGATTGCAGTCGCCCTCACATACGGGTCAACAGCTTCTCTAAACAATCCGCCAACCTCCGCTTGGTAGACGTATGGAAGCAGGTGCTGGTCGCCTGGAATCGACGCTGTCCAAGTTCCCTTCTCAGCCTTGGTCATGAAGATTTCGGTTCCGGTGCGTGCTGTGAGTGACGGATAAGTTATCAGCTTCACGCGCGTCGCTGTTGGTGCCCAGACTCGAAAATCTGTCTTTGTTGGCGAGTAGGTGTTACCGAGATCGTTGCCGGTGTACGTGAAGGCGTCAGCGAATGCCTTGCTTCCCATGATGGCGCCGACTACCACTGAACCCTTGCCATACGTTGGGTGGTTCACCGTGTAGGAAGTTGCGATATCGATGTCAGACGCCAGATTCAGTGTGACAAAGTTTGAGGCGGTCTTGCCCGCAGGCAAAGTTACCGAGCTGATGGCAATATTCGCACCCTTAGCATCGGTTAGCGTGAAGTCTTCGGTAGCGGTGCCCTTCAGCGTGTACTGGTTGTTTAGAGTTAGAGTCACTGCCTTGAAATCGTTCAGAACCGCTGAATTAATCTGAGGCTTAACTGCGCCGATGACTGGCTCCTTGGTGTAAATCTCTCTGTCTCCTTCAACCAACCAAACCTCGGCTTTTCCACTAGAGTCAAAATCTTTGATGAAACGATCTCCGCCGTTGGGCCAGGTTGATCCAACATCCTTCTTTGTCCAGTTACCTAGTCGGGCAATGATGCCAACACTGTCAAATGGCTTCATGCCTTCAAGCTTGAAGGTAACTTTCTTGCCGAATGCTGTGTCTTGATCGAACTTAACTTCTAGACCCTGGCCGTCAGCTCCAGTGTCCATGTTTTTCCAGATCCACAGATTCCAGTTGTCGTAATCGCCGGCGATTCGCTTGTAGTTAACAGTGATGGTTAGCGTGTCAGAAGACAACGCCGAAGCGGGTGCCGAGGAAAACATAGAGGCAAGAAGCGCAATTATGGCTAGCAGGGCAAGGGAAGATCTCTTCTGAAGGGTCGATAGCATCGTTGGTATCCGTTTCTCTAGAACTTTGTTTAGTCTATCCAGAAGCGAAGCGAGACCGATGAGTAAGCGCTTTCATGGCAACTGTGGCAAACCAGGAAGCATATCGAACAACGAGTGGGGCGTGCGGGACTTGAACCCGCGACCGACGGATTATGAGTCCGCTGCTCTAACCGGCTGAGCTAACGCCCCCAGCCGCTAAAAGTTTACCTTTATGAGCCCTAAAGCACTTGGGCGATTAACTAAAGCAAGTTCGGAATCTTTTGTTCGGCTGCCAAATTGGCGCGGCGGAACAGCAAAGTCACGCCCGTAGAGAGCAACACGATGAACAATGAGTAGAGTGCCGGAACTAGCAAAATCTGATCTAGCCCTGGGCTATTGATGTAAACGGCAACAATCACTGCTATTGCGAGCGGACCGTTGTTGATACCTGCTTCAAGGGCGATAGTTCGCGCGTTTGCAGGGTGAAGTCGCAAGAGCTTGGACAGGCCGTAAGCGGCAAGCATTCCAACCGCTCCTAGACCAATTGCAACAACATAGGTAGGCCACTGAGTATCAAGCAACAACTGCCAATTTCGCGGAACCCAGACCGCAATTAAGAAAGGAATAAACAACAGTCCGAAGACGCTTCCAATTAGCTCAATGAGAGAACCGATGTTTGCACTCAACCTCCGGATCAACATTCCAATAGCAACTGGAATAATCAGCCCGACAATGACAGTTGCAAGCTCTGATGGCGGAACGCTGAGCGACTCGTCTAAACCAAGCAGATTCGAGTAAACCCAAAGAGCGAGCGGGGTCATAATGAAGGCCCAAAGCGTGGAGTTGACCGTCATTGTTACGCTGAGCGCTACGTTTCCTTTTGAAAAGTAAGTGAACAAGTTTGATGTCGTCCCCGCTGGTACGCTTCCCATAATCAATGCACCTAGCGCAATAAACAACACGCCTTGTGGAGGAGAGAAAGGAAGGAGCACTGCCACAATCAAGAGGTATGACGTAAGTGGCATGATGCCAAACTGAGCAACCCAGCCAACAGCAAGCCCCCAGGGGCGACGCAGTGCAAGCGCGAAGTCTTTCACGGTCAATCCGGCTCCGAGTCCGAACATGATGATCAGAATGAAAACGCGAAGAAGAGTTTGTTCAAACTCGTTTACGACCGTTGCCTGGTTCGCTGTTTCTGCAGCTCGGATCATGAGCGAATTCATGGCTAGCCCTTCTTCTTCGAGGTTGAAGCTATTTCCTTATCACGCAGTTCTCTGCGTAAAATCTTGCCGATTGGGCTCTTAGGTAATTCCTTTACAAACTCAACTGAACTAGGAACTTTGTATGCAGCGAGCTGGAGTCGGCAATGAGCGATTATGTCGGCCTCGGTTGGCTGCTGTGAACCAGAAACGATGAATGCCTTGACCTTCTCCCCCTTTCCTTCGTCAGGTACGCCGATTACACCAACTTCCAGCACACCTTTGAGCGAGGCAATATGTTCTTCGACCTCATTGGGATAAACGTTGAAGCCAGAAACCAGGATCATGTCTTTCTTGCGGTCGACAATTGTAAAGTAGCCCTCGGAATCTCTGGTTGCGATATCGCCTGTCTTGAACCACGTACCACTCATTGTCGCCTTGGTTTCATCTGGTCGCTGCCAGTAGCCCAACATGACTTGTGGTCCCGAAGCGTAAATCTCACCCGGCTCACCAACGGCGGCTTCAGAGCCGTCTTCTTTGACGCACTTCACATCAGTCGAAGGCACAGGTATGCCGATTGTGCCATCTTTACCTTGCCCACCGAGTGGGTTAAACGTTAGAACGGGAGCAGTCTCAGTCAAACCGTAACCCTCAACAATTGGAGTTCCCGTGAGTTTGCGCCAGCGTTCTGACACCGACTCGTGCAGAGCCATTCCACCAGCGGCAGAAGCTCGCAGGTGCTTCGGTGGGCTGTCAATAAACCAGCGCTCGTTTAGCAACGCGTTGAAGAGCGTGTTCACACCAGTCATCCAGGTAACTTTGTAGTTTTCGAAAACACGCTTTAGGTTGCTTGGCGGCCTAGGTGATGGAACCAACAGGTTTCTCGCACCTAGGTGCCAGAAACTAAGAAGGTTGATGGTGAATGCAAAGATGTGATACAGCGGTAAGGCAGTAATAACAATCTCTTTACCTGGTCGCATGTAATCACCACACATCGTGATGAGCTGAAGAGTATTAGTTACCAAGTTGCCATGTGAGAGCATTGCGCCTTTAGAAACACCCGTTGTCCCACCCGTGTATTGAAGTGCGGCGATTGAATCTTGACTAATGACAGAAGTGTAGCCAGCGAGCTTTTCTTCACAGATATTCTTTGATCCAGCGGAAAGGGCGTCGTTCAATGAAGTGTGCTTTACCGAAATCTTTGGAAGCGTTCTGCTCCAATATTTCTGCGTGACCCTTATCACGCCCGCAACAGCAGCTGGAAAATACTCAGAGATTTTTACGGTCACCACGTGTTCGATTTTGGTTTTAGGCAGCACCTCTGGCAAACGATCGGCAAACATGTCAATAACAACAAGCGCCTTAGCGCCCGAGTCTGAAAACTGGTGGGTCATCTCTGTCGCGGTATAGAGGGGATTGGTATTCACAAGAACCAAACCGGCCTTGAATATGCCAAAAGCAACAATTGGGTAACTGAGGCAATTTGGCATTTGCACGGCCACTCGGTCTCCCGAATTTAACCCAATTACGTCGCGAAGATAAACCGCGAATCGATCTGAGAGTGAATCCACCTGCGCGTAACTGAGAGAGCCATTCATGCCGTTCGGCATTACCTGTGTAAAGGCTTTTGTTTTGCCGTTAGCTTTTGCAGCGGCGCGAATGAACTCCGCCATGTTCTTGAACTCTACCTTCGGCAGATCGTGCGGAACGTCACTCGGATAGTGGTCTAGCCACGGGCGTTTGGTCATCATTGCTCTTTCGCCTAAGTCCGGCGGGATCACTCCCGCTTTCGTGTTTGGGACAGCATACCTGTTTCTGAACTAGTCTTCAGACCTCAATCGTTCAGCAACCTCTTTGACAGCAGACTTGGCCTTGTTGGCCTTTTCGACTGCAGACTTCTTTACCTTCGCATTAGCCTCCTTGGCCCTGCGAACAACATCTTCGGTCAACTCCTCCGCTTTATCGACCAAATTCAACGAAGCCTCGCGAATTGCGATTGCCTGCTTGCGCATTAGCTCTACCTGCGCCTTCAATCGCGCGTTCAATCTGCCAATCGGCTCGAGGTAACCCGCACGGTTATCGTCTGAGGTCTTTTCGGCATCTTTGTCACCTCGGTAGAGCCCCTCAAAAATGCTCAGGGTTCGCTCTATATCGTGCGACTGAATCAAATAGAGCGAGTTCTCACTGAGCCGGGCAAGTTCTTTCTTGTCGGCGGTGAGAATTCTCAACAATCGATCGGCAAATGCTTCAACGTCGTTTGGCGGAAACAGGTATCCGTTATCCCCATCGTGCACCAGGTGTGGAAGAGCCATAGCGTCTGCAGCAACAACCGGGCGCCCTGATGCCATTGCCTCCATCGTGGCAATCGACTGAAGCTCAGCAATAGAAGGCATCGCAAAAAGCGTCGCACGCTCGTATGCCTTTGGGAGCTCCTGCTCACTTATGTGACCGAGAAACTTTACCTGGTCTGCAATTCCCAATCTCTGCGCCTGCTCCTCAAGCGCTTTTCGCTCACCACCGTCACCAACAATTTCAACTTGCGTGTTGAGGCTCTTCGGCAGCAGCGCGACCGCGCTCAAAAGGTTGTGAATGTGCTTCTCGTAGTCGAGGCGACCAAGAAACAAGATTCGAGGCTCTTTGTTACTGGTCGGAGTGGAATTGGCAAACTTTGAAGCCTCGATGCCACAGGAAATCGCGAGCACATCGCTAACTCCCGCCGCGGCCTCCAATAGATCGGCGGCTCGTCGAGTTGGCGTGGTGATGAAGTCAACCTGTCTCAGAACGCGCCCGGCATCACGCCACGCTAGTTTCATCGCGGTCTTCTCGAACCATCTCGGAATGATCACCGAATACTTAATCAAGTTTTCGGGCATTATGTGATTGGTGGCGAGAAGTCGAGTTTGCCTTTCTTTCGCGCTCTTAATCAGATAGCGCCCCATAATCAGGTGCGACTGCACGTGCACAGCATCTGGGTTGACGAGCCTCAAGATTTCGTCGGTCTTCTTCTTGAGTGTGAATGGCCAGACAAATCTGAGGGTCTTGTGCTGCAAAACGCGGTAGCTCTTGATTCGGTGAACGGTCATCTTCGAGCCGTCGTGAGTCTCGATGAATGTTCCATGTTCTGCGCTGAAAGCAGGGGCTACGATGTGAACCTCGTGACCTCGACGGGCTAGACCGGCGGCTAAACGTTCTGCAAATCGAGCAGCGCCATTGATGTCGGGAGGAAAAGTGTCGGCACCAATAACGATTTTGAGTGGTGTCTTTGAAGTCTTAACAGCAGCCCCGCTTAGGTAGTAGGCCAGTTTCGGCTACCCCAATTTTACCGAAACTATTGCTTTGAGACTGCCAACTCGGGGTGAACCTTTGAAAGTAGCACCACACCAGCAACGGCTATCGCACCGGAGAGGGCAAACCCAATCGCTGTCAGCGGCGTGGCCGCTTTGGCCTCACCCAAGATGGCAATCGCAACGCTAACCGCGACCAGAGGGTCGATAACGGTTAGGCCAGCGATAACCAAATCTGGAGGACCTGATGCGTAGGCATTCTGCACAAACCAACCACCCAATATCACCGCGGATACGAGAGCAATTAGGCAGAGGATAGTCAGCCAGTCAAACTGCATCTGGTACATGCGCTGAATGACAACCTTGGCGAGGGTTGCCACAAAGCCGTACAAAACTCCAGCGCCAATTATGTAGGTCAAAGGCTTCGCCGATCGCCCCGAAGTAAAGAACAGAATGGCAAACACCGCAAGCAGAGCAAGCAGAATCATTAGCACGGCAGTGACATCGGTATCGGTAAGAACATTCGCGTCAGCGACACCCGATGCGGTGGTAACGAAGGCCGCAATACCAAATGTGCAGAGCAAAATTGCAATGGTGGTTCCTCGGTTCAGCCGAGTCTTGGTCATGCGAGCGTTGAGCAGTGAGGTTATAACCAGGGCTAGCGCACCGATTGGCTGAACAACAATTAGGGGCGCGAGCGTCAGCGCACCGAGCTGCAAAATCATACCGAGCCCCATGAGGCCGAGCCCAGAAATCCACTGGGGTCGAACTACCAGTTTGCTGAGTTGTCGCAACCCGAGACCACCACGACCGTCTTTGGTCTTGGGCTTCTCTTTGCCATTTGACACCGCATTGTTTTGAAACTGAGCGCCGAAGGCGAGAGCCACGGCAGCAAGCACTGCGAGCAGAATTGCTAAATAGCGCAACTCATCAGCCGGACCAATCAGATTTTCCATAGCTCCCTAGAACCTTTTCATCAAGGCTACCCGCGACTGGCTCGGCCGGGCGCAAGGCCAATCGTGTAAATTTGAAAAATGACGATTCGACCAATATGCATCAAGGGAACCCCCGTTCTACATCAACCAGCAAGCGATGTTTTGGTGTTTGACGATAACTTGAGAACTTTGGTTGACGACATGTTTGAGACCATGGATGCCGCTCCAGGCGTTGGCCTGGCTGCACCACAGATAGGCGTTGGCAGCCGAGTTTTCACTTACAACTGGACCGAAGACGACGGAACTCACAAGCGCGGCGTGGTAATCAACCCACAGCTAGAACTCGGCCCAATTAGCCAAGAAGACCCCGATGAAGACGAGGAGAGCGAGGGCTGTCTCAGCTTTCCGGGATACCGGTTTGCGCTGAAGAGAGCAGACACGGCGATTCTGACGGGGGTTGACCTTGACCAGAATCCAGTGCGAATCGAGGCCCAAGGATGGTTCGCGAGAATCTTCCAGCACGAATTTGATCATCTAAACGGAATTCTTTATATCGATCGACTTCAAGAGAAGTACAGAGTCGAAGTTGACGAAGCGACGAAGCAGGAGGGCTGGGGTCGAGACGGCTTATCTTGGCTGCCGGGCGTCGACGACATTGAAGCCTAGAAACCCAAAGCTCTGAGCAGGGCCGCAACAGCGGCAGCAGCAACCACAACCACCAAAAATGGAGCTCGCAGTTTGAGCAATGCAGCCGCAACAACTAGCGCGGCTATTCGACCGTCAAACTTGATTTCAGAATTGCTCGTCATGGCTTGGGTGGCCAACAGCGCAGCAAGAAGCGCAACCGTTAGCAAGCCCGCAACGCGAGAGACAGCCGGTTTCTCAAGTAATCGCTGTGGAACCAGGTATCCAAAAATCTTCCACGAATAGACTGCTGCCGAAGCGAGCAGAATCGCTAACGTCAGCGTCAAGGTCTTTCACCGCCAACCGGCTTTGCAAAAAAGTTGAACCCGCCAATCACGACGGCCGCCAAGGCTGCGATAAGAATTGGCAATCCGGCCGAGAGCACCGGTGACAGAACCACGGCAATCACGGCGGCGGCTACCGCTACCGCAATTGGCTGCAGCGCTTTCAATCTCGGCCAGATCAAAGCCAGAAAGGCAGCCGCAGCAGCAGCGTCGAGACCGTAGACACTTGGATCGGAGATGGCCTCACCGAGTAGTGCCCCAACTAGAGTCAGCAAATTCCAAAAGAAAAAAACCGAAATACCTGTAAGCCAGAAGCCTTTTCTTGTATTGGCCAGTGAGTCTTGAGCCGTTGCGACCCCGGTGGTTTCATCAATGTTGAGTTGCGCGGCAATAGGGGTCTTCCATTTGAGTGCGCCCAACAGCGGTTTCATCTGCAGAGCGTAGAAGCCGTTTCGAACGCCAAGCAGCCAGGCCGAAGCTATAGCGGCTGGCAACGAAGCCATTCCCCCGCTCGCAACAACACCGATGAATGCGAACTGAGAGCCACCGCTAAACATCAAAAGGCTTAGCAATTGGGTTTGCCAGACATCTAGCCCCGCCGAGACCGAGAGAGCGCCAAAAGATATGCCGTAGAGACCGGTTGCTATGCCAACGCCTAGCGACATTGTTTCAACCTGCGATCTAGCCACGCTTGCTCGAATCTCTAATCACCAGATACAACTGCTCGATGGTTGCACAACCGAATACTCTCATTGTGTTTTCAAGCAATTCTCGAATTCTAGACCTCGAGATGCTCAACCGACTTGCAATCTCTTCAAGGTCTTCGGCGAGCACAATTGCGTCGACCAACTCTCGCTCGTCAGTTGAAAGCTGCGAGAGTTTCAGAAGATAGTCAACTGCAATCTCAGGCTCGTAAGAATTCGCATCGAGAAAATCGGCAAAAGGCTTGAGCTTCACCTCAGCCATGTTTCGTTTTGACTTTCTAATTGCCTCTAGAAGTTTTTCTGAGGGCGTATCCTGCGTAACGAGTTCTGTCGCTCCAGCCCGAATGCTGGCCATAAGCAATTCGAAGGTAAAGTAAGCGCCGGTTATGACAATTGTCGGAACTAGCTGTTCTGATTCTCGAATAGATGCAATCAGCTTTCGCGATAGCGCGATGCCATCCATGCCTTGCAATCTGTGATCAATCACAACCACATCAACCAACAACTCGGGTAAATCTGTAAGAGCTTTTGAGGCTTGCGCCTCTTCGTAAACGACTTTCATGTCTTGCTGGCTGTCAATCAGCCATCGCTTGCCAGAGCGGATTGCATCGTCACCGTCGATTAGCGCAACCCTGAAACTACTCAAGCGAGAGCTCTTTCAACCTCGGGAATATTGCCGAGACAGTGAAACCAACACCGGGCACGCGGGTAGCTTCGACCGAGCCCTGGTAGAGGGCGGCACGCTCACTCATAGCCGTGATTCCAGCCCCACGGATGGTCTCGGTCAAGGCTTTGCGATCTTCTTCAGCGTTGTAGGCGATTTCGGCAATGGGTAGACCTCGATTGGCAACTTCGACGCCATTGTCCTTGACTAAGAGCTGCAGACCCTCGTTGGTCCATGAGAAATCGACAGAGACATCGGTGTCGGCCGGGGCATGCTTTCTTACGTTCTCGAGTGCATCGAAGGCAATTCGGTAAATCGCTAGTTCGGCCCCCTCGATCAAATCAAATCTTGGCCCCTCGTGACGCAAACTTATGTTGAACCCGAGTTCGCGGTAAACAACAACTAGCGACTCTAGGTCATCTAGCTTCGGCGGCGCAGCACTAACCTGCTTCAGTTTGTTGAGCATGTCGAACAATCTGCGCAATTCGGAGTGGGCAGACCGAGCCGAGTCTGTGGCTTTCTGAAGAACCCGAGTGGCTGACGAAGGGTCTGCCTGAACTGCATAGAGCCCGCCTTCGGCGATGCTTATGGTTGCCGAGACTCTTTGAATTACTAGTTCGCTAATGTCTCGGGCAATCTCGAACCTTTCGTTCTGTTCGGCTATCTCAAGCGCAAGTTTGGCCTGAGTTCTTTCGGCGACAGCTCGATCAAAGCTGGTACCGACATGGCGAGATCTAGTGGCCAGCAGTCGACCCAAAAGCCAAGCGAGAACGTTGAGGCCGATGATCGAA
>JACCDN010434810.1_pt1 | contig 10063 bp, 1 predicted proteins | sample 7441691 | NCBI WGS metagenome assembly JACCDN01 (sample SAMN15323439, study PRJNA562643) | freshwater metagenome | isolation source: river surface water | place: USA:Blue River Watershed | collected 2017-08-16
ACTCCCAACTCGACCTCCAAATTAACACCGATCTAACCTCAGATTTTTCTGGAAGTAACGATTTGGGTCAGACTGGGATGGTGATTGGCGATGCAGATTGGCGGTTAAAAATTCCAACCATCAATAATAACGGTATAGTAAATGTTCTTTCGGGAAGTATAGGAAGTGACGGGTTTAGGCCAGGAAATCAGGAATTGTCATCATACCAAAACTTTGCCAAAGTTGTTGGGTTTCAGTTAACGAATTTAGATAAGTTGATATTTTCCAACTCGCAATCTTATCAGAGTTTATGGAGCTCTACATCACTATCATCCAATCTTAGTAATCTTGCCAATTTCGCTTCTGATTCAAGAAGCTACCTCAACATTGACCCTGTAGTTTTGGACTTAAACGGCGATGGCGTAAAGCTAACTTCTTATAGCGATTCTGAAGTAACTTTTGACGTCGATAATGATGGTAAGCAAGAAAGAACAGGTTGGGTGAGTAATCAGGATGGAATTCTTGTCGATGATAAAAACCACAATGGCAAAATTGACAATATCACTGAAACAATCTCGGAATATTATAACCCAAACGATGGAAGTATTGCTGATGCTGACGGTAAATATTCAACTGATGGACTTGCTGCGCTAAAGAAACTTGACTCCAACTATGATGGAAAATTCAACTCTTCTGATGCCAAATGGAATGATCTTAAGGTTTGGATCGATGCTAATAGCAATGGCATTACTGACGCTGGAGAATTAAAAACTTTAACTGAAGCGGGAATAAAAGAGTTTGATTTGTTAGCAATTGCTCAAGCCGACAAAGAGAGAAACGCTGGTAATATTATTTTCTCAAAAACCACTTATACGACGATTGATAATCAAACTAAGCAAGTTGCCGCTGTTGACTTCACTACCAATCCAATTGGATATGAGTTTAATGATGTAAATCTTGGAAAATTAGCGACTGCAGAAGATGGAACAAAATCTCTCGTCATCAAAAATGAAAATGGTGAAACGGTAATTGCTGGAAATGATACTGCGCAAAACATTTTTGGAAATATTGGCAATGATTCAATTACTGGTGATGACCGTGATAACTGGCTAAGTGGCGGTGCCGGAAGTGATACGTTAAAGGGTGGCAAAGGCGATGATATTCTCATCATCGATTCAGAAGATAGACAAGAAAATATCGATGGCGAGGAAGGTAGAGATATTGTAATCATTAACTCGGATAAAGGAGTTAGTTTTAACTTGGCACAATCGCATATTGAAACTGCAGTTGGTGGTAATGGTGATGACGTTTTGATTGGTGGTGGAACTTCAAACGTATTTATTGATGGTGGATCTGGTGATGACATCATTATCGGTGGCGCTGCAGATGATGCTTTAGCTGGATCTGACGGTAATGATTACATTGATGGCGGATATGGTGATGACGTAGTGCGAGGGCATCGCGGAAATGATGTCTTAACTGGTGGTGCCGGAAATGATTATCTTGAGGGTGGACTTGACGATGATAAAGTTTTTGGCGGAGCTGGAAATGATGTGATAATGGAAGGTGGTGGCAATGATGAAGTTGATGGTGGTGATGGATATGATTTGGTTAAATATAGTGGCAGCTACAAAGACTATAAAATCAGTCGCGATGGCGCAAATTACAAAGTTCAGGATTTGACGACTGGCAATATTGACTCGATCAAAAACATCGAAGGCGTACGTTTCAGTGATGTGACGATCAAACTTATCGATGGTAATATTTCGCCGCTGCCAGTTGCTGATGTAATTCAAATTCAAAATAAAAGTGACGCTATTTTTATCTCTAGAGATGATCTGCTTAAAAATGATCTCGATGTTGAAGGTGATGCGCTAACCTTAATTTCAGTTACTAATTCAGTCGGTGGATTTGGTGAACTTGTAAAAGATGGAAGCGGCAATGTTCTTGGTGTTAGATGGACTCCTGATAAGAGTTTTATTGGCAATATGTCATTTGATTATGATGTTAAAGACTCAAAAGGTGCTTATACAATTATCACGCAGCAAAATAATGACGGCACTTCTGTAACTGCAGCAATGAAGGCGCGCGTCACTTTCAAACTAGCATCTGATCCAACTGATGATCTTTACGCAAAGCAATGGTATCTGTCTGAAATCAATGTGCAAAAAGCTTGGCAAGATTATACTGGTGCCGGAATTAAAATTGGCGTGTTTGAAAAAGGTGATTTTAATGTAAATCACGCCGAACTTGATGAAAACACGCTGCAATCATACAAAGATGATGTTGTTTTCAGACAAGTTGATCAATTTTCGCAACATAAAACAACAGTTTCTGGCGTGATTGCTGCCGAAAGAAATGGCGCAGGAATTGTTGGCGTTGCTTACGATGCCAAGCTTGAAGGATATAGTTGGAATGCTGATGAAACTGGTTTAGCGAATTTAAAAAATGTAGATATTGCTAATAATAGTTGGGGTGCGGTTGGTGAGTTTTCTGATAATTTTTCGGATCTTGGCAATGGTGCCAGCGCCTATGCTAAATTGCTCAAAGATTCAGTGGAGCAAGGACGCGGCGGTCTCGGAACCATTAATATTTTTGCTGGCGGAAATTCGCGCGAAAGCGGCGATAATGTGAATTATCACAATTTACAAAATTCAAGATTTGTAATTACAACGGGATCAATTAACCAACCGGGAGACTTGGCAACTTTAACCGAAGCCTCAACGCCATTCTCAACTCCGGGTGATGCAATTTTAGTTTCCGCCCCTGGTTCAAATATTAATTCAACAGGAAATCTTTTAACAAATTCTAATGGCTCAACTTTCTTGGGTGAGTTTGCATCGTCACAAGGAACATCATTTTCTGCACCGATTGTTTCTGGCATTGTGGCGTTGATGCTGCAAGCAAATCCAAATTTGGGTTATCGCGATGTGCAGAAGATTTTAGCGCTTTCGGCAAGAAAATTTAACGACCCAAACACAACTTGGCAGGAAAATGGTGCGAATAACTGGAATGGTGGCGCCATGCACTTTTCGCATGATTATGGCTTTGGTGAGGTTGACGCGGCGGCAGCTGTAAGAATTGCTGAAACGTGGAATGAGATCAGTGATGCTTATAATGAAAACTCTTTAATTAATTCAGATTATTCCAGAACGCAGATAGTTGATAATAGTATAACCACAAAACAATTTACTATTTCAAACTCTAACCTACACAATATTGAAACTGTTGAAGTGCAAGTGAACCTAACAGATTCGAATATTTCTGATTTAACCATCAAACTTATTTCTCCAAGCGGCACAGAAAGTATCTTAATGGATAAGCCAGAAAGTTCGGTTTATAGCGGTGGTTTATATTTTAATTTTTCATCAAGAGCATTTTTAGGAGAAGATGTTGACGGTAATTGGCAGCTTCAAATCACCGATTCGAAAACTGGTGATATCAGTTATTTAAATAGCTGGCAATTGAAGTTTTATGGTCAGCTAGACGACGGTAAGAACGACGCTTACATTTATACCGATGAATTTGCCAAGATGAATGACGGTTCAAGAGGAATAATAATTGATGGTGATGGCGGAAATGATACAATCAACGCTGCGACGGTTTCAAGCGATTCAGTCATTAATCTTAATGCTGGTCAAATCAGCAATATCGCCGGTAAAGATGTTTTGATAACTGGTGGAACTAAGGGTGCGCAATATTATCAAGAGCAGGCATTGTTGCCAACAAAACAATCGCAGCTTGCATCGATTAATTTACAACTTGCTGCAAAAAATCAGGCTTTAGCAGCTGATAATGCTGAGTTTGCTGGGATTGATGTGGCGATAAATGCCAAATATAGCGAAGCTATAAGCAAGCAAAGCGAGCAACAGACTGCTTACAACAATGTTGTGAATAATGAGCTTTATGGCTATAGCCCAGTAATGATTTTTGATGGCTCATATGTTTTTCAAAATCAGAGCGGACAAGTTAAAAGCTATCCAGTGGATCAAGGAAGGCAAAAGTTGGATCAATATAATAACCTAATATCAACTTATAATCAGAAGCAGTCAGATTATAATTCTTTAGTTGGGCAATATAATTCGCTTCTAGCAAGACGCGATGCTTTACCAAGTGAGATTTCTGGTTTGCAAAACGATATTTCAACTCTGACAAAACAAGCTACGGGATTGCAGTCGGATATTAATTTTATTAATGCCTATCTTAATGCTTTTGAAGATGGCAAAGCCTCAATTATTGAAAATGCTTATGCTGGAGATGGTAACGATACAATAATTGGCAACGACCAAGATAATAAAATTTGGGGCGGAAGGGGATTAAACACTGAAACTGGCGGAGCTGGTAAAGATACCTTCGTAATAAAACAAAATTCTTTAACCCGAGATACAATTACCGATTTCAAGATTGGTGAAGATAAGATTGATCTATCCGATTTTGGCAGTTTCGATTTTTCTAAATTAAGAATTTCTCAAAACGGATCTAATACCGAAATCACTTTAATTTCAGGTCAGAAAATTATTCTTCAGAACGCTGAATCTTCAAATATATCAAGTGATAGTTTTGTTACAATTGAACAGCGGTCGAATGTAATCAAGGGTGATTCTGGTGATGATGTTTTGCGCGGCAATGAGAACAATAACTTTATTTATGGAGGTGGTGGCAATGACGTTTTGATTGGCGGTCTTGGATCTGATTTTATTGATGGGGGTCTTGGTTTTGACGCGGTTTCTTACATTGACTCTGCATCCAAAATTTCGGTTAATTTGACAACTAACTCTAATTTAGGTGGGGATGCGCAAGGCGATGTTTTGTCCAGCGTAGAAAATGTTATTGGTTCAAACTATGACGATACAATTATTGGTGATGATGCAAATAACATTTTAATTGGAGGATTGGGGGCGGATAATATAGATGGAGGCTTCGGTTTTGACACGGTTTCTTATGCTGATTGCAATAGTGAAGTTACGGTAAATCTTGCAACTGGCCTTAATGCTAATGGTGCGCAAGGAGACGTTTTAGTTAATATAGAGCAAGTTCTCGGATCGGAATTTAATGATCTGATTCATGGGGATTTAAAAAACAATAATTTGTCTGGCTTAAATGGGGATGATATTATTAACGGTGGCGGTGGCAATGATATATTAACTGGTGGCAAAGGAAACGATGTTTTTGAAGTTGATAATTTATCTTATGGCAACATTGCAACTATAACGGATTTCAATCCGCTTGAAGACAAGATTAATTTAGCAAAATTCAACAGCGGATTTAATCCCATCAAAGATTTTTCTAATCTTAATATCACTCAAGAAGGCGCTAATTCTGTAATCAGATTAAATGGCGACAGCATCAAGATTATACTGCAAAACATCAACAAAAGCTCTTTAACTGGAAATAATTTTATTGGAATCACCGATAACGCTCATAGCTATGCTGATCAGACATTAGCAGGTGGTTCTGGTAACGATATTCTGCTTGGCGGCTTTGGTAATGATACTTTTTTAGTTGATGCTGGCAACGATACATTAACTCTTGGAAGTGGTAATGATGTTGTGGTTATTAGGGAAAATTTTATTAAAAATATTACCACTATAACGGATTTCAATCCGCTTGAAGACAAGATTGATTTAGCAAAATTCAACAGCGGATTTAATCCCATCAAAGATTTTTCTAATCTTAATATCACTCAAGAAGGCGCTAATTCTGTAATCAGATTAAATGGCGATAATATTAAAATTATATTACAAAATGTCGCACCCTCTTCTCTGAAGTTTGAAAATTTCATTGGAATTACTAATACTGGACAAAGCTCTAACGATCAGACATTAAAGGGTGGTTTTGGTAACGATATTCTGCTTGGTGGCTTTGGCAATGATACCATTAAAGGCGACTCTGGTAATGACAATATTAATGCCGGAGGTGGAGATGATAATGTTATAATTGATGCGGGAAATGATAATGTTATTCTTGGCGGTGGCTATGATAAGCTAACAATCAATGAAACATTTTTTTCTAATATTACCACCGTTGCTGACTTCAATCCGCTTGAAGACAAGATTGATTTAGCAAAATTCAACAGCGGATTTAATCCCATCAAAGATTTTTCTAATCTTAATATCACTCAAGAAGGCGCTAATTCTGTAATCAGATTAAATGGCGACAGCATTAAGATTATACTGCAAAACATCAACAAAAGCTCTTTAACTGGAAATAATTTTATTGGAATCACCGATAACACTCATAGCTACGATAACTTAATTTTAAACGGTACATTCAGAGACGAATTATTGGTCGGTGGATATGGTAATGACATCATAAGTGGCAATGGCGGAATAGATTATTTATTCGGGAATTCAGGTAATGACATAATAAAACTTGGGTTTAACGACGGAGCGGCTGATGGTGGTGATGGAGACGATATAATAACTTTAGAAAACGGAAATCAAACTTTAACTGGCGGATCTGGTCGTGATATATTTAAAGTGGGAACTGCTTGGAAAGTTCAGAATCAATATTTTTTAGATCGGGGTGTAATTTTAAGTACAAAATATCAATCAGTAATTACGGATTTTAATTCTCTTGAGGATAGAATTGATATTACTTCTTCGACTACTTTGCCAATTTTCTTTAGCGATCTGCAAATAGAGGAAATAAATGGCGATACAATCGTTAAGCTACCTGAATTTTTACATACAATTACACTAAAAAATATTTCCGCTTCCTTAATTAGTAAGGATAGTTTTGTTGGATTAAAAACTCCCCCGCTTTTAGCTTTAAATGTGGCGCAAACCAAAGAAGACTCTGATATTTTAATAGATGTTTTGGCAAATGTTGTGAATTTTGATAATGATAATTTATCAATCTCATCAGTTTCAACTCCACTTCATGGAAGTGCTTCAATTGTTGAGGTGCAAGATGTGGATAAGGACGGTAATATGATTTTTACTAAAAAAATTTCTTACAAGCCAAATGCTAATTTTAGCGGAACTGATCAATTGTCTTACACTGTCTCTAATGGTAAGGGAGGTTTTGTCACGCAGACCGTTACCTTAACGGTTGACTCTGCGAATGATTATCCGGTTATATCTTTAGATAAGATTAGTGCGCAAGAGGATGCGTCGACCATTATTGACATTCTCGCAAATTCTTTGGATGCAGATGGTGATTTATTGGTAATTTCTAGAATTACTAATCCCGCAAATGGGACTGCGATAATAATAACTGACCCACAAACCGGTTATCAGACAATAAAATATAATCCAAATCCTAATTATAACGGCATTGATTCTTTTATATGCTCAATTTCTGACGGCAATGGTGGGGTAGCTTCCAGAGTTATAAATATCTCTATAGATTCGGTTAATGATGTTCCAGTCGCATCTATTGTATCTATATCAACAAGTGAAGATACTCCAACAGTTTTGGATGTTTTGGCTTCTGCATCTGATGTTGATGGGGATGCTTTATTAATTACAAATGTTGGAATTGCAGCTTGCGGTTCCACGGCAATTTTTACTGATAATGCTGGGTATCAAAAAATTTCTTATACTCCTGCCACAAATTATAATGGACTAGATTACTTTACCTATCAAATTTCTGACGGTCATGGCGGGTTTTTAACAAAAACAGTTTCTGTGAATGTTGTTTTGGTTAACGACACTCCGGCTATTACTGAGATTTTGTCAAATGTCGCAACTAATCAAGATTCAACTTCTATATTAATTTCTGCAGAGAAAGTTGTTGAAGCTTTTATTGATCCCGATTCTGACACATTAACTTTCAAAGCAACTTTGATTGATGGAAAACCTCTGCCGTCATGGTTGGTGTTTGATGAAGTTAGCGGAGTATTGCAATCAGTTAATCCAACTAACAGTGATGTTGGAAATTATTCAGTGGTTATTACTGCAACTGATCCTTCAAATGCTTCAGTATCGCAAAGCTTTGTGGTGGCGGTAAATAATGTAAATGACGCACCCACTGCAACAATTACTTCAATTTCCATAGAAGAAGATAACTCGGTAAAAATTGATGTGCTTGCGGGCGCTTCTGACATTGATGCCTCTGATATTTTATCTCTGACTTCTGTAACTAATGGTTCGCACGGAACTACATCGATTGTGACTGATGTCGGCGGAAACAGGGTTATATCTTATATTCCAAATGGGAATTACAACGGAAGCGATATTATTACTTACACAATTTCAGATAATAATGGCGGATCGGTAACTAAAGAACTAACGCTGACAGTTAATGCGGTAAACGACGCACCAATTGCTATCTCTACTGCACAAAATCAAGCAACTCAATCTGGCAAGGCGTTTGCTTATGCTTTACCGAATAATTTATTCTCGGATGCTGATGGCGATAATCTAACTTTAACGGCAACTCTTGCCGATGGTTCAGCATTACCTTCTTGGTTATCATTCGACGGAACTAAATTTAGCGGAACCTCAAGCGTTTCTAAGGAGACAATTTTGAATGTAAAATTAATTGCTGCAGATCCTTCTGGTGCAGCAATATCTCAGAATTTTGCTATAACAATAAATCAAGAAAACAAATTAATTGCCGGAACTGCAGGTGAAGATGTTCTAATCTCTACTTCTTTTGATGAAGAATTCACTGGTAGCGGAGGTCACGATAATTTTGTAATTGGTCATAATAATGGCAACGATGTTATAACTGATTTTGGTGGCGTTGGTGCTGTTTGGTCTTTGGACATTAATAAACCAAATCACGACACTATTCGCTTTGTTGGAGAAGGATTAAGTGCAGATAAGATGCTTATAAATTATGATGGCCAGAACACTGTCATAACTTTTGAAGGAATAGATGACGTTAAAGTCACGCTAAAAAACTTTGACTTTATCAATCTTGATAACTTGCCCAATGGCATGAATAACGTTCTTTTTAATAACGAAACTTCTGTCAGTAATAGCAGTGGATATCATCAATTATATTCTGATCGCAGTTACGATAGTTATGATATTTTTAATGAACATAACAGCAAACAGAAAGAAATCTGGAATATTAATTCAGTCACATTTCTTTCTGATGGAGTTAATGTTGCAGATGGTCTAGATAACTCTAATGATGTTATTAATGCAATGAGTGGCAATGATATTGTTCGTGGCAAAAGTGGTAATGATGTGCTGAGAGGGCAAGAGGGGAGGGATACGCTTTATGGAGATGTTGGCAATGATCTTCTTAACGGAGGAAGTGAAGCTGATGTTTTGGTTGGCGGAACTGGTAATGACCAATTTATCTTTACCAACCTCACAGATTCAACAACTAGCGAAACTGATTTTATTTTAGATTTCATTCGCGGTGAAGATAAAATTAATTTATCAGATTTTGAATTCGACAGTATCTCAAACGGCCTTGGAAGTAATTACTCAAGTCATGGTTTAGAATATTACTTCGATGGTCAAAATACTATAATTGAAGATCCAAACTCAAACTTCGCAGTGAAAATTGCTGGCGATATTAAACTTGATGCGGGTGACGTGATTTTTTAAATAAGTTATGAACCCATCACAAATCTAATTCTCTAAAAAATTTAACTTCTTTTATCTCTCTAATTTTTTAGAGGAAGAATGGCTAATACGTTAGAGCAGAACTCTGTTTTCGCGAAGGAAGAACTAAAGAAGCGAAGAAATTAATCGGCACAGCAATTGAAGGTGAAGTGACCGATCATTCAAACGCCAACTCGGGATAAGGGTTGTTTCTGGCATCTTTAGTAATTTCATTTTTCTTGCTTTTAAAACAGCAGTGGCGCCTTCTCTCTTATAAAGAGGCAAACCCTTAATTTTTAATAATTTAGAGAACGACCGAGTTATATATGAGATTTAAACTACGTAATAATGCTGTTTTGCATACGATCAGGACAAGTGGCGAAACTTACTCTACGGCAGATCCTTTCATAGATCTGATTTTTGAACACGGTATAGCAAAAGATGCGGTCGCGTACTTTGCAAAGGAGTCGCGGTAAGGTACGCTTGGATAAAAGAGAACAAAAATGACTTTCCGATTTTTGTTTTGTGTAACTTTATGAAAGTTTCTCGCAGTGGCTATTATGACTGGTTAGATC
>JACCDN010663974.1_pt1 | contig 10062 bp, 9 predicted proteins | sample 7441691 | NCBI WGS metagenome assembly JACCDN01 (sample SAMN15323439, study PRJNA562643) | freshwater metagenome | isolation source: river surface water | place: USA:Blue River Watershed | collected 2017-08-16
AGTGCAAGAACTTCTTGTGAACATGAATCTGCACCGCACGTATCAGGTGACTCATAGAAGAAACTTGTAGGACGACCCATAATCAGCCACGACCATGGATTAGCTTCGTAATTATGTTTATCCTGCAAGTTTGTGTGAAAAGTAAGCATCTGCTGGTGGTAATAAATTATCGATGCCAATGGGTTTGATGAGTGATCTCTTGCCCAGCCGCGATCTGAGATGAACCACCCAATCCATGAAGTTAGATATATAACAACCGGAATGATGCCGAAGGCTGCAATTCTTCTTGCAACCGGTGCGATGAGATCGCGCCCTGTGTGATGAGCAAATGCTCTATATAAGGCGATGCCACCAAAGATGATGATGAAGTAGGCGGCGCTCCACTTCGTTGAAAGTGCCAATCCTAAAAAGAGTCCCGTCCACCAGTACTTCTTGACCACAAAGAAGTAGGTTGCAATGAGCAAGAAAAATGCGAGGAAGTTATCCAACAGGGCTGTGCGCGAATGCACGAGAGCCATTCCATCAAGTGCCATGAGAGCGCTAGCTAGTGCAGTTAATAATGGTGAGTAGAAGAGGCGATGGGCAATCAAAGCGATGATAAGAATCATCAGAGTTCCAACTATGGCAGTTGCTACTCGCCAACCAAATGGATCATCACCAAATACCTTGATTCCAGATGCAATCATCCACTTGCCTACTGGCGGATGAACAACAAATTCTGGATCACTTGCGCTGACTTCAACACCATATTGCAGAAGATCGCGCGCGCCATCTACGTAATAGACCTCATCAAAGATCAATGCCTTGATTGCACCCAAATCAACCAGTCGCAGAACAAGGGCGAATACTGCAATTGCTAGGGGAGCGATCGCTGCTGTCATAGCTCAAGAATATGGGAAGATACTCATATGGCACTGACTCTGGCAGGCACTCCGCTCGGAAATCCTCTCGATGCCAGTCCTCGCCTCAAGGCTGCTATCGAGAACGCGGAAATCATCGCCGCCGAGGATTCACGAAGATTCCATCGCTTAGCCTCAGATATTGGTGCCCCATTTACCGCCCGCATTCTCTCCTTCTTTGAAGGCAATGAAACAGATCGCACTACAGAGTTTCTGGGCTTATTAAGAGAAGGCCACAACATCTTGGTTCTCACAGATGCTGGAATGCCAACAATTAGTGATCCAGGTTTTCGTTTAATGCGCGATGCGATTGCAGCAGGCATTGAGGTGCATGTCATTCCTGGACCTAGTGCGCCAACAACTGCAATTGCTCTTTCGGGACTTCCCTCAGATCGATTTACCTTCGAAGGTTTTGCGCCCCGAACATCGGGTGCACGAATCTCTTTCTATGAGAATTTACGATTTGAAGAACGCACCGTTGTTCTCTTTGAAGCTCCTCATCGATTGCTGGATTCACTTGAAGATGCTCGATCGATTCTAGGTGGAGCGCGACCAGGTGCTATCTGCCGCGAAATGACAAAGACCTATGAAGAGACAATTCGTGGAACTCTCGATCAACTAGTGGATTGGGCGCAATCCCATGAAATCCTCGGTGAAATCACTCTCGTCCTTGGCGGTGTTGAGGTGGGCACTAAAGCTGCAACCAATGAGCAGCTAGTTGCTCGAGTCCGAGAATTTGAAGAGGCGGGCATGGATCGCAAAGGAGCTATTGCGACAGTGGCCCAGGAGCTTGATCTGCCGAAGAAGATTGTCTATGCCGCGGTCGTCGAGGGTAAAAACTCCAATTAAGATTGCGCAATGAAGTCCTTCTATCTGACGACTCCGATCTACTACGTCAACGATGCCCCTCATATCGGTCATGCCTATACGACGGTTGCAGGTGATGTGCTCACTCGTTGGCATCGCCAGCGTGGAGAGTCAGTCTGGTTTCTTACCGGAACTGATGAGCACGGTCAGAAGGTCATGCGCACCGCTGAGCAAAATGGCGTTGCACCACAGGCGTGGGCAGACAAACTTGTAACGGATGCATGGAAGCCAAATTGGGAAGCACTCAATATCGCAAACGATGACTTTATTCGCACTACAGAGTCACGTCATATGGATCGTGTGCAGAAGTTTCTGACATCACTTAAAGATAAGGGCTACATCTACCAAGGTGATTTTGAAGGTCCATATTGCGTAGGGTGTGAAGAGTTTAAGTTGCCTGGAGATTTACTAGAAGGAAATCTCTGCCCAATCCATAGTAAGCCAGTTGAAAATGTGAAAGAGACTAACTGGTTCTTTAAGCTATCTGAGTTCGCACAACCATTACTTGATCATTACAAGGCAAAGCCAGAGGCTTGTCAGCCAGAGTCTGCGCGCAATGAAGTCGTTGCATTCCTTGAAAGCGGAGTTCGCGACCTTTCGATTTCTCGTTCAACATTTGATTGGGGAATTCCTGTCCCGTGGGATACCGATCAAGTTGTATATGTTTGGTTTGATGCTCTACTCAACTACGCAACTGCTGTAGGGCTAACCGATGAGCCAACAAGTGATGGTGGCAAGAAGTTTGCACAGACTTGGCCTGCTGATGTTCATCTTGTTGGAAAAGATATCCTGCGCTTTCACGCCGTTATCTGGCCAGCAATGTTGATGGCAGCTGGCCTTGATGTGCCCAAGAAGGTATTTGCTCACGGCTGGCTTCTAGTGGGCGGCGAGAAGATGTCTAAGTCAAAGCTGACAGGAATTGCGCCATCAGATATCACTGATCACTTTGGTGTCGATGCGTTTCGTTACTACTTCCTGCGTGCAATTCCATTCGGCAGCGACGGCTCTTTTTCTTGGGAAGATATGAGCGCCCGCTACACATCTGAGCTCGCAAATGACTTTGGAAACCTCGCTTCACGCCTTGCTGCAATGATTGAAAAGTATTGTGGTGGAGTCATTCCAGCAGTTGCGCAAGACGCTGAGCTATCTGCAAGCCTCAAAGAGGTTGTCGCAAAGGCAGATGAGGCAATGGAGGTCCTAGATTTCCAGGGCGGTATCAACGCGATTATGGATTACTGCAAGCAGGTCAACGGCTTTGTCACCATTAAGGAGCCATGGATCTTGGCTAAAGATCCTGCAAACCAGGCAACACTTGAAGCAGTTCTCTATAACACTGCTGAATCACTTCGCGCACTCGCTGTCTTGCTTCACCCAGTTATGCCTGCAACGACTGAGATCTTATGGGAATCACTTGGTGCTAAAGCAACTCTCGGTGAGATCGGCGCACAGCGCATCGATGCAGTTGCCACATGGGGACAACTTCCACCAGGTGCCACAGTGACAAAGACTCCTGTTCTCTTCCCACGCCTTGAGGTGAAGGAATAACTATTTATGGCTGATCGCCACAATCGAGATATCGATCGAGAGTTTGCGCCTCTTCCAGAGCCACTTCCGATCGCTGTTGCAGATGCTCACGCCCATATCGAGATTGTTACCAATGACACTCCTGAATCAGATTCGGTCCGAGAGATTCTGGATCAGGCAAAGTCAGTCAATGTTGATCGAGTTGTCCAGGTAGGTTATTCAGCAGAGCAGTCACAATGGTGTGCGGCCCTTGCAGATCTCTATCCTGGACGCGTTCTCGCAGCTGTTGCCTTGCATCCTAATGAAGCACCAGTTGTCGAAAGCCTCGATGCAGACTTTGCAATCATTGAAGAACTTGCCCAGATGCCACGAGTACGCGCAATTGGTGAGACAGGACTTGATTACTTCCGCACTCCGCCAGAGCTACGCGGTGTTCAGCAAGAGTCATTTAAGCTTCATATCGAACTCGCGAAGAAGACAGATAAAGCGCTCGTGATTCATGATCGTGATTCTCACGAGGATGTTCTCTCTATCCTTCTTGAAGTTGGCGCTCCTGAAAAGACTGTCTTTCACTGTTTTTCAGGTGATGTGGAGATGGCCAAGATTTGTATTGAACGTGGCTATATCTTGTCTTTTGCCGGAACCATGACTTTTAAGAATGCCCCTGCTCTGCGTGAGGCGGTAAAGCTTGTTCCACATAGTCAGTTACTTGTGGAGACAGATGCACCATTCTTAGCTCCATCACCTCATCGTGGAATGCAGAACACTCCTGCAATGATTCCAACGATTGTTCGCGCCATGGCCGCAGAGCGCAACGAAGATCTCGCACAGCTCTGCCAAGCTCTTTCAGATAACACAGAGCGTGTATTCGGATCTTTCGCATGAGCTTGCTCGGAGCTGCAGAGATTCGCGAGCTTGCAGAAGCTCTCGATATCAAGCCCTCTAAATCCCTAGGACAGAACTTTGTCCATGATGGAAATACTTGTCGCAAGATTGTTCGCACAGCAGGTCTTACCCCAGGAGATATCGCACTTGAGATTGGTCCAGGTCTGGGATCCCTCACACTTGCCATGATGGAAGAGGCAGCACACGTAGTCGTTGTTGAGATAGATAAGCGACTAGCAGAGCAACTACCGATTACCGCCGCCAGGCATGCAGAGGATCCTTCAAAGCTAACGGTAATTAATCGCGATGCACTTCAAATTGATTCTCTTCCCATGGATCCAACTGTTTTGATTGCAAATCTTCCCTACAACGTTTCAGTGCCAGTTTTCTTGCGCATGCTCGAGCTCTTTCCGACTCTTCGCAGCGGAGTTGTCATGGTGCAGGCTGAAGTTGCTGACCGCCTTGCAGCAAAGCCTTCAACAAAGGAGTACGGAGTGCCTAGCGTTAAGGCGGCATGGTGGGCTGATGTCACCGGTGCAGGTGTTGTATCGCGACAGATTTTCTGGCCTGTCCCTAACGTTGAATCAAAACTTGTTGCATTTTCACGTCGCCAAACTCCGGGCGATGAAGCGATGCGCCTTCGAGTCTTTGCCATCATCGACCTTGCCTTTGCGCAACGTCGAAAGATGCTGCGATCAGCCCTGTCATCCCGATACGGGGGATCAGCAGCAGCCGAAGAGATGTTAACCAGTGCAGGTATTGACCCAACTCTGCGCGGTGAGGCCCTTGATATATCTGCGTTCTGCGCAATTGCCTCGCGTGAGATAGAGTCACAAAGTGGCGCTTAACTCTGTAACTGTGCGGGTACCTGCAAAGGTGAATCTGCAACTCTCTGTTGGTCCACGCGAGTCCGATGGGTATCACAACCTCGTCTCAGTATTTCAAGCAGTCTCTATCTACGATGAAGTGACGCTGACTAAATCTCATCCAGGTAGTGGTGTGACAATTGCTGTTACTGGCGATCAAACTCACGGAGTACCCGAGGATGACAGCAATCTTGCAGTAAAAGCTGCCAAACTAGTGGGCACAAAGTTTGATTTTGATGTTGATGTTCATATCGAGGTTAAGAAGTCGATCCCTGTTGCTGGAGGAATGGCTGGCGGCTCAGCCGATGCCGCAGGAACACTTGTCGCAATGGATGCGCTCTATAAATTAGAAGCTACGCGCGAAGAACTCTTTGCACTTGGTGCAGAGCTCGGTAGCGATGTCCCATTTATGATCTCTGGAGGAACGGCAGTAGGCACCGGTCGTGGAGATCAGCTCACCGCAGCGCTTTCTCGAGGTACTTATCACTGGGTCTTTGCTCTCTCTACCGTTGGCCTTTCAACACCATCTGTCTATGCAGAATGCGATCGAATGCGCGCAGAGCTTGAAGTGGCAGCTCCCAAGGTCAGTGACGCACTCATGCAATCACTTCTTGCTGGAGATGCACAAGCTGTAGGTCGCGCACTCCACAATGATTTACAAGGCCCTGCCTGTTCATTGCGACCAGCGTTATCTCTAGTTCTTGAGGTGGGTCGCGATTATGGAGCTCTCGGTGCACTTGTAAGCGGCAGTGGTCCAACAGTTGCATTTCTTGTCGCCGATGAAGAAGCAGGTCTTGATTTAGCGGTTGCACTGACTGCAAGCGGAGTTGTGGGAAGCGTTGCCCGAGCTACCGGGCCAGTGCATGGGGCTCGTGTGCTTTAAAGAGTAAGACCGTTAACCAACGGTAAGAACGCCTTTACTGAGCCTTGCGCGCACTCGAGGAAGATCAGTAGTTGCGGGACCGAAGTTCAGCGCACCATTAGATTCAAATTTCGAACCGTGCGCTTTGCAAACCCATCCTGTCTCATCTTTCACAACTGTCACACCTTGATGAGGACAGACGAGTGTGAATGCGATGAAGGCTGAAGGGCCAGTGCGAGTTACCGCAACTGGCTTACCCTTCAGCGATCCGATTCGCATGGAACTGCCAACCTCTTTCAACTCAGCAAAGTCTCGAACTCGAAGTGAGAGTCGCCCATCAGAGAGTTTCTTTACCGAACTTGCTGCCTCGGCAGAAAGTGGAGCGATAGTTGCAGTTGCTACACCACATACACCTGCCAGAAATGCTCGACGTGAAAGAGGATCCATGGCTACTTCTTAGCTAACTTTGAGTAGAGAGATACATCTGCACTTCCAAATGATGCTCCATCTGGAAGTGATCCGGCAGGCAGTTCAAGCAGTGAGGTGAGCGCAGTGCTAATCCCTGGAGCAAGCACGAGAGTGGCACCTTTATAGGATGTAGTGCGCAATGATGCTTTGCGATCATTTGTTATAGCAGCCTTTAGAGTTGTTGCATTTGTAATCTTAAGGATTGCCATTGACTTATTTTCTGCTTGGGGAACAACTGCTGTTACCTCACCGGTGGCGAGATTGATGACTGGATTACGAAGCTGAACCTGCTTGTTATTTGCAGTATTAAAGAAGACGATATTGCTTCCGATGTGCTGCACGCCTGACTTGTTTGCAGTCACCGGAATATGAAAGACAATTTGTCCATCGGGAGATGAAATTGATTCGCCCATGATGGCAGCAGTTGCGCCACCTTGAACATAGAGCACAACGCCTGCACTTTCTAGAAGTGAAGTTAAGCCTGCAGCTGTCTTCATATGTGTCATGCTCTGACCGGGCTTAGCTGAGTCTGCAGATGCCTGACCCATGCTGATAAGTGCAACGATGGTAGAACCAAGAATTACATTTCTTACGCGCATCCACTCACTCCTCTAATAGGTAAGCCAGGAAAAGGCTCATAGGGAAGGTAATGGGGCTAGACAGGGTCGGCAACTTGAAACCGATCTTCGATACGAGCAAGCTCTTGAACTCACAGAGTTCTCACAATTTAGCCTTGGCTATGGAAGCCTAGGCAGAGTTAACGCTCACCAACTTCTGAATCAAAGTTAGCCGCCAACTTACTCAGCAGCGCTGCAAGTGATTCACGATCTGCAGCTGATAGACCCAATAGAAAGGTTCGCTCATTTGCTAAGAGGTGATCAAGTGCTGCATCAACCTTTTCAATTCCGAGTGCGGTAATTGATACAAGTGAACCGCGTCCATCATTGGGATCTGCTTGGCGTGTAATGAGCTTCAACTCTTCGAGGCGATCGAGGCGATTAGTCATCGTTCCACTTGTCACCATTGTCTCTTGCATCAATTGACTAGGTGACAAAGTATGTGGAGCTCCGGCGCGACGAAGAGCGGCTAAGACATCAAAGCCCCATGTCTCAAGATCGGCGAAGGCATCACGTCGCGCAAGATCGAGGTGGCGAGAGATTCGAGTAATGCGAGAAAGGATTGCAAGGGGGGAAAGGTCGGCATCTGGACGCTCGCGCCTCCATGCGGCGATAAGACGATCTACCTCATCACGAGGGTCGCCATTGATTGCCATAGCCAAAGGTTATAGCCAATACAGGGGTGGGTAGCGTCTTCGTAGCATCGATAGATTGGTGGCCAGTTTGGAAACTCTGGCAGTGATAAGGGAGAATATAGGTTCCGCCATTGTGTAGTGGCTAGCACATGGGCCTTTGAAGCCCAGGGTCCAGGATCGATACCTGGTGGCGGAGCAATTATTTGCTCAGCCGATCGAAGTGGCGGAGCCATCAACAGGTAGACTGCACCCATGAGCCTTCACACCGTTGTCGTTCTTGCGGCTGGTGAAGGTACTCGGATGAAATCCACGACTCCTAAGGTCCTTCACACTGTTGCTGGTCGATCACTTCTAGGTCATGTCCTGCACGCAGTCTCAGCCCTGAACCCAGCACATACTCGCGTAGTCGTTGGATCAGGTCGCGAAAAGGTAGAGGCACATATCGCAGAGATCGCACCGGGTGTCACCACAGTCTTTCAAGAGCATCGCGGCGGTACAGGCCATGCAACTCAGTTGGCGCTCGCCGGCACTACACCCACTGGCACCATCTTGGTGCTTGCAGGTGACACACCAATGCTCACCGGAGAATCACTTGCTGATTTAGTCGAAGGTCATACTTCAGGTGGATTTACCGCAACGGTGCTTACAGCCGAACATCCAGAGCCAACAGGATATGGCCGCATAGTTCGTGGTGATGATGGCTCACTTCTTCGCATTGTTGAAGAGAAAGATGCCGATGAGTTTGAAAAGGCAATTGAGGAGATCAACTCAGGCGTCTATGTATTTGATGCACTCAAGCTAGCAGGCGCTATCGGAAAGCTGCGCAATGACAATGCACAAGGTGAGCTATATCTAACTGATGTCATTGAAATTCTGCGCAATGAAGGTGGCAAGATTGCAGCTGTCTGCATCGATGACTTTACTGAGATTCTCGGCGTTAATGATCGAGTCCAATTAGCTGAATCTGCAGCCCTGCTACGCGATCGCATTAATGATGGCCTGATGCGAAGCGGAGTCACGATTGTTGACCCAACAACTACATGGGTTGATTCAACCGCTGTGATTTCACAGGATGTGACGCTACTTCCTGGCACGACTATCGCCGGCTCAACAACTGTTGCAAGCGGTGCAACTATTGGTCCTCGCACAACGTTGATTGATTGCACAGTAGCTGCGGGTGCTGATGTAAAAGAGTCCTATGCAATTTCTGCATCAATCGGTGCCAATGCAAGTGTTGGTCCATTCACCTATCTTCGCCCTGGAACTGAACTAGCGGCAGATACCCGAGCTGGTGCATTTGTAGAGATGAAGAATGCCAAGGTTGGCGAAGGCTCTAAAGTTCCTCACCTTTCATACGTGGGAGATGCCACTATCGGCGAAGGCACCAATATTGGTGCAGCAACAATCTTTGTTAACTACGACGGAGTCAATAAGCACCAGACTGTTATCGGTGATCATGTCCGAGTCGGCAGTGACAGCATGCTTGTAGCTCCAATCACCATCGGAGATGGTGCCTACACAGCAGCTGGCTCTGTCATCACAGAAGATGTTCCTGCCGGTGCGATGGGTGTTGGTCGTGCAAAGCAGCGAAATGTATTAGGTTGGGTCCTGCGCAAGCGCCCCGGCACCAAGTCAGCTGAAGCAGCCGCTTCAGCTCCAAGCAACGACCAGGAAGGCTGATACTCGTGAGCGAAATCCGTCTATCGTCAGAGAAGAAACTTCGACTATTTTCTGGCCGCGGATTCCCAGAGCTATCACAAGCGGTTGCCTCTGAACTCGGTATTCCACTGACTCCAACTTCAGCCTATGACTTTGCAAATGGCGAGATCTTTGTTCGCTTTGAAGAATCTGTTCGTGGTTGTGATGCATTTGTTATCCAGTCACATGCGACACCCATCAATAAGCAGATCATGGAACAACTCATCATGGTCGATGCCCTTAAACGTGCATCCGCAAAGCGCATCACAGTTGTGACACCTTTCTATGGTTATGCACGCCAGGATAAGAAGAGCCGCGGTCGCGAGCCAATCACAGCTCGCTTGATGGCAGATCTCTTTAAGACAGCTGGTGCAGATCGTCTGATGGTTGTTGATCTTCACACATCACAGATTCAAGGATTCTTTGATGGTCCAGTGGACCACCTCTTTGCTCTTCCAATGCTGGCTGACTATGTCGGTAGCAAGGTAGATCGCAACTCTCTTACAATCGTCTCTCCAGATTCAGGTCGAGTACGTGTTGCAGAGCGTTGGTCTGAACTCCTTGGTGGATGCCCAATCGCATTTATCCATAAGACTCGCGACCCACTCGTTCCCAATGAGGCAGTTGTCGGCAAGGTTGTTGGTGAGGTCGAGGGACGCACATGCGTTGTTATCGATGACATGATCGACACAGCAGGCACGATTACTAAGGCAGTCGATGCACTCTTTGAAGCAGGGGCCC
>JACCDN010145013.1_pt1 | contig 10061 bp, 11 predicted proteins | sample 7441691 | NCBI WGS metagenome assembly JACCDN01 (sample SAMN15323439, study PRJNA562643) | freshwater metagenome | isolation source: river surface water | place: USA:Blue River Watershed | collected 2017-08-16
AGAACTACCATTAGGTTGCTCACCATTGCGGCACGACGTTCACCATCTAGCGAAATAGAGTTGCTCTTTTCAAGATCGGCCAACGCCATTTCTACCATTCCAACGGCACCTTGAACTATTTTGCGACGCGCACTGATTACCGCCTCGGCTTGCTGTCGGCGTAACATCGCGTGAGCTATCTCTGGCGCATAAGCCAGGTGAGTTAGTCGCGCATCATCAATTGCTATACCAGCAACCGCCAATCGCCGACTCAGATCTTCACGGAGTTCGGTGGCAACCTCTTCTGGGTTTCCTCGAAGGGTAAGTTCATTTGCTATTTCTCCAGTCTCACTGTGATCATATGAGAACTGAGTTGCAACATGCCTCAAGGCTGTCTCTACCTGCGTGCGAACATACGTGCGATAGTCATCAACATCAAAGACTGCCTTAGACGTATCCTGCACCCTCCAAACAATAACCGCAGAAATCTCAATTGGATTTCCTCTACGATCGTTGACCTTTATAGTCTCACCAACTTCGGTACGAGCTCGAAGTGAGACCTTGAACCTTGAGTCTGGTTTGGAGGTGGTTGCCGGCTTGGCGGAAGTGATGCTTTTGCTTCGCTCTTCTTTCAATTGCGATGAAGGGGAGCCATTGGAGTAGAACGGATTGCCCCAGTGCCAACCGCTTTTCTTCACCGTGCCTTTGTAGTTTCCAAAGAGAATGAGAATTCGCGACTCATTAGGTTGAAGAGTATAAAAGCCTGAAAGCATGACCATGGCACCGAGAAACAGTACTAACGCAAGAGCATCCGTCGACTCTGGTAAATCAACTGGAGCGCCAAAGAAGCTATCTGTCTGTGACAGTACTGCGGTGAAACGACATGTTGCAAACGCGATGGCGGCAGTAACAACCACCGCGAATGGCCAACCCGCTAAAGGCCGCACAAGTTTCTCCTGGTACATCCCAAACCCCTTTAATATAAAATTGATATTAAAATAGTATCAACTAGGCTGTGGCTATGTCAACGATGCAAGCGGTAGCTCAGAGTGCTTGAGGGTTACCTGTTTTTCGCGACCATCTGGTTCGTGGCAGCCGCAACCCCGGGCGCAGACACCATGCTGCTGCTAACCACCTCGCTTTCAACCGGATGGCGGTCGGCCATCGCGGTGTTGATCGGCATCACCGCAGCCAAGGTTCTACTTTTGGCTTTGGCTTTCTTTGGCCTAACCGCCTTGCTGACCACCGCTCCACAGGCATTTGTTGCCCTCAAGGTCTTTGGCTGCGCCTTCTTGCTCTGGCGGGCCTTCAAACTTTGGAACAGCAGGCCAGTTGCCGACTCGGCAACTCGAGCCGGCTTCTGGGCCAACCTCGCGATGGCCTTTTTGATTGCGGTCAGCAACCCGCAGGCCCTGCTGTTTTACGTCGCTGTGGTGCCACAGGTTGCCAACAGCACCAACCCGCTCGTCTTGAGCCTGATTATCGCGTTGGGTTTCAGCGCGATTAGCGCGTTTTACATTGCGTTGGCTAGGCCAATCCGTGCATGGATGGGTCGGGCAAACAATCAGCAACTGCTAAACCGAATCGTCGCGGCGATATTCGTGGTGCTAGCCGCGGTGGTAATTCTGCGTTAGGCGTTTGCTAGTAGCGGCGCGAGCACACCGCTGAATACCTGCCAGGCAAGAAGTGTCTTTGCCACCAGGCTGAGCGTGATGTATGAACGCTCGCCCTGCAGGTAACTGGCCCACTTGCCGATTTGGCGGTATTGCAACCACTGGTTCAAAGCGAATGTGTTGAACAGCACAAAGATGGTGACGATGATGACAACCACGAATGCCGGTGTCTCGGCATCGTTCGTTGATCCGGGCTGAAGCGTGTTTAGCATCACGGCGAACCAAGGAACGATTCCAACCATCGAACCGAAGATGAATGGCAAAAGTTTTTTGGTGCCCGGCTTCTCATACTTCTCTTGCAGCGCACCGAACATGATCATGGCTGCATTCACGGCGAAGATACTCATGAGTGCTGCAGCATCTGTGGTTCCGGTTAGCTGAGCAATCAAGAAAATCATGATTGATGAGCTGAGTGAATACTCTGTCCATCTGAAGTAGTTGTGATTTGCAAGCAGACCATTCCTATAGCGGGTAAAGAATGCCGGGCTGGCAACCAAGAAGTGAAAGAATGCGCTGAGCATCAAGAAGCCAATGAGTCCGTAGCCCATGTTTACGTCAAAGAGCACCACTCGCTCAGCCGGAATCGGTGAGCCCGGTGGGCCTGCCATATAGTCGGCGGTCACCGGAAAGTTTGCCTGCGCATCGAGAGCAGAGATGATCGCAATCATCGCAATCGCCTGACCTAGGTGAGCGAATGCCGCCACGATGTTGTAGACGCGCAATCTCTTTAGTTGCGTCTCTGTGTCTCTTACCTGCTTGGCCATGGTGTCTCCTTCGACGGTTAGTTGCAGTTTAGGCTTGGAACCGAACGAAAGGGCTCTCATGGCAACCAAGAAGACTTCAGAAACCTTCACCCCCGAAGAAAAGGCCGCGATGCGGCAGCGAGCCAAAGAGCTCAAGGCCAATGCCAGCAAGGAAGCCGCGCTAAAAGAGGTGCTTGCCGCGTTCAAGAAGATGAGCCCCGCCGATCGCGAGATTGCCGAGAAACTGCACGCTCTGGTGAAGAAAACCGCGCCGCAACTGTGGGCAAAAACCTGGTACGGAATGCCCGCCTACGCCGGCGAAGACGGTAAAGCGGTGCTGTTTTACCAGGATGCCGGCAAGTTCAAGACCCGCTATTCAACCATCGGCTTCAACGAGCAGGCAAAACTCGACGACGGCGCAATGTGGGCGACTTCTTTTGCGGTAATCAAGTGGAACGGCGCAGTCGAAAAGCAGGTTGCTGCTCTAATCAAGAAGGCTGTTAGCTAGGCCATTCGCAGCATAAGCAAAAACTGCCCGCCGCCTGAATTTACCTGAGTGTCAAACTTTGCGTTTGGCGCAAATCTTGAAAGTCGATCGAGCAACCACACCGATGCATTCTCGGCATCGCTTTCACTAGAAAAGCGCGCAACTAATTCGCGCCCGCCCTTTTGCAGCAATCGCTCAACCGTCTCGACAATCGGTGCGGGTTCTGCCGCAAGTAAATCTTCGGGCCAAGCAACCACTGGTGTGTGCTTACCCTTCATGGTGTTGCACATTCTGTGAGCAAGTCGCTCAACTGCCGGTGAACCCTTTTTTGCTTTGGTTACCGCGTAGCTGTCGGTGCTCGGCCCGAGGTCTGAGTTGACCGAAGCATCTGGGTCAACATCTTTGTCGCAAAGCCAGCAGCGCCAGTTGTCGCGCTCACCAACTTCGTTTAAATCGCTCAAAGTTACTTACCCCACTCAGATGGTGGGCCGAGGGTTAGCAGCGTTGCGAAGATTACGAAGACCACGACAATGAGAGTGGCAGCCAAGAGAATTGGGCGATTGAGAAACCAGCGAAACAAGCGGTCGAACCAGTGTTGGTCGCGCGGGTCTGACGACTGTTGCAAACGCCATTCACCAATTAGCAATTTGCGTTTGCTCACATGCTTCTCGAAAGGAACGGTAGCGAATGGCACTATGGCCAAAACCACACCGAGTGCGATGCGGGCAAAGCCCCAGCGCTGGTTTACTCCCACCAGAGCGGCCATAACGCCGTAACCGAGAAACATCGCCCCGTGGGTGCCGCCGATGAAGGCAAACAGGGCCGGTGGCACACCAACCAGGGCTCTGAATATCAAAGCACCGAGAAGTAGCGACCACGTGATGGCCTCACCAAGGGCGAAGGCCCTAAAGGCCTTTTGCGGGCTAGAGAAGATAGTTCGTGATGTTCGGTTGGTCATAATTAGAGTCTATGAACTCGAGCCGGCCCATAAGAGTGGTCTTTCTAAGCTTCTACATTGAGGCCTGGGATGCCCTCGCCGAGATCTACCAGCGCATGCTTGAAGACCCCCGATTTGAGCCAACTGTCATAAGCATCCCTCGCCGGTTGACCGGTGAGACCGAGTATTCGGGCGAAGAACGCGTCAGCGAGTTTTACGACAACCTCGGCATCGAACACCTGAGATTCAACTTCGAAGACTCAAATGTGGGCTTAGAAAAACTTCGCGACTTAGCCCCCGACTATGTATTTTTGAATTATCCGTGGCAGCGCAACTATCAGCCCGCTTATCGCGCAGAACAGTTGAGCGAATTCACGAAGGTCTGTCAGGTTCCCTACTACTCGTTTGCGCTGGTGAACGAACCGGGTGAAGACGGCGTTGCACCTTATCTATACACTCAGCGCTCGCATCAACTTTCGTCTTTGATTTTCACCCAGGATGCCGCCGTGGTGGAAGCATACTCAGGCACCTCGCGCGGCAACTCGCACGTGCACCTCACCGGTTCGCCAAAACTCGACTCGCTGGTTTCGAGGGCCGTTGCCACGCCGCACGACCGTTACACACTGGTTTGGGCTCCGCACCACAGCTACTCGCCGCACTGGCTAAACTTTGGAACTTTTGCTTCGATGCACCAGCAGATGCTCGACTTCGCCAAGACCCATCAAGACATGGACATTGTGATGAGGCCTCATCCGTTCATGTTTGGCACTTTGGTTGAGCGCAACGTTATTGCTGAGCCTGAACTTTCTCGCTGGCTTGAAGATTTCAATTTGCTGCCAAACACCCGAATTGAAACCGGCGGAGACTTTGCCAGCCTGTTTATGTCTTGCGATCTATTACTTACCGACGGCATTTCATTTATCGGTGAATACCCGATGATTACCAACAGGCCAGCGGTGTTTCTTGAAAACAAAGATCACTGGAAGTTCTCGCCAATTGGCGAAATCGCGGTGCAGGCCAACTGGCGCATCAGCGACTTTGCGCAGTTTGCCGAACGCTTTGACGAAATCAGAAATCACGGTCTAGGCGACTACTCTGCCCAGATTGAGCGCCTGCGACAGGCCGCCAGCCCTTACCCGGGTGAGGCAGCGACCAGGATAGTTGAGATCGTGGCAAGCGACTTTGCGGCCAAGACCCCATTGGTAAAAAAGAGCGCAATCACAGAGCTGGCTTGGGAGTTTGGCCCAGACAAAGAACCGCTAGTCGACTAGTTGTCGGCTGGCCCTGAGCACTGCCGGCGCCAGCAGGGCAAGCAGGACTATGCAGGCGATCCCGGCGGCACCGAGCACGTTTCTGATGCCGAAGCCGGCAATCAAAAGGCCGGCAACACCCATGCCGGCAACCGATGCCGTTGAGAAGATAGCGCGAACCGAGGCCATAACTCGACCACGAATCTCTTCGGGAGTTCGGTTCATGATGATCGAAATGCCGTAGGCGTTGAGGCCGGCGTTGAAGAAGCCAGCGATAAACCAGACCACGGCAACGACCATCCAGTGCCAGGCAAACGACAGAATAATCGTGATCAGAGAAAGCCCTACAAGAGCAATAACCGTAATCAGCGCGTGATACTTCTCGGGCACCTTTAGAGCCGATGTCGCAACAGCCCCAACCACCGAGCCGAAGGCGAAGGTTGCCGCAACAATTCCATACGTGATTGCGTCAGCGCCAAGTACATCCATGACCAAGAAAACTTCACCGATGTTGATAACACTCAGGGCAAAGATAATCACGGTGATCATGATTACCAAAGCTCTAACCAGCGCATTCTGCATGATGATCTTGACGCCATCCATCGCACGGATCTTCTCGCCAGGTGCGTGCGGTTGAGGCTTGCGGTCGATACGCAGGGCAACAATAGCTAGCGCCAAAATAAAGAAACTCGCTGAGTCGATGCGAAATGCCCAGGCAAAAGAGCCGGTAGCTGTTACGAGAAAACCAGCTAGACCAGGGCCGAGCATCGCTCCGAGTGAAGAACCCGTTTGCAGAAGACCCATGACTCTTGGTAAGTCTTCGGGCGTCGCGTAGTTCGAGAGGGTTGCGTTGAAAGAGGCACCCACCGGAGTTCCGCAGGTGGCGGTGATTGCCAAGAAAACCAGAGACCAAACAAATCCAAGTTCAAAAGACAACATAAATGTGCTGACACCCATGATGCTAAGCAAAACCGGGAGCAAAACTGCGGCACGAACTCTATCTGCCAAAACGCCAGCGTATGGAGCTGCAAATATGGTGGGCAGAATCATCGAGAGCATGATTGCCGAAACGCCGTTGGGGCCGTATTCGTCTTTATACTGCAGCACCACAGCAAAGGTGGTCAGGGTGCTACCCATCCATGAGATAGAGCCAGCAAGCGCTAGCAGCCTGAGTTTTGTCCAGTTGGTTTTCACTGTTAGAGCCTAGTAGCGCAAACGAAAAACCTCTCGAATCGAGAGGTCTTCGCCTAAATCGGGTTTACTTGCTGCCGCACTGGCAGCCAGCGCCGCACTTGCAGTCTTCGCCCATTGAGCAGTTTGGGTTGTCGCACATGATTCCCTCCCTCTAGATTGTCGGTAGAACGCGTCGAATTAGCTCTAGGTCTGAAAGTTTGAAGGCAAACTCCTCACGCAAGCGATCAAAGGGAACGCTCGGCGCTGAGCGAAGAAACTCTATTCCTATTGGCCTACCATCTTGGTCTAAATCAATATTCAAATCCGCATTGATTTCAACAGTTCTGTGCACTTTTGCCTCAGAAAACTTGAAGTAGGCAAGACCGAGCTCTGGCTCAAGTGTAAAGACACTCATCTCAATCCTTCCAAGCAACTGTCACGATAATCGTAGGCACATTCACGGGGAAACCGCCAGCAACAAAAACCCTTAAAATCCGATCATTTTCGAATCGCTTAGTCAGAACCGTCGTCTCACGCTGCCCAGGTCGAAAATTGTCAGGAGCGTCAATTACACGTTGAATCTGCGAAGCCGTGACTCCCCTTTCGAGCATGCGAGTTAGCGCATGTGAAGTGAAAACTAAGTTTTGAAACACATGTGCAAATTAGAAAGAATCAAACAAGAATTCGTTGCTGAAGGCAATTTTGTGGGAAACCAGTAAGAGTCTCGGTTGTGAATAAAAAACTAAAGTGGGAATAGACTCGCACTATGCCCGAAACAGCAAAGAGCCCGATTTCGTTTGGGCGCTTCGGCAAAGTCGATGTGTTGCTTTTGGCTACAGCGGTGGTTTGGGGTGGCAGCTACCTTGCCGCTAAAGATCTCACCCAGCATGCGTCGGTGAACTCGATGCTGGCATTTAGATTCACTTCGGCGGCAATCATCATGGCCCTTATCGCACTGATTCGCGGCAACAGGTTTTCGAAAGCCGACTGGCAACTCGGTGCCCTCTACGGCGTGGCCGTCGGCACCATCATGCAAATTGAAACCAACGGCATAAAACTAACCTCAGCGACCAACGCCGGATTGATTATCTCGCTCACGATTATCTTCACGCCGATTCTCGAGAGCATCTGGAGAAGATCTTGGTTGCCTAGACCCTTCTTTATTGCCGCCGTAACCGCAATTGTTGGCGTTGCGCTCTTGGTGAGTGGCAACGGCTTCAAAGAACCGCATTTCGGTGATGCACTGATGCTCGGCGCTGCCGTGCTCAGGGCAATTACTACCACCGCACAGGGCAAACTCGCAGAGGGTCGCAATGTGAGCAGCTTCAACGTCACCGTCGTTCAGCTCACCGTGTGCGGTCTGAGTTATCTGGCCATCGATTTCGCTGGAGTGGTGAACCTGGTTCAGGACTTCGAAACTCAACAGTGGCTCAACATGGCCTTTTTGGTGCTGTTCTGCACTGTTTTCGGTTTCGTCGCCCTGCAGTATGGAATTCTTCGCACCTCGGCCACCAGGGCCAGTCTTTTGCTGAGCACCGAACCGATCTGGGCGGTGGTTACGGCCACGGCATTCGGCGGCGAGCGGCTGTTTTTCGTCGGACTAATTGGGGCCGCATTGATTATCGGTGGCTCTTACTGGGGTCTCGCAATTGAGACCAAACACCGCCTAGCGCTTAATGTCGATGGGCAACCGAAGGGCGCCTGACGCGCGCTTTGGCACAACCGGATTCTTTGGTTCAACTGGTGCAACCAGCTTGAACTTTGAATCGAGCTTTGGTCGAGGGTCGCGCTCACCCTTGTTTGGCCAGTGCGCTGCCGCCCACTCGGCTTGAGCTGCAATAGAGAGCGATGGGTTCACACCTGGGTTGGCAGATAGCGTTGATCCGTCAAAGATGTGCAAACCAGGCTGTCCGAATGCGCGCAGATAACCGTCGACGACACCCTCTTTTGCATTTGCGCCGATGACACAACCACCCAAGAAGTGTGCGGTCATCGGAATTCCAAACGGTTCGGTAGTCACGGCACCTGGAGTGCCGTCGACGTCCTTCGCGAGCTCACGCGCGAAGTCGTGGCCGGCTTTTACCCAGGCGGGGTTCTCCTCGCCGTATCCCTGCTTAGACGACAACTTGGTGCGACCGAAAATTGTTTTCTTGGCAAAGGTGGTTAGCGAATTGTCGCGAGCTTGCATCACCAACAAAATAAGGGTGCGCTGCGGCCATTTTCGAAGATTGTAAAACTTTGGCATGCGATGCAGGTTGCGCAGAGTTGCGCCAAGCAACCTTAGCGGGGTTGGCGATTCACCGCGCTTGCCCGAAGCGAGAACCGACTCCATGATTGCCATGAAACCACTGCCGTGCCCGTAACGAACCGGCTCGATGTGAGTGTGCTCGTCTGGAAAAACGCTCGAGGTAATTGCGCTGCCCTCGCTGTAGTCGATTTCGTCTCGGCGTGAGACAACTCCGAGCAGCGACTCGCTGTTGGTTCGGCTCAAGGCACCCAATTGTTCGCTCATGCCGGCAAGGTGGCCTTTTGCCCTGACCTTCTGCAGAAGTTTGGCGGTGCCAAGCGCTCCAGCCGCAACAATCACCTGATCTGCGGTGATTAGGTCGGGCTTGATCACGCCAACCGCCCAGCTTGCACGGGTCGAGATAAGGTAGCTGCCGTCATTCACCTCTTGGATGTCGGTCACCGTAGTGTCAGCAATTACCTTGGCTCCAGCCGCCTCAGCCAGATAAAGGTAATTCTTGACCAGAGTGTTTTTTGCGCCGTGGCGGCATCCGGTCATGCACTCGCCACAGTTGATACAGGTGGTTCGCGCCGGGCCTTTGCCGCCGAAGTATGGGTCGGCAACGGTGGTTCCTTCGGCGAGCTTCTTCTTTGCGCCAAAGAAAATGCCGAGCGGGGTCATGCGATATGTTTTGCCAAAGCCCATGCGATCGGCGACCTTTTTGATTGCGCGATCGCTATTGCTTTCAAACGGATTCGTCTCAACGCCGAGCATGCGCTCGGCCTGATTGAAATATGGTTCAAGCTCTTTTTGCCAATCGGCAACTTTCGCCCAAGAGCCAGTTTTGTAGAAGGTGCTCGGCGGGCGATAGAGCGTGTTGGCATAAACCAGCGAACCACCGCCAACTCCGGCACCAGACATAACCATCACATTGCGCAAGAAATCGATGCGTTGAATTCCACGCAAACCAAGTCGTGGAAAGAACAGAAATCGCTTGAGGTCGAAACTGTTTTTCGCGAAATTGTGATCGTCGAATCGCGAGCCAGCTTCAATTACAAGAACACGATAACCCTTTTCGGTTAGTCGCAACGCAGCAATCGAACCTCCGAAACCGGAACCAATGATTGCTACGTCGTAGTCAGGCATTTTCTATGGCTGTCGAAGAGGCGCCGCCGGCAACCGCTCCTGCTGCTTCCACTCGATGTTGTAACCAACCGATGACGACATCAGATCTAAGAAAGGCTTTGCGTCGAAGTTCTCTGGGCCAAGCACACCGGCTCCTCGCCAAATACCCTCGGCAATCAGCTCGAGTGCAATCAGCGGATTGAAGGCCGTCTGCCAAACAACGCACTGCGATTCATAGTTCGCCATTGTCCACTCGTTGTCGGCGGCGTGATATAGATAGGTAGCGCGTTCGCGACCATCCTTGTCTTTGCCTAGCACCAGGGTGCCGGCGCAGGTCTTGCCGGTCATGCGGGGGCCAATGTCGGCCGGGTTCGGCAGAACCGAAACCACCATGTCTCGAGGTGCAACGTCGACTGGGCCCTGAGCGCTGCGCACTCGGGTCGGCTTTGTGCCGTCTAGGCCAAGCA
>JACCDN010463646.1_pt1 | contig 10061 bp, 10 predicted proteins | sample 7441691 | NCBI WGS metagenome assembly JACCDN01 (sample SAMN15323439, study PRJNA562643) | freshwater metagenome | isolation source: river surface water | place: USA:Blue River Watershed | collected 2017-08-16
AAAATATTGAGTTCTATTCGGTGATGCGTACAATAAAAGCCCTTGAAAAAGCAGATGTTTGTATTTTAATGATTGATGCAACTGAGGGTATTGAATCTCAGGATATTAATATATTCAAGCTAATAGAGAAAAATCATAAAGGGGTTGTGGTTTTGGTCAATAAATGGGATTTAGTTGAAAAAGATACCAAAACGAGCAAGGAGTTTGAAGAGAGAATTCGTGAAAAACTAGCTCCATTTGTCGATGTTCCTATTATTTTCACTTCTGCCCTTACCAAACAAAGGGTTATGAAAGCCATCGAAACGGCAAACGAAGTTTATGAAAATAAAACAAAGCATATCCCTACTTCGAAGTTGAATGATGTAATGTTAGAAATTATTCAAAATTATCCACCTCCAAGCTTAAAAGGTAAGTATGTGAAGATAAAATTTGTGACACAGATACCAGGAAGGGCTCCAGCATTTGCTTTTTTCTGTAACCTGCCACAATACGTTAAAGAACCGTATAAACGCTTCTTAGAGAACAAATTGAGGGAAAATTTCGATTTTTCAGGAGTGCCAATTACTATATTTTTAAGGCAGAAATAGAGAATTGAAATAATTATTTGAAAATAATTGTTTTGAATTGAGTTTTTTATTTTACCTTTGCTGCGTTTTAAAATCTTATAACCAAAATGAAAAAAGTATTAGTTTTATTGTTAACTGCAGGTATCTTTGGATTCGTTGCATGTGGTGAAAGTGCTGAGCAAAAAGCTGCTAAAGAAAAAGCTATGGCTGATTCAATCGCTGCTGCTCAAGCTGATTCAATTTCTAACGCTGCTTCAATGGCTGCTGATTCTTCAGCTACTGTTGATACTACAGCTACTACAGAAGAAGTTGCTAAGTAATCTTCACCAGAAGAAATTAAAGCCTCCTTATGTGAGGCTTTTTTTTTGCCCTAATTTTTCCTGCTTAATTCGCCTGTAGCAACGAAATCGACTTTAAAAGGCCTTTATCTAGGCTTTTCATTACCATGTAATAGCCTTCATTTCTAAAATACTGCCTTGCTATTATAGCCTTCATTTGTGTCTTCATAGAACTTGAAGATCGCTTAATGTCAGAATTGTTCGCTTGATTGCCCTTTTTAGCGCTGTAGGAAAGGAACTGACCGAATAAACCATCACTTACCTCAAAACCTGCTACAAATTCCTCTGCGGTCTTAAATTTTGATAATTTGTCTTTATTCGCATCTGTGTATTTGTACATAAATTCAGATAGTAGGCCTTCTGATATTGATCTACTGTAAAAATACGAGTAATCGTTTGTATCAATTGGGATAAAAATGTCGGGTGTAATTCCTCCTCCTCCGTAAACTTTTTTCCCTAATGGAGTTATATATGCCTTTTGTTTGGATATTTTTATGCTATCAGCATTGCTCAATTCCCCATGTACATATCTATTGCTTAAATCGCTCTCGTATGCCTCTAATCCTTTATCATAAGGTTTTTGTATGCATCTACCCGTTGGTGTATAGTATCGTGCTACAGTAAGCCTTAATCTCGAACCATCAGCCAAAGTTGCCTGCTCTTGTACTAAACCTTTCCCAAATGATCTTCGACCTACAATCACTCCTCTATCCCAATCTTGCACTGCCCCAGCAACAATCTCGCTTGCCGATGCCGAGCCTTCATCAATTAACACAATTAACTTGCCGTTTTCGAAATTGCCTGCTTCCGTAGCAAATTCCTCTTTCTTTGGAGATGATTTGCCTTCTGTATATACAATTAACTTTTTATCGCCTAATAACTCATCAACAATCATTATTGCCGTATTCAAATACCCTCCAGGATTTCCTCTTAAATCGAGTATTAAACTTTTCATCCCTTCTTTCTTCAACTTTTTTAAGCCCTCAAAAAACTCATCATATGTGGTGCCTCCAAAAGAACTCACTTTAATATAGCCAATATCTTTACTTGTCATGTAAGCCACATCAACACTATTCAATGGAATTGTTCCACGAGTTATGTCAAATTCTAAAAGCTCTTTTTTGTTTTTGCGCTTTATGCTCACTTTTACTTTTGACCCACTTTCGCCTCTAAGCAATTTCGTAACATCACTATTCGCAATCTTTTTACCTGCAACAATCTTCCCATCAACCTTTATAATTTTATCGCCCGAACGTATACCCAATTGCTCCGATGGACCTCCACTAATCGCCGAAACCACATAAATAGTGTCGTTCAATAAATAAAACTCTATTCCAATGCCTTCAAAATTTCCCTCTAGTTGCTCATTTACTCTTTTGAATTCTTCCGCCGGAATATAAACAGAATGTGGATCTAGTTTGGAAAGCAAATCTTCGATATTCTCTTGCTCTAATTTTTTAACATCTACCGTGTCTACGTATTTCTTTTCAATTAATCGCATAACCTGTTCCATAGAACTCGACTTCGATTTAAAACCTAATCCTCGGATTTCTTCCTGAAACTTCACCCCCAGAAACATTCCAATAATTAATATCAAACTGAAAAGTAAGGCCGAGCCAATCGCAGAAGTTTTCTTATTTTGCATGCAGTAAATTTAGTTAAGATATTAATATTTTCAATTTTAATTATGCAATTGGTAATCGACAGTGGTAGTACGAAAACACTTTGGTGTTTAATCGATAATGGGAAAGTGCTTCAGGAAATTAGTACGGTAGGCATTAACCCCTATATAAGTTCCAAGGAAATGATACAAGCAATTGTACAGTTGGAAGTAGCTCCAATTTTAGCTCATACTCCAACTGAAATCTATTTTTATGGGGCTGGATGCTCCACAGTTGAAAATAAAAAAGTAATCGAATATTCTCTTCGAGAAATTAATAGTCGAGCTAAAATTGAAGTTGAACATGACTTACTTGCCGTTGCTAGAGCATTGTGTCAGAATGAAATGGGTATTGCTGTTATTTTAGGTACTGGCTCGAACTCTTGTTTATATAATGGTCGAGATATTATTCAAAACACTCCTTCATTAGGTTATATACTTGGTGATGAGGGCTCAGGTTCATTTATAGGGAAGCAGTTTTTAGCCGATTTGTGGTATGGACTAGTTCCTGTTGAAATTAAAGATGCTTTTTACAAAGAATATCCCCACGACTTAAGTTACTATTTAAATAAAATTTATAAAGAGCCTAATGCAAATGCTTTTTTAGCATCGTTTTGTGCTTGGTTATCAAATCATACTGAAAATAATTATGTTAAAGAATTGCTTAAAAATTCTTTTTCGATATTCATTGAAAAACAAATAAAACCTTACGGCGTTGAGAAAACGAATACTATTCATTGCATTGGTTCAATCGCCTTTTATTTTTTGAATGAATGGAAAGAAGTAATTTTGCAAAAAGGATATAAGTTAGGGAAAGTGGAGCAAACACCAATCTCAGGGTTATTACAATATCACTCATCATGGAAAGAATAACAGAAAAATCATCAAAATATAATCACTTAGAATCGATGAGTACCATCGAACTAATTAAAAATATTAATCAAGAAGATCAAACCGTACCATTAGCAGTTGCTAAAGTTTTGCCCGCTATTGAAAAATTGATTGATGCCATTGCAGAAAGAATGAACAATGGCGGACGATTATTTTATATAGGTGCAGGCACAAGCGGGCGCTTAGGAATTGTAGATGCTTCGGAATGTCCACCAACTTTTGGAGTACCTCATGGAATGGTTGTGGGAATTATTGCTGGTGGCGATTCTGCAATTCGCAAAGCTGTGGAGTTTGCTGAAGATAGTATAGAACAAGCTTGGCTAGATATTTCTGAACATCAACCCAACTCGAACGATACCGTAATTGGCATTGCGGCTTCGGGCACAACGCCATATGTTATTGGTGGATTAACTTCTGCAAAGAAAATGGGATTACTTACGGGTGCAATTGTTTGTAATGAAAATAGCCCAGTAGCAGCTGCTGCAGAATTACCTGTTGAAATTGTTGTAGGACCAGAGTTTGTTACCGGTAGCACTAGAATGAAATCTGGAACCGCCCAGAAATTAGTATTGAATATGATTTCAACATCAGTGATGATTAAATTAGGAAGAGTAAAAGGGAATAAAATGGTTGATATGCAATTGTCGAATAACAAACTTATCGACAGAGGTACTAAAATGATCATGGATGAACTTAATATTGATGAGGCTGATGCCTTGGCATTGTTAACTAAACATGGTAGCGTTAGAGCAGCGATTACAAATTACAAATCCTAAACGCTAAATCCTAAATTCTAAAAATTAATCTCACTACTCACTACTCACTACTGAAAACTAGTTTATGCACGATATAGAACCTTTTTATAAATGGCGCGACGATTATATTTCATCTGAAGATGATCGTTCTCCATTTTACGGTAAAGAATATTCTGAGTTTGAATTTTCTGATACGATATATAATTTTTACATCCATCCTCAATGGGATTTTTTTGGTTCTCCAACTTTATATCTTAAAATAATTTTTATTGATTATGATCGTGGGTATGGCATTATCGAATTCATAGGTGAATGGAATGATTGTATTACCAATGATATAATGTATTTGAAACGAGAAATTTTAGAATTAATGGTAGATGAAGGCATTAATAAATTTATATTAATTGGAGAGAATGTATTAAATTTCCATAGTTCAGATGATTGTTATTATGAAGAATGGTTTCAGGATATAGAGGATGGTTGGATAGCAGGCATTAATTTTAGAGAACACGTAATTGATGAATTCAAAAGAAGCAATATTGATTATTATATTTCTTTTGGTGGTGAACTTGATGAGTTAAATTGGAGAAATTTAAAACCTTTGCAGTTTTACAAAAAAGTAGAAGAGCAAATTACAAAGCGACTTAATTAATATCTCTCAAAGTATTTTTCCCATGTCGAATTACTTTAGCTTCAACATAAAAAATAATTTCTTCTGCCATACTTTTTATCAAATCTCCAGTGCGTTCTATTTTTCGAACCAAAATTAATAAACGCAGTAAATTGTCTATTTTTTCTGGTTGCAGTAAAATTTGTTTAGCAATTATTTTGCTTGCTTTGTTATTTAATATATTTAATTCTTCGTCTTTCTCAAACAATAATCGTGCACTCGCAGCGTCGTCGTTATCATAAGCAAGTATAATATTATCAATCATGTTCTTGCAAATGGAAGTCATTTCCTGAATCTGTAATTCTTCCATTAATTCAGAATTAAACGGTTCTTCTAATTCTAGAACGAAACCAGCAATTCCTTCAGCGTTATCGCCCATTCGTTCTAAATTGGAATTGCATTTTAAGGTTGAAAGAACAAATCTCAAATCGTTTGCAACAGGGTTAAAAAGCGCAAAAATACTTTCACAATCTTTATCGATTTTAAGTTCGAATGCATTTACTCTTTTTTCATTAAAAACAACTTCTCTAGCTAGATTTTTGTCGAATTTCACTAAAGACTGATTACTTTTTTCTACTTGGTTACGAATGAGCTCTAGCATTTCTATTAGACTCTCTTTTAGTTTTTTTATTTCGTTATGTAAATGATTCATATCAACCAAATCTACCTGTTATGTAATTTTCTGTTTGTTCAGATTTCGGGGCAGTGAACAACTGCTTTGTGTTATCAAATTCAATTAATTCACCCATATAAATAAATGCAGTTTTGTCGCTAATTCTTGCAGCTTGTTGCATATTATGCGTTACCACCAAAATGGTATATTTCTTTTTTAATTCATAGATAAGCTCCTCAATTTTTGCTGTAGATATTGGGTCTAAAGCAGAAGCGGGTTCGTCCATTAATACTACCGAAGGCTCTACAGCTAGCGCACGTGCTATGCATAATCTTTGTTGTTGCCCAACAGACAAATGTATAGCTGCTTTGTGAAGTATGTCTTTTACCTCATCCCAAAGCGCAGCCATTCGCAATGATTTTTCTACTGTTTCGTCTAGAAATTTTTGATGCTTAATATTATTTACTCGCAACCCATATGCCACATTTTCATATATCGACATCGGAAATGGATTTGCTTTCTGAAATACCATGCCTACCTTTTTGCGATGTGCAATAATGTCTATTTTATCTCTATAAATATCTCTTCCATCAATTGTAATGTTACCATTCATGTGAAAACTTTGAACAATATCATTCATTCGGTTGAAGCATCTTAACAATGTAGACTTTCCGCAGCCTGAAGGACCAATAAACGAGGTAACAGTATTAGGCTCAATACCCAAACTTATATCCTTTAGTACTTGAATTTTCCCGTAAAAAGTGTTTAAGCCTTTTGTTTCTATCTTATACATCTTTAGTTCATTTTTTTGTACCACCTATTTCTTAATATAATAGCAAATGCGTTTAATAAGAAAGTAATACTAAGTAATATTATAATACCGGCTGCTGCTAAGCTAATATAGCTTTGTTGTGGTCGACTAATCCAATTGAAAATTTGAATGGGTAATACTGTATACTGATCCATCATACCTTCTGGAAGGAAAGGAACATAAACTAATGCTCCAACTACAATAAGAGGTGCTGTTTCTCCAATTGTTCTAGATATAGAGAGTATCATACCAGTTAAAATTCCTCCATAGGCTGAAGGTAAAATTATTTTACGTATTGTTTGCCATGTAGTAGCACCCATTGCCAACGAAGCCTCTCTTAAATTAACAGGCACCGATTTTATAGCTTCTCTAGTAGCAACAATAACTATAGGTATAACAAGTAATGATAAGGTTAGTGAACCAGCAATTATACTATTCCCTAAACCGCATAATCTCACAAAAATCTCCAAGCCAACTATTCCATATATTATTGACGGCACTCCCGCCAAATTGATAATATTTGTCTCTAAAATATTCGCGTATTTATTCTTCTTGTTTACAAATTCTTCTAAATATATTCCAGCTCCAATTCCAATAGGAAATGAAATAATAATTGTAATAAATAATACACTTAACATTCCAGCTATGGCCGTGTAGATGCCGGTTTTGTCAACATATCTTGACGGTAAGGAACTTAGGAATGTCCAATTGATATGACTAGCACCTTTAGATATAATGGTGTATAATAACGCCGCAAGCGCAAGTAAACTTAGTAATGTGCACGAAATTGCAAATACTTCGAATAGCTTATCTTTCCATATGTTCGAGCGATTACTATTCATATTTTTTAGAGAATTTACGTTTTACCCATAAACTGATATTATTCAATAAAAATGTAAATAAGAATAACATCATCCCTGCAGCAAATATACTTTGGTATTCAATTGTATTTTGAGAAACATCACCCATGCTAACTTGTATAATATAGGCGCTTATTGTTTCCATTGAGTTCAAAGGGTTAATAGATAATATAGGTTGCTGTCCTGCAGCAATAGCAACAATCATTGTTTCACCTATTGCTCTTGATATCGCAAGTATTGCAGAAACCATAATTCCAGAAGATGCTGCTGGTAACATTATTTTGAATGCAGTTTGAAATCGAGTTGAGCCTAATGCATAAGCTGATTCTCTTAAGGTACTAGGTAGCGACCTTAGGGCATCTTCACTTAACGAAGTAACATAAGGTATAATCATAACACCCATTACCAAGCCTGCTGATAAGGCATTAAACGTGCCTATGCTAGGGAAGATCGAATGTAATATTGGGGTAATAAAAATCAATGCGAAAAATCCGTAAATTACTGTAGGGATAGCTGCTAGAATTTCCAAAATTGGTTTTAATATCAAACTTGTTTTTCGTGGAGCATATTCACTTAAATAAATAGCAATAGTAATTCCGATGGGAATAGCTACAAGCCCTGCAATGCAACTTACCACTAAGGTTCCTGTTAGTAAAGGCAAAATTCCATAATGTTTATCAAAAAAAAGTGGAGTCCATTGGGTATCAGTAAAAAAAGAAACAATCGACACTTTCTCGAAAAACTTCAGGGTGTCAATTGATAATACTCCAAGTATGCCTATAGTGATAACAACAGTAAGCAAGCCACAAAGTGCAAAAAACGAAATCAATATTCGCTCTTGGAAATGTTGCTTACTAGAAAATAAGTTCGTTAAAACACTATAAACTTTTTTCATTACCTTTTTTTAATCTATTTAATATTTCTGTGGAATTAATATTTTCTCCATCTTGTATTATCGACCCTACAATTCCATCATCAAATCTTTTCATCCCTTCAACATAAATTTCTTTTCGTAAAGGAATACCTCCAATTTCTTTAGCTAATTTATTCGCAGAAGATAAATAATAATCAACAAATGTTTTCACAGTATTTTTTGTTGCCGCATTTGTATTAATATACAAAAATTCAATTCTTGATAAGGGTTGATAATGTCCATTGTTTATACTTTCCTCAGTAGCGAAATATGCACCATCGCCATTGGTATTATTTTCATCGTCGATAGGTATTGCTTTTAATTTATCTTCATTTTCTATAAAATAAGATCGACCAAAAAATCCTAGTCCGCCTTTTGCGCCACTTAATCCTTGCACTAAAAAATTATCATCTTCACTAGCTGTATAATCGCCTCGAGATGCTTTAGCCGTACCTACAATATTTTTTGTAAAGAAATCGAAGCTGCCCGATGAAGTGCCTGCACCAAAAAGCTGAATTCTTAAATGCGGCCATTCAGAACGAATTTGATCCCAGTATAATATTTTACCACTGGCACTCGGCTCCCATAGTTTTTTTAATTCATTTACAGTTAAATAATCTATAAAAGAATTGCTTTTGTTTACGGCTATAACTAAGCCGTCATTTGTAACTGGGACTTCTATAAATGAAACATTATTGGCACTGCAAAAATTAATTTCTTTTTCAGTTAATGGGCGAGAAGCATTTACAATATCTATTTCTCCTCTACCAAATTTCATAATTCCTCCACCGGTGCCAGAAACACCAACAGTAATTTTAATTTCAGGGTATACTGACCTAAAGTCTTCTGAAACAGCTTCTGTTAGCGGGAATAAACTACTCGACCCATCTATTCGAATCCTGTCTTCGTACGTGCCAAAGCAGGAGCTGAACAGTAGTCCAATTACAACTAATAGAATATGGTAAGGCGTTTTTCGCATTATGAAGCTAATATTCCTACAAATATGTTAATCTAATGTTAACTTAATATTAAGTATTGCCAGTTAATTAATTTGTATTTAGGGTATTAATTTGTTATTTTCGCCCTGCTTATCAAGAAAGACGGAGGGAATAGACCCTACGAAGTCTTAGCAACCTGTGCTAACAAGGTGCTAAAATCTACCTGAAAGGGGAATGATAACATGGATTCAACACTCTGAATTTCAGGGATAAGCAATTTTCAACACCTTTATTAATAGATTGCTTAAATGGATATTAAAGAAATTTTACAGGAAAGAATATTAGTGCTAGATGGTGCCATGGGTACGATGATTCAGCGTTATCATCTAGAAGAAGCGGATTTTCGTGGTTCTCGTTTTGTAAATCATCCTAAAGATTTAAAAGGGAATAACGATTTACTTAACCTAACTCGCCCAGATGTTATCGAGGCAATACATAAAGAATATTTAGAAGTTGGTTCAGATATCATCGAAACGAACACATTTAGTTCAAATTCAATATCGATGGCCGATTACGACATGCAAGATTTGATTTATGAATTAAATCTTGAAGGGGCTAAAATTGCTCGTCGAGCTGCCGATGAATACACTAAGAAAGACCCTTCAAAACCCAGATTTGTTGCGGGTTCTGTAGGCCCAACTACTCGCTTACTTTCTCTTTCACCAGATGTTAATGATCCGGGATTTAGATCAATGGATTTTCGCGAATTGGTAGATGCTTATACTGAACAATTACGTGGTTTAATAGATGGTGGTGTTGATTTAATTTTAATTGAAACTGTAACGGATACCTTAAATGCAAAAGCTGGTTTATTTGCTTTAAATCAATTGGCTAAAAAAATAGGTAAGAAAATTCCTGTAATGGTTTCAGGAACGATTACCGATGCGAGTGGACGTACATTATCGGGGCAAACTACGGAAGCATTTTTAAACTCACTAACTCATGCTGAGCTATTAAGTGTTGGATTAAACTGCGCTTTAGGTGCA
>JACCDN010974561.1_pt1 | contig 10061 bp, 10 predicted proteins | sample 7441691 | NCBI WGS metagenome assembly JACCDN01 (sample SAMN15323439, study PRJNA562643) | freshwater metagenome | isolation source: river surface water | place: USA:Blue River Watershed | collected 2017-08-16
GAAGTGGCATCTAGAGTAGTGTCATCTCCAGACGGAGTGGCAATATCCAGAGTCGTGTCGTCACCCGTAGGCGTAGTCACGTCCAGAGTTGTATCATCACTTGGTGGAGGTGTAGTTGTAACGTCCAAAGTCGTATCGTCGCTCGGTGGAGGTGTTGTGGTAGCGTCCAAAGTCGTGTCATCGCCTGGTATTGTCAATGCCGTATCAAGGGTAGTGTTATCACTCCCTGGCACATCAGCAGTAAGGGCAAAAGCCGCAACTGGCGCATTCAGTGCCACGATCGCCAAAGCCATAAGTCCAATAAAAATCTTTTTCATATTTTTGGGTTAAATAATTCGCCTGCAAGCTGCCGGTTACGGCAATGTGCGGGACGGGTATGTTATGTATAGTAACGTTAATATTGTGCCATAGTATACAAATGAAGTCAATGGCTTTTGCAAGATTACTCCGGATTACAGGCACAAATACGCTAGGATGGCTAATATTGGGCGTATTTTGGACAAAATAAAAGCCCCGCCCCCAAACCCGTGAAATTCACAGGCCCGGAAAGCGGAGCTTTGTCGGATTTGAACCGACGGTATTTCTGATGGCTGGGAGGACCAACCTACCCTGTCCCTGCTACGGGGTCACATTGTCCCCGAGCGGCACCTCTGTCGCGACGGGGGTGCCACGCGGGACTTGCTGGCCTTGTGCGGTGGCCAGCACTTGAGGAGCAGTCGTCACGATGCGGGCAAAGCCGCGCGTCGAATTCGGCAGGAAGGGTGTCGGATACAGCAGTCGATCATCGTTTCCGAAAAGCGCGACTGTGTTCGCACCGCTCCATCCAGTCAGGTCCGTCGAACGCTGCATCAGATACAACGTGCCGATGTTGGTCTTGTGCTCTTCGGCTTCACCAAGCGTGACACGCTCAGGCGTGACATATCCACTTGGAAGGTTCAACTCCCCGGACTCGGCAAGCTCAGGCTGCTGCAGCATAGAGTTGAGCAGCACCGTCTTGGCCGTCGCGAGACGACTCGATTCACCGACCGCGTAAGGGAAGCTTACCGTGCACTCGACAACCATATTTCTCATTTCGATATACGTGCGAGACCGGTCGAGTTGCTCCTGTTGCGTACCAGTTCCGGAAGCTGCAGCCGCAAAGCCGTTGCCGACGAAAAAGAAGCGCGTGGTGGGAGCCGTATTGCTCTGATCGGCCGACCGCACATCACCGACAACGCCGTCAACTCCTGCGGAGTCCAGGCGGAGCCTGTTCGCATTAAGCGGACCCGTGAAGACTGCCGTCGAGTTGGCGACGCCGTCGATGACCCATGCGGTTCCTGCGGCATTTCGAGCATGGCTCTGCAGCCGGATCGTGAGATCGCGAGGCAGGAACGTTCCATGCTTCATGATAATCACCACGGCGACGTGGATGCGTCCGCCGAATTGATTGGTGGCGCCCGAATGGACATTGGCTTGCCAGCTTTGGAAGGCCGACGATGTCACGGCCAGATTCGACTGGATCGCGCTGAGTCTGCGCGCCATTTCGAATCCAGAACCAGCGGACTGCTGTCCGCCGAGGACGACCTGATCAATGAAGTTGTTCCTGGAAGCAGCGAATGTGCTCGACTGCGTTGCCGGGTTGGCTTCATTTTCACGAGGCAATGAATGCATCAGCACCGAGACCTCGTAATCGTCCGAGGTCGAGATGAGGGTCCAGGGCGTTACCCCGGTCTCCGTCGCCCCAGCCCGCGAGGGGCCGAAGACGGAGAACATGGTGATGACGAAGGCGCAAAGCGCCGCGAGGGTGGCCCGAAGGCCGGTTGTGGTTTTCATGGTTGTGTCTGGATGGCTGCCTTTCTTAGGGGCGGCGTTGGGTGGCGGTGGGTTTGTTGTGCGGTATTCGCAGGCCAGAATGGCCGGCGAAAGCCAGGAGAATCCATCATCAGAAATATGAAGCTATGATGCATCAGATACGGTCCCAAATGAGGGTCCGATCAGGTGCATTTCGCTTATGTCTCAAAGGACGGAATTCGGACCATACCTTTACATATATATTTATATTTGTCAAGTATCATTTTGTCATATATACTCCCCTTGCCCGTCATGATATGCATGGCCACGCAGGAGGAAATATCAGAATGCGCGGCCAGTACGCCTTCCCTCTCATGCCACCCCGCATGCGAAAGGCCGTCATGACGAAGCAACCATGGGGATGCCAGGTCTCGACATTTGAACTTTTACATATGTGCGCTGCCGAGTACTCTGGAATCTCGTTAAACTTCCAGAAAATCCAAGTGCTAAAGCACGAGCAACAGCTTCACCGTATTTTGCGGTGAACGACTTTGCATTCGCGACAGCTCGAGCCTAACGCTCGCTATCCGACGTCCGTCCTGCGCGTTTCTGTGGCGTGGGCACGGATGACATATAAACAGAGTAGGTTCGCGACCCTCTTCGATTGCGATCCGAAACCATAGAAGATCGATATGTACTGTGTTGTATGCTCTTGAGGTACATGTTCTAAAACAATGAACATTCTATGCAGCGTAGACTCATATGCGAAACTCATTTGCACGCGGGTTCAATTCCCGCCATCTCCACATCAAATAAAAATCACCGATTCCTTCGGTGATTTTTATTTGACCGTGCGAGCAAAAGAGCAGGCCAACTGCTTGGCCTGCGTCGGGAATTGAAAGGCGGAGCGCTGCGAGCTCAGCAGAGCGAGTCGCGAGCCGGGGTCGCGAGATTTTCGAGCGACGGCGAGAAAATATTCGTGACCAATTCCCGCCATCTCCACATAGATATGTACCCTGTTTAGTAGACACAGGTACACCTTTCTTTTGTTACAATTACCAACATAAACAAAAGAAACATGAGAGGGATTTTTTGAGCGAATAGCGAGAAAATTATCCATAACAAACAAACACCGTCTTCATAAAAACTGTATTATAAAGCTATCTTTGAATACACGACATCGGCTGTTTCTTCAGCGGTCTGTTTTGAATTATTAATTATTTCCCCAAAGTCTGGATTATTAATACCTACATCATAATGGTATTTAATTCGCTCTTTTTCGTATTCCTTAAGCTCTCTATTACCCCTATTATTTAAAACCACATCAATATCTGGAGATAAGGTGAAAAATAATTTATTTGTATCTATTTCCTTTAAAGAATCAACCATATACTCATAATTGATTTTTGACAACGGATATACCATTAAAGTAATTATACCTCTGTTGTGAAAATTTTTTATAATACCAACCGCATTCTCTAAACTAATTGGTATGGCTTGTTCAATAGGAACCCAGCTAATCATCTCTCTAAGAGAATCACCTTCAATTAATGCACATTTTTTAATTTTCTGAGCAAGTATTTTTGCAACCGTACTTTTACCTGAATTAATTGAACCACTTATAAATATAATCATATTAATGATAGCGTACCACACCAAGCTTAATTAAATTGAACAGGTTCGAATATTGCTCATTAATCTCCACAATTAATATCTCACAATAAAAACTTTACGCCCTGCCTCTTGAAGCTTTTTACTCAAACCATGTAAACCCTTTGAATCAAGAACCTCCTTCACTATGCCCAGTTGTCCTAACATATTACTTAAATCCACTCCCACATCTTCCGTCTTAGAAATACCGCCATTCTCAATTAATATTATTTTAAAATCCACTTTTTTCCTCAATAGTTCAAATATAGACTCAAAACCCGAAGTCAAACCACCCTCTCCGACAAGTACTAAAGTTTTCTTACCTATCTTGCTAGCAGCTATACCTGATGCAATAGATGCGCCGTAATGTAGACCGTATCTCACAGGGCTATTTGGTGCCAAAGTGTATGTACCAAAATCCCCTACCACAAGATCAAATTGAGCCTTATCAATCTCAACAAACAAATCTTTGTAAATATCACTACTGAACTTAGATACAGGTCCCTCAGTTTTTACTCTTGGCAACAAAGGAGTTCTTATTTGTCTTCTTTTGCTATATGAATCAATAAAAGATTGCGCAGTCTTCATGTGAAGTACCTTTAATTCTTTAGACTCAACACTCGTATTTTTCAAAGCTTTTCTTTCGCAAGAAAAATTACTGTTAAACAAACTTTCTTTGATCAAAACCACCTGCGGAATATTTCGTTTTTCACTTATAGTAAAAGCCTTTCTGGTCAAAACATATAATTGATTGAGATTCTTAGGCTTTAGAGGTTTTATGCCCATTAGCTTAATCAGAGAGGTTGAATCTTGTGCCATCTCCGATCCTTTCACAGCAAGATCATCAGTTATCCAAATAACCATACCTGCATTAGTACCCAGTACACAAGAGTTCACAATCGGTAGAAAAGCCTCATTGAGACCAGCATTTTTCATAATAAGCAAAGATCTCTTGCCTAAATACGAGTACATATGTGCAAAATCTACCGCAACCGTTTCATTTACCGCTGGAATATAGTTTATAGCTGAATACAGTAAGTCCGAAGCAAGATATCCAGCATAACCCGTTGTCATTGCAACATCGAAATCAGAAACAACAGAATCAACTAGTTTTTTTAAGTGTTCACTCATTACAATATTATACAATATTAACAAGATAGTATCTTAATACCCTTCTTATGACTCCCTTGGTCACACGAATCAAGACATTGACTCGGCGGGCGCATTCGAGTAGATTTTTCGAAAAGCACCTTGAGATACGGTTGGGGTCAGGAATGAGAACGACGTGGTCAGATGACCAGGATTTCTCTACCTCACCTCAACCCTCACCAAACCATGGAAAGAATCATCATCCCGCTAGACGCTTTCAAATCAAACGGCAACCCCTCACATTCGCTCATGCACAATGCCACCGGCTTGGTCACATTTGCGCACGGCCTGCTAAACCCCTTGGCAAACGGCACCTGCTTTGCCTTGTTTTTCCACAAATTCAGCATCGGCATCACCATTGCGCGGGCCAGAGACATGGGTCCCGCCCTGCATCCCGGAGGGGCAAAGATGTTTGAGCTTGGAAAACTCGAGCTTGGCAGATTTAATGTGCCGGCAGAGTTCATGTGTCCGGCAAGCACATGGGAAGACTGGGTCAGCCCTCTCACGAAACATATCACCATCAATCATCTCTGCCCCGGCATTCTCGTGTCCCGTCCCGCGAACGTTGATCAAAGGTCAGTTCAAGTCACAATGAGCATCAGGAACAAGGGTGCCGACAATGCCACAATCTCAACGAATATAGCCATCCTCAGAACCGATTCTTGACATCAATCCCCCCCCACGCAGAATCCCCGCCCAGCGCGACCGGCGCTGCGCGGGGTTTTCTTTTTTTCAAATTTCAAAACCAAAAAATCCGCACCATCGACGTCGCCAGATCAGAATCGGGGCAGCAAGCAAACGGAACCAGGCGCATATGGACATCCCGCGAACATTCAGGCACACTGCTATCAGAACAACAATACACAAGCACCATGAGCGATACAGATGCAGACGGTGCCGGCAGCACCACAAAAAAACGCCTATCAGACCTGACGGATTCCGAGATATTCGCGATACTGCTCGCCCATCTCCATATCAAGTATGATCACGGAGGATATTCATTGGGACGCTCGACCCAAAGCGATGCGATCGAGTTTCGCCATCTCATACCCCATTGCGGATTCGCACGAGACTACGCTGGAAACCTTGATGAAGAAATCGCATTTCGCCTGGAAACGGCGCAAGTTCCGTCATCCGCGGAAACACAAGCAACACTCGAATTGGGAGCAAGTTCCCTCACTACTGCGGAGCTGATCCAATTGTGCCTAAAAGACCTGATATGGTGGTACGATAACCATGCGAAAGAATCAGGATTCCTCGATACGGAAAGCCCCACCATGGTCCGTCAGTTGCTCGCATTGCACATCAAGATCCATGGCGACATTCCTGCTGGCCGGCCATCATCCCAAGAGACGCTGCTCCAACTGATATCCGAAATCAGGGAGCGCAATAGGCAACGCCTCGAAGCAGAACATGCAGAATATGACTATGCCCTCCTGATCAGGCGCAAGCACTGATACGCGCCACAGTCACTTCCCACGAGAAAAGTCCCACGGACTTCATATCTCGTGGGGCTTTTCTTTTGAGATGAGCGTCGAATCACCGCATTTTCCCTTATCCCACCAGCTTCTCCCTCCTTGCCAGATATGTCAGGTGCCTATTGCGCTCTTTTTCAAAATGAGAGATATCGAATCCATACTGAGAGATCATGGTGGACGCATGATGCGCGCCCAGATAATGCGGCATCGTGACATAACTCGCTCCGTTCAAGTACAGCTCCCTCGCCTCCTTGATATCATGCGATATGAGCGTAATGATGCCAGAATCATTGCCTTTGCGATATGTCCTCAGCAGAAGCATATTGGTTCTAAAATCAGGAATCGTGGACACGACGATTTTGGCCTCTGTCAGAGCGATCTCGTTCAAAAACTCGACGTCTTCCGCATCCCCGAATCGAAATGGGATTTCTGAAGACTGCAATTTCCTGATGGATTTCGGATTGAAATCGACGACAATGTATTTTGTTCCCAATTTCTGCGCAGCATCGACGAAATCGAAGCCTACGCGATCATATCCGAAGATGATCATATCGGATGTCTCGGGCTGCCATCGAGGCTCGCGATGATGCTTTTTCCTCCATTCGAGAAGAACGAGGCCTCTTTTCATGATCGAATACAGAGCATCGCTATACATCATGAGGTACGTAGATGCGGTGATGGTGATGATCGCGACCATCGCGATCATGGAGACGATTGTTTCGTCGACGACCCTGAACGAAAGCGCCAATGACATCAATATCAGTGAAAATTCGCTGATCTGAGTCAGTGCCATCGCAGACTTGAATGCGGTCCGGGTCCTGAATCCGAGAAGATTCATGATGAGCACGATGATGATCGGCTTCAGGACGAGCACGAGGAGGGACAGGGCAAGAATTGGCACGATGAGTCGTGAAATCTCAGCGAAGACCATATGCGCTCCGAGCAAGATAAAGAAAATGACGATGAAGAAGTCTTGGAGAGGCTTCATTCGGGATGCGATTTCATACGAATACGACGAGACAGACAATGTGACGCCGGCGATGAGGGCACCTATTTCAATCGAGAATCCCAGATAATAAAAGAATGCCGCCAGCCCCAGCCCCCACGAAAGTGAGAAGAGAAAGAGCAGCTCTTGCGAGTATGCAAAATAAGATGAGAGTCTCGGCAATACGTATTTTGAAATGAGATACAGGGCCACGATGGCAATCGATCCCTTGATCAGCAGCTGGAACATGGTGGCGCCAAACCCGATACCCGTGGCATCGCCGGGACCGATCACCGAAAGAGAGAGCAGCGCGATCGTCGCCACGATATCCTCTACGAGCAAAATTCCGACTGCCATCTTTCCATGAAGTTTGCCCAAATCCCCCTTGTCGGACAAGAGTTTCAATACGATTATGGTACTGCTGAACGTGAGTGCCAAGGCGCTATAGAAAGCAGCCTGAATGCCGAGACCGAAGGCATGGAATACCGCATATGCCGCAACGCCAAGGAGCAATACCTGGAGACCTCCGGTCACGATGGATGCCTTGCCTGTCTCCTTGATGGTATCTGGATTGAGATGAAGGCCGACGATGAAGAGAAGGATCGAGATTCCTATTTTGGAAAAAAGTTCAATCTGCTCTGTCGAATGCAGGATATTGAGCACGTATGGACCGGCGATTATCCCGCTTACGATATATCCAAGGACCAGAGGCTGCTTCATGATGCGCATGATGGCAGCTATTGCAGTTGCAAGAAATACGATCAGACTCAATTCGACAAAAATAGACATGTGACTATTGTAGCAAATTAAAATTCGGGCGAGACGCGGAATCGGTTTTTATGCCCTATGGCCCCGTCATCTTTCCTTTTTCGACATGATTGACTATCCACCCCATACATGTCATCATTACCCCACAAATAGCGAGGTTCGAAAGCGTCGAATTTCAGGAACTACCTCTTTGTATTATCACCAAGACTAAACATCAAAACCAATGAAAGGAGTAATTTCCAAGATCATGGAGCGAGGTTTCGGTTTCATCACGCCAGAAGGAGGAGCGAAGGATATTTTCTTTCACTCTAGCTCTTGCGTAGGCGTTCAGTTCAATGACCTCAAGGTCGGAGACAACGTCACTTTCTCTGTTGAAGAGCGAGAAAAGGGACCGGAAGCAGTAAACGTAGAGCGAGTCTAATCTCGATTTGCGATTGCCGCGATTCCCGCTTGCCAAATGGCAAACAAGCGAAAGCCGCCTCACAAGGGCGGTTTTTGCTTTCTGCGTGTAGTGCATATGCGGATATTATGGATGTGAAAATATACAAAAAGGCCATGCATGCTAAAATGCCAGGCATGACACATACCGAACAACAAGACCAGGCAATTTCTCAAGACCTCCATTCTCAAGGCCCTCAACCGACACCAGAGGCCACACATGGACCGGAGTCCAAGCAATCCACAGAGGAACAGGCACCTGCCGAGAATCACGCAACGGAATCGGCAACGACCGACGTGCACGAGAATCCCGGACCGAAAAAGAGCCCGGCAGCCATTATCACCATCGTCGTTATCGTCCTCGCCGTAGTGATCGGCGTGGCACTCTTTTTGAACAGACAGGCGGCAGAAACCACTTCAGGACCCACACCATCTCCAACCACAACCTCGGGCATGATCCCGCATCAGTATGGCATGGACAATGAGCTAATCTTTTCATATCCCGCTACATGGTATCCGCATGACAAGCATGGGATGCTGTTCTTTCTCAAGGCTCCAAATACGCCTGACAAAGACGGGACCGAGATATATGCATATGGCCAGCAGATAACGGTTATCGATTCCAATCTGACTGATGACAAAGGGAATCAGCTTACCCGGGCGCAGTATGATGCGCACATAAAGAAAAATCCGCCTGCAAACAAAGACATCGAGGGCAATCCGATATACAGGACGAACGTCACCATCAACGGAATTCCGATGGTACGAATTGACCAACTGGAATACCTCGGGACATACAGAACGCTTACATATGAAATCCTGAAGGGCAATCTCATATATCAGATCAGGCTCTATCCGTATCAGCCTGACAAGGGGGATGCCGCTCAGAAGCAAAGCATTAAGGATTTCGAAGCGCTGATGCAGACAGTGCGCTTCGCCGAATAGACAGGCACCGCATCCGCGAGACGTATCGCCTATTGTCTGTTATACCAAGCCTCGTTCCACGCTTTCATATCGGCGATCTCCTTGTTCTGTGCCGCGATGATTGCCTTTGCCAAATCCTTGATCTCCTGATGCTTGGCATTTGCGAGAGCCGCCTCAGCCATCACCACCGCTCCTTCATGATGCACGATCATCTCTGATAGAAATGCCTGATCAAAGGCATCTCCGGTCTTGCCGTCGAGTCCCATCATCATGCCTTTCATCGCTCCGTCCATATCGCCCATATGCATCCCCATGCCCTTTCCATGACCGCCCATTCCGCCCTTGTTATAGCCAGAACCGACTGCCAATCCCAATGCCAAGGCGATGACCGCCGTGACGATGATTGTCATTGTTTTATTCATATGTCCGCATGATATCATGTCTACCAGTCCCTATCATGAAAAAGAAAAGAAGGCCGCACGACCTTAGGGCCTCTGATGCATACGTACCATCCAACATTACCCTTCCACACTAACGACATATTCATACGCATGAAAACATACCTTCAGTATTTCACATACAGCACCATCTTCGCGATACTCGCCCTTATCGCATGCTATTTCGTCGGCGGTTGGAAAGCAGTCCTCATTGGCACGACGCTTGGAATTCTTGAAATAAGCCTCTCTTTTGACAATGCAGTAGTGAATGCCTCCGTGCTCAATACCATGTCCGCGATCTGGAGACGAAGATTCCTGTTCTGGGGAATATTGATCGCGGTCTTCGGGGCGCGACTCCTGATACCGATATTCATCGTGGCGGTAACTGCCGGGATGAATCCCCTCGCCGTATTCCATGCTGCGTTCTTTGATACGGCGACATATGCACACCTGATCGAGAAC
>JACCDN010857435.1_pt1 | contig 10058 bp, 13 predicted proteins | sample 7441691 | NCBI WGS metagenome assembly JACCDN01 (sample SAMN15323439, study PRJNA562643) | freshwater metagenome | isolation source: river surface water | place: USA:Blue River Watershed | collected 2017-08-16
AAGATTTAACCATGTCTTCTGATTCACCGTTAATTTTTATACAAAAATGATTATCAGGAAAACTAATAAATTCAATGTCAATTCCATTATCGGTTATATCATAAAAGTAATCTTTATAATTAAAATCAGCAGATTTGTTAGATTCAAATAATTTATATGATTTTAGATATCTCATTAAACTATATATTAAAATAAGATGTTAAAAATCATTTTGTTTAAATCGAAAAGAATAATCTTTTTCTTTCTTAGCTATCTTTTTTACTTTTGGAAAGTATTTTATATCCATTATATCTTGTGAGAAAAAATTAAATAACTTTAGTTTAGAGTAGCTATTTGTGGTTAGCGTATCCAATTTATTTAAATCTTTGACCTTTGATATTCGATGATAAAGATCATATGGATCAGATGACTTTTTTTTAGAAACAATATCTTCAAATAATTTGTTCCATAAAAATACGATAAATCCAGATTTTAATTTTTCTTCCGATTTTTTAAATCCTGTGGGATCATTATCAAAAAAATATTGAATATCTAATCCACTTCTTTCCAAGAATGACATATCTGTATTAACACCAACAATACCTATTGAATTTGGATAAAATAAAGAATCTATATACCCCTCGAATATAGTTATTCGCTCACTAAAATCAACATTTAAAATATTAAAATAATATGATAGTTTATTATACATCACACATTGATGTATATCAATTTCTACATCTTCACCATTTATCCATTTATATAAAGATTCCCAGTTATAGATTAGGAAAAATCTTTTTTTACCCTCTTTTAGATTTCGAATTTGTAATCCTAAAACCTTATCACCTTTTCGATTAAGAAGGATAATAATATGCTCAAATCCTTCATCTCCCTTAGATAACTTTGCTTGATATATATTTTTGTGTAAATTTTCTGATATACCTCTACCGATTAGGTATTTATATATACCACCTCCTTTAACAATAGGTTTAAAATCGAATATAGGTGTTATTTTTTTGACATTAAATAATTCCTCTAAATCTTTTATTTCTATTAGTTTATCTAGTTTAACATCAGAAAAATCTGACTCATAGCTTGAATATGTTACAATAGAATCTAAGTGATTTATGATATCTAACTTTTTCTGAGGATCTATTTGTTCATTAAACTTCTTACATAACTTATCAAGTGGCATCTTGGTATCACAATTAAAACATACATAGAATAAGTCATCTAAGTATAAATTACCTCTTTTTTTATATTCAGACTTCGAATCTCCACAACATGGACAACAGACATTTAATCGATTTGGAAATTCAATTATTTTTTTTCTATTAACCGAGCTAAATTCTTTATTTAGAATATTTTGTAATAAACCTTTAATATAATCCTTGTCAATCATTTAAATTATAAATAATTAACATCATAAAGTTTTATAACGATAAAAGTATTATATTTGTACTATGAAAAACAATGCAATTTTTAATAGAACTTATTTACTTGGTGATATACACGGTAATTGGCATGTGATTCAAGATCATTTAAGTAAAATAGTTGTAGACAATGTAGCATATATTCAAGTAGGTGATTTTGGTATTGGCTTTTACTCAAATGATGAAGATCTTAGAAGATTGAAAATATTGAATGAGAAATTAATAGAACACAATAGCTTTCTCTATGTTATTAGAGGCAATCACGATAGGAAAGATTGGTTTATGATAGATAAGATGATTGATGAGAAAAATCAATTGAGTAATATATTTTTTGTACCGGATTATACCGTTTTGAATATTGATAATGAGAATATATTATTTATACCAGGCGCAATATCTATTGATAGAGTTTATCGAAAGAAAAATAATATGGGGTGGTGGGCTGATGAGGTTGTCGTATTTGACTTTGATAAAGCGAGTGAATATTTAAATATTGATCGTATAATATCACATACTGCACCAGATTTTTGTCAACCAACATCATTTAACGATTTGGTAAATAATTATGCATTATATGATAAGTGTTTACTGAATGATTTATCTAATGAAAGGGCGAATATGTCAAAACTTGTAAGCATTCTTATGAAGAATAATAAGATAAAATCTCTACACTATGGTCATTTTCATCAAAGTTATTACTTCAGACATAATGATTGTGATTTTATAGGATTGGGTGTAAATGAGTTCTATAATTTATAGAAAGGTTATTTTTTAATAGCCTTTCTTTTCTTCTTTTTACCTTTAAATACTTCTTTTGTCATTTTCTGTATTTGTCTATTAGCTAATGTTGAGCTTACATTATCTCTATTAGAAAATGCGGATTGATTTGACATATCGTGTGTAAATTGTGTGAATGGTAAAACAGATGATGCCATTCCTGCAGATTGATTAGATTGATTAGATTCCAATCTAGCATCAAAATCACTTTTTTTACCACCTGATATAGTTCTATCAGATGTATCAAATACATTTAATTTTAGATTGTGTGGTAGTTCCGTTGATAGTGCTGATTTTTCTTTAAAAAATTTCTGCACATGTGATATATTTTTAGAATCATCATCTGAAAATGAAACAGATACTGATTTTGCACCAATCGCATTTCCAAATCTAGAACATTTATTTATAAACTTATCCAGTGCCATTTTTTTAGCTTCCTCTGGATTTGCAGCATCACCTATATTAAATTCTTTAAGAAACTCTGGAGAACTAACACCATAAAAATCACAATTTGATAGATACTCTCTTATAAGAGGTGTATCAGTTATAATTTCATTTTTTGGAATTCTATCAAAATCTTTTTTACCAAAAATATATGAGTGTAATAAACAATTATTATACATTAAATATTTTTGATCCTTATTTAGAACATTATTGATTATATATTCAACTCCTTTTCTAAGGGTATCTGGGTGATGTCCACGAGCAGTTATTATTGAAAATATAGCACCTTTTGTAAGACAATCAATGAACGCATTCCATGATGGTGCAAAATTCTTTTCCTTAATTGCATTTTTAGTATCTTCAATAAATGCAAATTTGCCTCTTGGGCCCTCATCTCTGAATTCAGAAAATGCATCATCAGGATTATTATTTAATAGTCTCCAATTTACTTTATCATTTCTAACTGTAGCGAATTTTGAAGTTGATACATCTTCATTTACCCAAGTATCGTTAGATTTTTTTTGCATATGTATATGCGTTCCCATATGTAATAAGTTATCATCATAATCGAATGAATAATACTGAAGTTTTTGACCGCCGATAGATTCTGTAAATTTTAATATTCTCATAAATATATATATTAAAATCTTTTAATATATAATACCTTTGATAGGGATGCGTTATTATTTAATATATATTTATAATGATAATAACAAAGGAGTTGGAAGTGAAAATACATCCATCAAATTATAACTGGCTATTAAGTAAAGGATATGGACCATTTTCAGTTGGTGATATAATAATTGTTAGTGTTAATGACTTAAGTGTTGGCTCCTCTTCTAAGATAGAAGTTAGTTGTGTTATATGTAGTAAAATAAGTATAATACAAGTAAATACCTATAATAATCAACTAAAAGGCTATGGGTTTTATACATGCCATAAATGCTCTCGTATAAAAATAGAAAAAACAAATATTGAAAAATATGGACACTCATCGCCATTAGGATCAAAATCAATTATGGAGAAATCTAAAAAAACAATGATTAGAAAATATGGAGTAGATAATATTTCAAAGGACGTGTATATAAGAGAGAATAGATCTGAGTCAATGAAATTAAATACATCCAACTATAATAGAATAATAATAGATAAATATGGGTATAATGTTTCAAAATTAGATTGGGTAAAGGAAAAAAAGAAAATTACGACATTAAAAAATTGGGGAGTTGAAAATCCATCACAAAATATAGAAATTTTTGATAAGTCACAGAAAAGTGGAAAAAAAATAAAAATACATGAGAGTGGAATCTGGTATAGAGGCACGTATGAAAAAGATTTTCTGGATTTCTGTCTAGTAAATAATATAAATGTAGAAAAAGGATTGACAATAAAGTTTAATTATAATAATAAAAATAAATATTACCATTCAGATTTTTATATTCCGGAAAAAAATTTAGTTATTGAAATAAAATCTAGTTACTATTATGATAAATTCAAGGAACTTAATGAGGCAAAGAAAGAAGAAACTATAAAAATTGGATACTCTCACTTATTTATAATAAATAAGGATTATACCCAATTTATAGATATTTTTAAAAATTATTAATAAAAGAATTATTTTCTTTTATTAATAAAAGATTGAAATGATTCTAATTTTGAATCCTCAAGATCCTCTTCAGCTTCTTCAATGTCTTCTTCAGCTTCCTCAAGATCCTCTTCAGCTTCCTCAAGATCCTCTTCAGCTTCCTCAAGATCCTCTTCAGCTTCCTCGGTCTCATCTTCAATGATATCTGATTCTTCATCAAAATCATCAAATCCTTTAATTCCATCTGATTCCTCAGCTTCAGAATTTTCTGAAGCTTCACCTGTCTCTAAGGTAAATTCCTCAACAGATTCTCCATCTTTCAAAGCAGATACGGAAATATTACCTTCCATCTCTTCAATTACTATTTCAAAACCATTTACTTCTATTGTAGTTTTCATATTTTTGTTCAATATTTTTATTTATATATTAATTTTCAAATCACATTTTTATACGTTTTGAAAACAAATCCCAATATTAGTTTAGTTCTTACCTTTAGTTGTAGAATTTTTACTAGCTGGCTTAGCTTTAGACACTGGTTTAGTCTTACTCATCTGAGTTTTAGCAGCTGGTTTAGTAACTTTTGGTGCTGGTTTAGCAACCTTTGTCTGAGGTTCAGGCTTTACAGCAACTTTTTCGGTTATCGTTTCCGTAACTGGTGTAACTTCTTTAGTTACTTCAACTTTTACTTCCGGTTTAGATTCCTCAACAGCGGATTTTTCTTTACCAAGTCCAAGTTTCTTTAAAAAAGATTTAATTAGTTCCATTAAAATATTATTTTTTAGATATATATCTTAAATTAATCTCTCCCTTATAAAAAACCTTGAAAAAACTTACAACTTTTTAAATATATAATATATTATGAGGTTTCGATATGATAAAAACAATGAAGAATTAATAGTTTCAGCATCAACAAGAATAGAATATCACCAGCTTGGATTATGGCTGACTCGGTTTGTCAAAGGACATAGATTTTTACCTGCAGTAAAAATGGGTGTATGGGATGGTAAAATAAATTATTTTAGAGATGGTAAAATAAATATAGGGCTTTGGAAAGAGTGTTATAAAGCATGTAGGGAAATCGGAGCATCTTTCATCATCGATAACAAAGAGGATTTTCCTATAAATAGGGATGTGACAATCGAATCTGTTAGAAGTTTTTGTAAAGAATATTTTAGTAATCATAAGGTAAAAGATAAGGATGGAAATTGGATAGATTTTAATCCATATGATCACCAAATTGAATCAGTTTTTAAAATTCTAAAAAATAGATATTGTATAGGTGAAATTGCAACGAGCGGTGGAAAATCATTGATATTGTCAATAATAATTTTTTACATTCTAAAAAATATAAATTCTACGGCAAAAATACTTATAATAGTACCTTCTATTACACTAGTAACTCAATTATATGATGATATCACTGAAAATAATATGGGATTAAATAATATAGAAGGAAAAATAGATTCTAATAACTCAATATATTGTGATATTAGAATTGAAGAGATAATGAGTGATGCTCCTCGTAGACATTCTGGTATAAAGGATCCAAATGTTTTTATTGGAACATTTCAATCCTTGGAAAAAAGAGATAAAGAATTTTTTTCTCAATTTTATATGGTGGCTGTTGATGAGGCTCATCAATCAAAAGCAAAGACATTGATTTCAATCTTAGAAAAAACATATAAGAGCGCATACTATCGATTTGGTGTATCAGGAACATTCCCATCTGATGATAGTTGTGAGAGTTTGACTGTTCAATCAGTCTTAGGGCCAAAAATAACAGAAGTATCAGCAGATGAGTTAAAACAAAAAGGAATAATTACACCTATGGATATAAAGGCAGTTATATTAAATCATAATGAGATAGAATTAAATAGTCGACTAAAGCTTATTAGAAAGAGTGGAAATGGTAAAGAATCGCTAATACTTGAAAAAAAATTCATACATCAATCAGATAAGAGACAAAATCTTATAAAGAAAATAATAGAAACAAAATGCCCATCAAACACATTAATTTTGTTTCACACAATTGAATATGGAAAGTTATTATACGAAAAATATTCAAAGGATTTTACTGATAGAAAAGTTTATTATATAGATGGTGACGTTAATAATAAAGTTAGAAACTCAATAAAAAGTGAATTAGAAGTAGCTGAAAATGCTATATTAATAGCATCATTTGGTACACTTTCAACTGGAGTAAGTATTAAAAATCTACATCACTTGGTATTTGCAGACTCATTTAAAAGCCAGCAAATAATAATACAAAGTATAGGTCGTATACTAAGACTATTTGAAGGTAAAACAATTGCTAATATCTATGATATTGTAGATGTTTTTGATCCAGAAAAAATGGATAATATATTATATAATCATTTCAAAGAAAGAAATAAATTTTATATTGAAAGAAAATATCCTTGCAAAGAAATTAAAATAAATTTATAATTATATTTGTATTATGAACATACACAATAAACTTAAATATTTAGGCTTTAAACCAGTTAAAAATTTAATTGTTATATACGATTATTTCAAGAAACGTAATGTGTTTGTTGATCCAATCATACATTATAAATTAGAAGGCGATGTTGATAAATTAAGGAAACATCAAATAGAAACTAGATGGATTAAAACATATTTATATGAGTTTACAAAAGATACAAGTATAGTGGTGATTGTATTTAAACAATTAGATGCTACAATACATATTCAAGCAGATAATAACATAAAAACATATAAGAAAAGTAAAATTTTATCTAAAAACGAGATAGTTGACTTACTACCAAAAGAGTTAAAGAGACATTTCAAATTATCTCAATTATTATTTTAAAATTAAATTTGGTGAATTAAAAAACTTCCGTATATTTGTATTGTATAAGAAAAACAAAATAATCAAAAAGGGACTTTAAAAATCCAATATATAGTAAATAACAAAGTTAAAAAATTAAAGAAAATGTCAGCAATTCATTCACATAAACATTTTAGCAAATCAAGTAAATGGTTTAGTAGCCATCGATTCGGTTCTGAAATAGAATTGCCTAAAAATTCTTTAAAATGTTTATAATGAGAATTTAAAAAGTAAAATCTAACGGAAAATCCCGAATCATGAAAATGCTTCGGGATTTTTTTGTTTTTATATGGTGTCGCTGTTGTTAGCGGTTAGCATTCAACTCTGTGAAAGTTGAGGGACGGATTCGAATTCCGTGCGACACCCAAGTTTGGAGAGGTAGCTCTCTACATAAAATATGGTGATTGTAGCCGGTAATGGATGCCGACCTGTTTGTGAAGCAGGAATGATGAAAATCTAATGTGAGATCGTGACTCACCTTTCACCCAAAAATGCGTTAGTAGCTGAGATGGTTTAGCGGTGGGTTGAAGCCCCATGACATTTAATACATCGGTTCGATTCCGGTCTATCGCACAAAAAGGAATTGTAGCAAAGAGGGTTCTATTGCGGTAGATTGAAGATCTACATATGTCCGCTCGACTCGGACCAATTCCACGAAACAAAGAGGTAGAAAATATGGAATAAGTGATAATGGGATAAGAAAGTGGTTAAAAAATTATAAAGAAAATGCGTCGGTGGTGTAAATGGAAAGCATCTCGAACTCCAAATCCGAGGATCCAGGATCGTACCCTGGCAGGCGTGCAAAAAATACAGGATAGGCTAAGGTAGCCGGAGGGTCTCCAAAACCCTTGACGAGTGGGTTCAATTCCTTCATCCTGTGCTTAGATTATTAGCTCCTGTTGCCAAGTGACCGAAGGCACCTGTCTTTTAAACAGAATGGTTAATAGCCACATCGTAGGTTTGAATCCTACCGGGAGCACAAAAATGACAGAGGCAATTGCCTCTGGTTATTGTGATTATTTTGCTATAGATAGACATGATGTAGCATCACACGTTTCAAATTGTTTGTTAAATCTAAATTATGAAAAAATAAAATTTAGCAAGATCTACTGATAATGCAATTAGAAAATGGATTAAAAAATACGAAAATAGCCTTGTACCCGTAATTGGCTTCGGAACTGACTCTTAATCAGGACTATGTGGGTTCGAGTCCCATCAGGGCTACAAAAATTATAATAAAAATGACACCATTTGAGACAACATTGAGTTTAATTGAAGAGAGACTATCAAATCGATTAAACTCTGATTATAGAAGGCTTTGGGTACAAGGTAATCAAAGACCAAGTTTAACAACATTGATATTGACACATTTTAATCAATCAAATGACTATGGAATGACTTTTGTTACCTTTAAGAATTTTAGAAACTATAGAATTGCAAAGGCGGGTCTATCTCCAGAAGAAATAGAGTCTCATTATACTTTAGAGAATTCTATTATTGATTCTTATGTTGCGAGTATATCAACAAATTTAACAAATATTATTTCATAATAAATATTTATTTACTATATTTGTATATATGAGTAATTGGATACAAAGTATAATTTCACTATTTTCTAAAAAGAAAGCTAAAGTTGATTTAGCTTTCAATCCTATTGATGAATATCAAAAAATTAAAAAATCTATTGATGAACATGATTCAAAGGTAGAAAAGGACATTATCGATTCTTTAGTATTTGACTATCCTGCATATGAAAAATATTTAGAAGAAAAAAACCTATAAATATTAAAGATTTAACTTTTTGGTATTTAGAGGATAAATCTTTCTCAGAATATAAATTAATTAAAAAAAACAATAATAAGTCATTAGAGATAACACTAACTTTCACAAATTTTGCTTCTACACCAAGTTCACTTAGAGAGTCTCTTAAAATTATTTTTCCTGGTTCAAAATATACTTCTTCAGAATACGCTAAGGATATACTAATGAAGTATATTTATTGCTATAAACTGAGCTTCATAAAGCTTGAAAAGGATTCACAACAGGAGAAATCGAAAGATATTTACGATGTTCTTGGAAATCAAAGTAAAAGAGATTCAATTTTATCATCAATATTAAACTAATATGACACAAACAATTATTATTTTATCTATTTTATTAGCGATTTATTTAATTTATAAAAAATATAAAAAGCCAAAAGTTAAAGAGTTATCTATTATAGATGAATACAAAGCAGCAAAAAAAGAAACAGATGATTTTGATGCGAAATATGAAAATGATGTAGCACAGTCTTTAGAATTTGATTTTGAAAAATATCGAGATAATATTGATGGTGTAGATAAATCTCATTGGCACATAAGTCGTATGGACAGTTTAGAATTTTTATTGGTGAAAGTTAATCAAAATGGTTCTGTGAATATAGAAGTTTCTTATAAAAGAGAAGATGATATCAATGAAATCATCAAGACATTTAAAATTAAAGAGGTTGCTAGAAACTATAGTTCAGAACATAAGAAATTTTCAAGCGAGAGAATGTGTAAAATAATTGAAAAATATTTTTTCCTCTATAAGCTAAAACAGGAAATGGAAAGAAAAGATAGAAAAATAAAAGATGTGCAATTAACGCTTGATATAATTGGAAAGTCTAGCAGTAGGAATGCAAAAATTGATGATATTTTAAAATAATTTTAAAAATAAATTAGGAAATATCAAAACATAGATGTATATTTGTTATATATAATAAAAAGTAAAAATAAAATGAGAGTATTGTTGTCGTCATCCAGTCGTAGTTCTGATTCGAAATTGATTCGAAGGTGGTGATATTTTGCTTAATTTAAAGATATTAAAACCCTGAATCAATAAGATTCAGGGTTTTTTGTTTTATATATCCTCTCGTATCGGCCTAGTCTTCGAAACTAGAAAACTGTAACGGATGAAAATTTGGGTTCGAATCCCATCGAGAGGTCAAAAAGGAGAGTTGGTAGAGTGGTTG
>JACCDN010425172.1_pt1 | contig 10057 bp, 6 predicted proteins | sample 7441691 | NCBI WGS metagenome assembly JACCDN01 (sample SAMN15323439, study PRJNA562643) | freshwater metagenome | isolation source: river surface water | place: USA:Blue River Watershed | collected 2017-08-16
AGGGGATTTGGTACCTTGATCTTGACCATGCGCCTGAGGAAGGGCGATGGTTGAAGAATGACTCATCACGCCGGCAAATACCAATTCACCCTAAGTTGATCGAGCTTGGGCTGATCAAGAAGTTCTCCGGCTTGGAAGGAAAAATTTTTCCATTGCTCAAGTCGGCGGGTGATCGTCAATTGACTGCGAGTTGGTCGCAATGGTTTGGTCGCTACTTACGCCAAGAAGTCGGTATCGCCGATAAGCGTAAAACTTTTCATAGTTTTAGGCATACATTCAAAGATTTGTGTAGAGATGCTTCAATACCCAAAGAAATACATGATCGCATCACTGGTCATACAAGCTCTGATGTTGGGGATGGATACGGTGCTGCAACCTACCCACTTCGCCCGATGCAATTGTCAATTGAGCGTTTGCAGCTTCCATGTGAATTAATATTTTCCACATTATAAAATCGCTAACTTGTTGATTCATAAGGATTTTTTTGGGCTAACCATATGAATTCTGACTGTAACGAATTTAAGTTGTTATCAGAGGTGAAAAGGAAGCAGCTAGGTGCAAAGTAGGATTCCCTAGATGCGTACGCCTGGGTCTATTTAAAAAAATTGGAGGAGAAATCTAGCAGTGATTACATTGATACGGAGGATAGTCGTTGCTGTTCACGAGCAAGTAGTTCTTTCTTAGAAAATGTTGACTGTTCCCACGTGCTAAAAAATGACAAAGCTATAGAAAAATCTTCAAGATGTTGTGACACCATGCAAAGTGGGTCGTAAGTGTGAGGTAATTCTTTGATTTCAGCAAGGGTGTATTTGTTGTAACCAGATTCCTTGTCAACCTTGGCTATGCCATTCAAGTGTTTCTTGAAACTTTGATGCATTACTTTTTCAAGCTCAAGTTCCAAACCTTGACGAACGATGAAGCTATCGTGTACAGGAAGACAGACCTCACTTTTATTGAGAAAGTGGATCATGACATCTTCAGCAATTTTTGAGTCAATGAATTGCAGTTTGAGCCCTATGCCAGAGTAAAAGTGATGACTGATTGCAGCGTGTTTCTGATTTAATGCCGCTAGTAGCCGGCTGTGTGACACCCCAATAAAGTCCAAATCGGAATTACTCAGACGAAAGCTTTTCTCTTTGTCATTAAGAATTGCAGTTACAAACTTTTTAACCTTTCGTCTGGACTCCACTGGGTCATTGTGGTAACTGAAACCCAGGTCATACAGATCGCCCATTGGAGGAGTTATTCCTTCAATAGCGTAAAGCATACGCACTGCTAATGCAGAGAAATCGCATTCAGTTGTTTTGTGGTCGTTAATCAGAATGCGTGATCTGTAATCGCTATTGATTTGTTGCCACCAACCCCCATAAAAACGTCCGCCCTGATCAAAAGCCATCGCAAAAATTCGGCGAAGATGGACATGCTGAAAGTTAATCGCCACACTGCTGAGTTCTGGCGCTTCCATTGCAACTGCTTCTTCGAGTTTTGACTGTAAAGCTTTAGATCCCTTGAGAAGGATTTGATCTGGTAGATCTATCCAGATGCAATTCCTCGATAAAAACTGATTTATTCGCTTAAGGCGACTTCGCATCACTTTGATGTCTTGATGATCGCCATCGAGCGCAAGTCTTCGATTCTTTCCTTTCGGCGATGTCGATATGACAATTGACTTATCAGGGGATAGGGGAGGGACTTCTTGCCAGCAATTGCCCAGCTCGTCAAAATGTTTCTTCAGGCGCTCGATCGGTGTATATCGCGACACACTGCCAATCCCGTTGGGATTCCATTGCCCAAGATCCTCAGTTACATATCCAGCTTTGATAGCAGCATGAATCAAGTCAATTGTTATTCGATAGCCAAATGGTGGGGCAAAATCTTTGCCTAAGGAGTAAGCGTTGGGACTTTTGGGAATTGCTAGGGGGACAGGTGGTAATGAGCAGACGGATTGGTAGAGCGCTTCAATCAACCATCTGCAAGCTTGGAAGAGCTCATGATCGGTAGCCGCAAGTTTTCGCTTATTCGTATCGATGAACGACCGATAGGCTAGAGCAAGCTTGTCCTCCCATCCAGAATGTAGGAAATTACCTTTTGTCGGGGGCGGTATTTGGCTTGCCCACAAAACTCGAGTATTTTCCAAAGCCATAGGTTTGCTACCAGCGAGAAAGCAAAGTTGGGTTAGCGTGTTGATAGTAGTTTTCCATTATTATCGTAGTCGACTTTCAAGATAAGACACGAAATGCGCTGGATTGCCCCTACCGAAAAAGATTCCGCTACAAGCGCTTTGGAAAAACGCCTCTGGGATGCCGCCGATCATTTGCGTGCGAACTCTGGGCTGACGGGGCAGCAGTACGCCATGCCCATTCTGGGGCTGATTTTTCTGCGTTTTGCAGAGGCGCGCTTCACCGACCTGCGTGCCAAGCTTAAAGCTAAGGGCGCCAGCTCACGGCAAGGAAGCCAGGTCGACAATCCATCTGCCTATCACGCACAAGGGGTTGTGTTTCTCGATCCCAAAGCACGATACGACTACCTGTTAACACTACCTCAAGGCAAGGATGCAGGAGCCGCTGTTAACTCAGCCATGCGTTTGGTTGAGCAACACAACGAACAACTGGCAGGGGTGCTGCCCAAGTCGTACGACTTGTTCAGCAGCCTGACTCTCAAGGACCTGCTCAAGAGGCTTTCAGAGATTCCGCTGACCCTGGACTTTGATGTCTTTGGTCGAATCTACGAGTACTTCCTGGCTGAATTTGCCATGACCCAAGGGCAAGGCGGTGGCGAGTTCTACACCCCTAGCCCTATCGTGAAGCTGCTGACAGAGGTCATCGAGCCCTATCACGGGCGAATCCTTGACCCTGCATGTGGCTCTGGCGGTATGTTTGTGCAGTCTGCCCGCTTCGTGAGCCAGCACAAGAACAACCCGGCAGCAGAACTCTCCATCTGTGGCGTTGAAAAGGTGGATGAGACTGGACAGCTGTGCCGTTTGAACCTTGCCATCCACGGGCTTGAGGGGCAGGTCAAGCATGGTGGCGAAATCAACAGCTACTACGACGACCCCCATACTGCAACGGGCAGGTTTGACTTTGTCCTTGCCAATCCCCCCTTCAACGTTGACGCTGTTGACAAAGAGCGTCTTGCAGACATGGTAGGACCAGGTCGGCGGTTCCCATTTGGATTGCCGGGTGCCGACAACGCCAACTATCTCTGGATTCAGTTGTTCTATTCAGCCCTGAATGAAACCGGTAGGGCGGGCTTCGTGATGGCATCTGGTGCCGAAGGAGGCACCACTTCCGCTGCGGCGCCAGAAATCCGAAGAAATTTGATCGAGGCGAAGGCGGTCGATGTGATGGTTGCTGTTGGCAACAAGATGTTTTACACAGTCACACTGCCTTGTACCCTCTGGTTCTTGGATAAAGGCAAAGCTCGAACGGAACGTGCAGACAAGGTTCTGTTTATTGATACACGCCACATTTACCGCCAGATTGACCGGGCGCATCGCGACTGGACTGAAGGGCAGATCGGGTTCATCGCCAATCTGGTTCGCCTTTACCGTGGAGAGACGCCTGACCTGACCTGTGGCGGCTCAGAGGCGCTTGGAAAGCTTAAAGAGATGTTTGGCGAAAGCCCCACTTACGCTGACATTCCAGGGCTTTGTAAAGTGGCAAGCCTCGCGGAGATTCAAGCGCAGGGGTGGTCGCTGAATCCTGGGCGCTATGTGGGCGTTGCGCCAGGGGAGGACGTCAGCGATGAAGACTTCAAAGAGAAGCTGGCGACGCTCAATGAGGAGCTCGAAGGGCTGAACGCCAATGCTCGGGCACTGGAGAAGACCATCGCTGAGAATGTGGCTGGGATTCTGGGAGCCTGACGTGATGTTCAGCGACTATGTCCAACTTAACCCACGTGTTTCAATACCGAAAGGTGAAATGGTTCCATTCGTCAGTATGGACAGGATCTCACCAGGGACCCGAGCAGTTCGTGCTGCAGAGAGGCGTCAGGCGTTGGGATCTGGTACGAAGTTTGCGCCCGGCGATACGCTCTTCGCACGAATCACCCCATGTCTGGAAAACGGAAAAATTGCTCAGTACAACGGTGACGGACCAAGCATGGGATCAACAGAGTTCTTTGTGCTCAGAGCCAGAGAAGGAGTGTCAGATCCTGGGTTCGTCTACTATTTTTCGCAAACTCGCGAATTACGGTTGGCTGCCGAGAAAAGTATGTCTGGCGCCTCAGGGAGGCAGCGTGCACTCATATCTGCCTTAAGCGAGTTCGAGTGTGAGTTTCCCTCTCTCCATACCCAGTGCCGCATCGCAGGCATCCTCTCAGCCTACGACGACTTGATCGAAAACAGCCAGCGGCGGATTAAGATTCTGGAGGAGATGGTGCGGTCGCTTTACCGTGAGTGGTTTGTGAATTTTCGGTACCCGGGACATGAGTCCGTGCCGCTTATATCGTCACCAATGGGTCAAATACCAAAGGGGTGGGAGGCAAAACGTGTGACGGAGTGTCTATATGTGAACCCACGCATTAAAGTCCCACGCGACGGCGAGAAGCCCTTTGTTCCGATGGGTAGCCTATCAAACGAATCAATGTTGATATCGAACATCGAATATCGATCGGGTAACAGTGGGGCGAAGTTTCAGAACTTCGATACGTTATTCGCTCGCATTACCCCCTGCTTGGAAAACGGCAAAACGGGCTTTGTACAGTTTCTACCTGACGCCGGGGCTGTCGCTTTCGGGTCAACGGAATTTATCGTCCTACGCTCGAACACACTCACCGCTGAGTTCGTCTACTGCCTGGCTCGAAGTGAAGAGTTTCGCAGCGTCGCCATCAAAAGCATGTCTGGCGCTACCGGTCGCCAGCGTGTACAAGAACGCTGTTTCGAGGGTCTGCAGATTGCTCAGCCGCCGTCTACATTGCTGGAGGAGTTCTCCACCATAGCTGCACCGAGTTTTCGTCTCATCTACGAGTTATTCCTGCAAATTCAAAACCTCCGACACACCCGTGACCTGCTTCTACCGCGGCTGCTCTCCGGTCAAATCGACATGGAAGCCATGGCAGCATGAGTTCCCACGGTTACACCGAAGACCAACTGGTTGAGCAACCGGCGATCGCGCTGTTCGCTGAACTCGGTTGGTCGACGGTCGAAGCAACTGATGAGACCTTTGGTTTGGAGGGGCTGCTTGGGCGAGAGACCCGAGGGCAGGTGGTGTTGGAGCGCCAGCTTTACCAGTCCCTGCAACGCCTCAATCCACTAGTAGAGGAAGCTGGGCTGCAGCAGGCTGTTGATGAGCTGACGCGAGACCGCTCCGGGATGACGCTACAGGCGGCAAATCGCGAGCTGTACGCCTTGATGAAGGATGGCATCGTCGTATCTCTGCTTGACCCTATGGGCGGACAGAAATCCGAGCGAGTTCGGGTCATTGACTGGGAGCAGCCTGAAGCTAATACGTTTACATTGGTCAGCCAGTTCTCAGTTGTTGGGCAGATGTACACCTGTCGCCCCGACTTGGTTGGGTTTGTCAATGGACTGCCGCTTCTTGTGATTGAGTTGAAGAAGCCCGGTGTGCCAGCCAAGACTGCATTTGATGAGAATCTGACGCATTACAAGAGCGCCGTACCCAAGCTTTTTTGGTACAGCGCCTGGCTTGTTGCTTCAAACGGCACTGATAGCAAGCTGGGCTCTATCACTGCAGACTGGGAGCGGTGGTTTGAATGGAAGCGTATTGAGAGTGAGGACGAGCCGCGACGTGTATCACTGGAGGTTCTCATCCGCGGCACCTGTGACAAGCACCGGCTGCTTGATCTGGTCGAGAACTTCACGATCTTTTCTGAGTTCAAGGGCGGTGTCGCCAAAATACTTGGGCAAAACCACCAATATCTTGGGGTGAACAACGCGATTGGGTCGATGCTTGAAGCCCGTGAGATGGGGCACGGTCGTGGTGGTGTTTTTTGGCAAACCCAAGGCAGCGGCAAGAGCTTCTCGATGGTGTTCTTCGCCCAAAAGGTCTTCCGTAAGTTGCGCGGCAACTGGACCTTTGTCATTGTCACCGACAGAACGGAGCTTGATGATCAGATCGCCAAGACCTTCAAAGCGATTGGTGCAGTATCTGAGGCGGAAGGCAAGGAGTGCCATGCCGCATCGGGGGCACATCTTCGCCAACTGCTGCGGGGAAATCATCGGTATGTCTTCACCTTGGTCCATAAATTCCAGACCTCGGAAATGCTCAGTGACCGGTCAGACATCATCGTCCTGACCGATGAGGCGCACCGTAGTCAGTACGACACTCTGGCGGTCAACATGCGAGCTGCGCTGCCCAAGGCAACATTTCTCGCCTTCACTGGTACGCCATTGATTGCAGGTGAGGAACGCACTCGTGATGTCTTTGGCGACTACATCTCCATCTATGACTTCCAGCAGTCCATAGAAGATGGCGCAACTGTTCCTTTGTTCTATGAAAACAGAACACCTGAACTTGAGCTGGTGAATCCAGATCTCAATGACGACATCTACGCACTGATTGAAAACGCCGATCTCGATGACGATCAGCAGGACCGCCTAGAAAGTTACCTTGGGCGACAGTACCACCTGATCACTCGCGATGATCGACTTGATGTTGTTGCCAAAGACGTTGTGCGTCACTTTTTGGGGCGAGGCTTTCTTGGCAAGGCAATGGTGGTCAGCATCGACAAAGCCACTGCTTTGCGTATGCATGACAAGGTGCGTAAGTACTGGGCAGAAGCCAAGGTAGAGACTCAGCAGGAGCTAGGGCGCATTTCTTATCAATCCGGTGGGGAACAGACTGCCGATCAGGCGTTACGTGATCTGAGGTTAGCTGAACTCAAGGCGCGATTGGAAGCGATTGAATCAACCGATATGGCGCTGATCGTCTCGCCTGGGCATAACGAGATAGAGCAGATGGCGACGCTTGGGCTCGACATCGTGCCTCACCGCAAGCGTATGAACGAGTCCCAGCCGTCGCTTGATGAAAGATTTAAGGACCCTGGTGACCCGCTTAGGCTTGCGTTTGTATGCGCGATGTGGCTGACAGGGTTTGATGCGCCCAGTTGCTCGACTGTCTACCTCGACAAACCGATGCGCAACCATACGCTAATGCAAACGATCGCCCGTGCAAATCGAGTGTTTCCTGGAAAACACAGCGGCGTAATCGTTGATTACGCAAACGTCTTTGCTTCACTTGAAAAGGCACTTGCTATTTATGGGGTAGGGGGTGGTAGCGGATCGCCTGTCAGCAATACTGCCGAACTCATTTCTGCTCTGAATGAAGCCAGCACACAGGCAATAGCATTCGGTGCACAACATGGCATTGATCTGGTTAGTAAGCAGCAATCTTCCACTTCGCCATTTGGAGCCCTAAGCCAGGTGCTTGAGGCTGTGAATGCTTTTATCAGCCCAGATGCTGTCAGATCAGCATTTATTGGGCACCAGAAACGAGTTCAAATGCTGTTCAAAGCCGTAAAGCCAGACCCGGCGGCATTGGCGCATGCTCCGTTGGTTGCGTACATGAATAGCATTGCTGAGACGATCAGCTCCCAACTAAATCCTCAGCCCAAACCCATCACAGGAATCCTTGCTGACATAACGCAGCTACTCGATCAGTCAATCACGGGTCATCATGTCCGTGAGGGTGACTTGGATCCGCTCGATCTTTCGAAGATTAATTTTCAAGCGCTTGCTGATCGCTTTAAAAAAGCGCAGAACAAGCAAACAGCCTTGGAGGCACTCCGCGCAGCAGTGCATTTGCAGCTTGAATCAATGATTCGTGTCAATCGCACGCGCTCTGATTTCTTAAAACGTTTCGAAGATTTGATTTCAGACTACAACGCTGGAAGTAGAAATATTGAACAGCTGTTCAATGAGTTGTTGCAGTTGTCGCAGTCGCTGAGCCAGGAGCAAGAGAGACATGTTCGTGAGGGGCTGTCTGAGGAGCAGCTTGTCATATTTGACATTCTGCTGCGACCTGCTCCAGAACTTTCACCTGAAGAAGTTAACGAAATCAAGAAGGTTGCAAAGTCTTTGTTAGAAGTTGTGCGTAGTCGACTTGTGCTGAATTGGCGAGAGAAGCAACAGGCGCGAGCCGGAATGATGGAGTCAATACGTAGCGCGCTTGATGATGGTTTGCCAAATGCATTCACGCCAGAAATCTACGAAGATAAATGTCAGGCAGTTTTTCAGCACGTTTATGAAAGTTATTCTGAGAGAGATATCAATAGTTATGCCAACTAAATCAGATTTTGAAATTCTTAAAAATGACTACTGAGACATTCAATCTAAGAGCGATTCTGAATCAAATTGATCTCCGAGAACATGAAGACTTGACGGTTGATCACATTGTTTTGAAACTGTTAACTTTTCCAGAAGTATTGAAATTTCTGGATTCGACCGGTCTACATGTGGATCGGTTTAAGCATGAATTGCGGGCTCAGATTGATCGTAACTATGAGTCAAGTCTATTGAGAAATTTCCTGAAGTCATTTGGAAAAACTGAAAACCCATCTTCTCTATATGTATTACTGAAAGTGCTGTCACTCCGCTCTTGGGCAAAGTCATATCTCGTAGATCATATGGTTGATCATCTTGTTTTGTTAACTTATGTTGAGTCTAGATCGGATGTGCCCAAAGATGTTCTGGCTACGCTAGAAAAGTACAAAAGCATCATTGAGTCCGAGGTTGAAAAAGATAAAGACTATGACCTCAATAGAACATGGGGAGGTGGTTTTGAAATTTACGAAGACGAGACAGATTTTAAGAAGTTGTTTGAGATTGAAAATCTTTGTAGACTTGAAAAGCTAGTACCCCCAGGTAATGACGGAACCGGGACTGCTATCGCGTACCTAGAGCAGCAAATGATCGATTTGGAATATGTGGTTCTGCAAAAGGCTCATAGAAGAACTGTTTCAATTACTGAGTCAACTCCATATCTGAGTCCTGCTGTTCAAAAGTCATTGGAAATTTTGATCCTGGAGACGTTAGACAACGAAGAAAATCTTCCTTTCTAGGGCAGAGCTTTAAGAGATCGGTTTCCGTGAGAGTTGCTAATGGTCGAAGGTTCAATACCCCCGTCATTTATTGAAGATGGTCCGACTGGGGGGGGGGCTAAGCCGGAGGCTTATAGATCTTTTTATCGTGTTAGTTGTAAATGTAGCTTTGTAAATGACATTTAATTTTCGAGCGCCAATAAAGATGGTTGGCTAGCATTTTGCGGTAATAGTGACTGCCATCCCAAGATTAGATCCTTTCAGTAGTTTGTGATTTGAGCTAAACTGGAAGCGTCAGCAGCTTCTTGTAACCTCTAGCTGCTACACCAAGGGGCAATTTCAGGCTGTTGGCGTAATACTTTCGCGGCTGTAGCTCAGCTGGATAGAGTACTTGGCTACGAACCAAGGGGTCGTGGGTTCGATTCCTGCCAGCCGCACCAAAACGCAAAGCCCTAGAACAGTGATGTTCTAGGGCTTTGCGTTTTCTAACGACCACTTCATGCCAACTCAGTTGGCAGACTTTTTGGGGAGTCTGTTCCTCAGAATGTTATTGCTTAGCTCATTCCTCCCTTAAGACTTCAGCCAAACTTTGGCTCCAAGTGGTGGCCCTCTTTAGATGGGCTACTTTTCTTTCTTATGAGAAAAATGAAGGGGAGGAATAAAATGCAAGACATGAGCGCCAAGGTGCATTTTTCAATCAAATACGATGGGCCTGCGCTTGCGACTCATCAGATGGATGTGCGTGAGCTTGCCCCCGCGTTGATTGCGCTATCAGAATTGCTTGAGCATGCGAACAAAGCCGCTTACCCAGATGCTGGTGAAGTTCGCGTCGATGTACAAGGAAACTTCAAGGGTGGCTCGTTTGGGGTCGACCTGATCGCTGCCCAAACCATGGCGCAGCAAATCGTCACGCTGCTCAGCGGTTCAGAGGCTACTGCCGCTGCCAATCTCCTGGGCATACTTGGCGGCCTGGGTTTGATCGGTGGGGGTGGCGTCATTGGCCTGATCAAATGGTTGCGCGGACGCAAGCCCAGCAGCATTCGGACCTTAGACGGCAAAG
>JACCDN010513618.1_pt1 | contig 10056 bp, 8 predicted proteins | sample 7441691 | NCBI WGS metagenome assembly JACCDN01 (sample SAMN15323439, study PRJNA562643) | freshwater metagenome | isolation source: river surface water | place: USA:Blue River Watershed | collected 2017-08-16
AATCGCACAATCTGCAACCAGTGGTAAATCGGGTTAAGCCCAAGCATTAAGTGAGCAAGAGAGTTATTTTCTATCAACTTTGGATACCACATAACCGGGGTCACATAGAAAGCAATTGTCATAACTGATGCAACGATAGGTGGCATGTCCCTAAATCTCGCACTCATCATTCCTAGTAGCCAAACTACCCAACCAATGTTGAGCACCAGAATCACTAGACCTGGGATCAAACCTATAAGTGTCCAACCGGGAAAACGCCAAAAGAAGAGAAGCACTAAAGGCAAGATAACTAGATTGTGGCCAGCAGAAACCAAATTTCGCCAAACCGTCCGCACTACGTATTGATAATGAGGCAAATTTAGCTGCTTGATCATTGCATCAGAAGAGATGAAGGTCATGCAACCGTCATTGATTGCTGACGAGATTAGGCCCCAAAAAATGATGCTTGTGGCTAGAAAGGGCAAGTATTCAGTTAATTCCGTCTTGAAAATCAGGCCAAAGACTAACCCCATAGTGACAATCTGAACCGCCATGCCAATCGTTAGCCAGAAAGGCCCTATGGCGGAACGGCGATATGCCTGGCGAATGTCTTGCCACGCAAGCATTACAGGCACCCTTATAAGATTGGACATGGTCTGAAGCCTATCTTGAGAGTGTGAATATTCGTTTTATTCGCTATCGGTACGAAAAATAAATATGAACCGGGGAACCCATGTCCAATCTTGAACTTGAAAGTATTTATGGTGTTCAAACTAGCCCTTATCTGATTTGGGCTCCCAACTGGGTAGAAAGCTCTGCAGGAATTCGAGCGATTCACTTTCTTTGCCACGCACTGAATATGCAAGGTTCAAAAGCATTTCTGGTTCTTTTCGATCCAGTAAAGAAGTCCTCACCAGGGACAAATCCAGCTCTAATGACCCCAGTGATTTCGGGCGAGCAGCTGCGGTCATTTACCTCACATGGAATTCACCCGATAGCTGTCTACCCCGAAGATGTCATCGGAAATCCTCTCAATGCCCCAGTAGTGGTTAGGTTTCTATGGAATTATTCTGGCGCATTGGGCGGGCCACTGGCTTTCGATAAATCAGAATCAATCTGGGCATACTCGGAAAATATCTCAAAGGATTACAAATCCAAAACGGGAATTAAACCAAAAGTTTTGTTTTTACCTCCTGTAGATCCTCGGGAGTTCCCTGTGAATAAAAATAAAAAGCCGTACCAAGTAATTTACGCAGGAAAATACAGATCATTCGTGGGAAAGCCTTTTAATGTTGGTATTTTGCCATCCGTCGAAATTTTTCGATCCGGCAAAAAGAAGCAAAGCAGGTCAGAAGTAAAAAGATTAATCGCGGAGGCAACTGTTCTTTACAGCTTTGAGAATTCTTCAATTGTAACTGAAGCAATTTTGAGTGGTACGCCCGCAGGCTTTATCCCTAATAAATTTTTGGGAAAGATTATTGCAGCTAAGGAACTAGGAGATGCAGGAAGCTTTGTTGGTGATTCAGCAGAAAGTGTGGAAGCGGCTCGACTAAGACTGCCCGAGGCAAGAAGCAATTACATTGAATCGATAAGTTCTTTTAAGTCAGCACTCCGGATGTTTGTACGCACAACTCAGAAGCTTGCGGAATCAACCACGTCAACTTCCTTAACTGTGCTTCCAAAAAACAGGTCTCGTTTTACTAAAAATAGAGTGTTTTTAGCTTTCGAGATTCTCAGAAGCAAGGGGCCAAAAATATTTCTGAAAGAGCTGCGAAGATTTATTAATTCAAAAATCTAGGTGCTTCGGTTTTTGCTAAGAACTCTCTCAGATATTTAGTTAGGGTTTCCCACTTACTATTAGCTGGTGACTCATCCAATATTCTTGTAAATTCAAAAGTGTCTCTGATGGCTTGTTCAAAGGAAAATACATCTTCCCATCCAAGTTGTTTTCTAGCTTGTGAACTGTCTAGAGTCAATCTGTCTTGCTCAACAAAAGTGGTTTCGGCCTCTGAAATGACCCATTGAAAATCTAAGTATTTATTTGATTCTTCAACCAAGGTTCTAACCGATTTTTCATCTTCTGGTAGAGGACCAAAGTTCCATGCAATTTGATTTTTATTAATTGGCTGTTTTTCGATTAACCTGAGGTATCCCATGAGGCAATCAAGCACGTGTTGCCATGGCCGAGTAGCTTCAGGGTTTCTTATTTCAAGCACTTGTTTAGATTCGTACGCGCGAAAAATATCAGGAATGATTCGATCAACACTTACATCCAGCGGGCCGATCACATTTCCTGCCCTTCCAATCGCTAATTTTGGATTATTTGCAAAAGACTTTTGCCAAGACTGAAGAGCCAAATCTGCCATAGCCTTTGAAGTGCTGTACGGGTCTGAAAATCCCAGAGGATCCGACTCGACATAACCACTCCCTTTGCCGACATTTTGGTAGACCTTATCCGTCGTGATTGCTAGCAAAAATGCGTTTGGTGCTGCCCTCTGCACAACTTCCAAAACATTTAATGTGCCCTGGCTATTAACTTCAAATGTTTCAAACGGATGTAAATATGATGGTCTGACCAATGATTGGGCGGCTAAATGTATAACAACATCGGGATTTGAACGCAGTACTGCGTTTGCGAGAGACTTTTTGTCTCGAATGTCGCCTCGAAAATCGAACTCGATTTTTGACCCCAGATCTACTTGAGAGAAGAGGCCTCGACTAATTGGATCAAGTGAATAACCGGCGACTTTGTGACCGAGTTCAGTAAGTAATGCGCTTAGCCAGGACCCTTTGAACCCTGTGTGGCCGGTGATAAAAAACCGCAATTTAGCAATTCTCCATAAATTCAATTATTGAATCTGCTACGAAATCAAGCATCTTTTCATTGAGTCCAGGATAAGTTCCCACCCAAAAAGTTCGATTCATAATTATGTCGGTATTCGTCAAATCTCCAACAATCTTAAAATCTACATTTCTATACGCTGGTTGCTTTGTGAGGTTTCCAGCGAACAGAAGTCTGGTTCCTATTTTTCTTGAATCTAGGAATTTAAGAAGCTTAGAGCGATCCGCTGGGTGTTTTGGGTCCAACGTTATTGGGAAACCAAACCATGATGGATCTGATTTTGGGGTCGCACGCGGAAGAATTAGTCCCTCAGCATTCTTAAGCTTCGCAAATAAATAGTTGAAGTTGGCTTTACGCGCGTCAGAAAAGGTGTCCAGTTTAGAGAGTTGAGACAATCCAAGGGCTGCCTGCATGTCGGTTGCTTTAAGGTTGTAGCCGATATGACTGTAAATGTACTTGTGGTCGTAGCCGGCTGGAAGATCGCCAAGCTGCCACTCAAAACGCTTGTGGCAAGTATCATCATGACCAGTTTCACAGTAGCAATCACGGCCCCAATCTCTGAAGGATTCTACTTGCTTTCGCACTAGTGGCGATTTTACGAATACGGCACCTCCCTCTCCGGTTGTTATGTGGTGGGCTGGATAAAAACTTGCCGTGGCGGTATCGCCAAAACTACCCGTCTTTTGGCCGTCATAAGTTGACCCAAGTGCATCGCATGAGTCTTCAATAAGCCAGAGACCGTGTTTCTCACATAGTTCTCTAACAGTGTCTAAGTCAAATGGATTGCCAAGGGTATGTGCCATCATGACTGCTCTTGTCTTATTGCTTACAGCTTCACGTAGCATTTCTGGTATCGCGTCATACGTTCCAAGTTCAACGTCTACAAGGACTGGACGCAGGCCGTTTTGAATAATTGGATTTACAGTTGTTGGAAACCCCGCGGCAACTGAAATTACTTCGTCTCCAGGCTTAAGGGCTCTTTTTCCAAGTTTGGGACTTGTTAAACCGCTCAATGCAACCAAATTTGCAGAGGAACCGCTATTTACGAAAAGCGCGCTTCTAGCCCCGACATACCGGGCAAGTCCGCGTTCAAAATCTTTATGGAATCGTCCTGCCGTTAGCCAACCGTCGAGCGATGCGTCAACAAGAGCAGCAAAATCATTTGGGTCTAGAACCTTTCCAGATACTGGTACGGGCGTGTCACCCGCGATGAAGTCTTTGGGCTCGAGTGCATTTCTTGCAAACTCTCGAACGCTCGAAAGTATTTCATTTCGCCGTGCGTCTTGGTTTGATGGCAAACGTGTTCCCCCACAGATTTTCAGTATTCGGAATGGTTAGATATACATAGTATCTATTCGGTCCAAGAGGGCCAATTTCGTCAGAGGGGTCGGGGAATAATGAAAGCTGTTCTACTAGCGGGTGGGCTGGGAACACGTATGCGGGAGGAAACCGAATTTCGCCCAAAGCCCATGGTTGAGGTTGGTGGACGCCCAGTTCTATGGCACATTATGAAAATACTCGGCACCCAAGGAATTACCGATTTTGTCATTTGTGCCGGATATAAGAGTGAGTACATAAAGAATTATTTTTATAACTATGGGGCATCGAATCTAGACTTTACGGTGCGACTGGGAGACCAAAGCAGCACTGTTTTTCATGGTTCACACGAAGAATTCGACTGGACTGTCACTGTAGCTGATACTGGTGGATCAACAATGACCGGTGGTCGCATTAAAAAGGTAGAGAAGTACTTAGATGGTGAGCCCTTCCTGGCCACCTATGGCGACGGCATTGCAGATATAGACCTTTCTAAGTTGTTGAACTTTCATTCAACAACTGAAAAAACTGCAACTATGACCACAACCCAACCTGCGAGTAGATTTGGCGTCGTTGATATTGACTCCTCTGGTACCGTCACCCAATTTCGAGAAAAGCCTAAAGTAAACGACTGGATCAACATTGGCTACTTTGTGTTCCAGCCTCAAATATTCAACTACTTAGACGAAAACTCGATTTTGGAAGAAGAACCTCTCAGGGCTTTGGCAGACCTCGGGCAACTTGGGTCCTACAAACACACTGGGTTTTGGCAACCTATGGATACATACCGCGAATCTCAGCTGCTAAACAATATTTGGGATTCGGGAAATGCTCCATGGAAAATTTGGGACTAACTCATCTACAGAAAGAACATGATGCATATTGCTGTTTTTGGTTCTTCGGGCTACCTCGGTAGTCAAATTGTTGGGCTTTTAGCTAAAAATAACTTTTCTGTGACTCAAGTATCAACATCGAGTCCAAATGCTATAAACCCTGGCAAAAGTGGTTGGACAGAGGAAATAAAAACTAGGGGACGCTTGGATGGAATCGTCTGGGCGCAGGGTTTAAACGCAAGAGACAGTGTCCTAACAACTACTGCTGGGGGTCTTGTTGACATGCTTGAAGGCAATGTGATGTTTATAAGTCGGACACTAAAGGACCTTCACGATTCAGAAAGCCTAAATAACCCTTGTCGAGGTGTCGTTTTAAGTTCTATTTGGCAGGATCTTTCAAGACCTGAGAAATTTTCATATTCGGTTTCCAAATCTGCACTTCTAGGCCTTGTTAACTCAATTGCAATCGATATGGCTCCGCATGGATTTTCCATAAATTCGGTTTTGCCCGGAGTCGTAGATTCTCCGATGACAAGAGCGAATCTCTCAGAGAGTTCAATAAACAAATTTTCTGCTGAAACTCCCGGAGGCGAATTAGTCACAGGCGATGAGATAGCTAACGTGGTCTCGTTTTTACTGGGACCAAATTCGAGGGGAATAAATTCACAGTCAATTGTCGTTGACCACGGTTGGTCGAAAGCTCGTTATGTCGATAATTGAGATTCGATCCTCGAGCGGAAACTACTCCATAAACTTTGGTAAAACAGGTATTCAATCAGGCATAGAGATTGAATTTCTAATTGTTGACAAAAACATTCGCATGGACTTGCGTCCTAATGCTCGCTTTACCTTTGAGATTGAAGCGATCGAAGATAAAAAAACTTTAGAAACTGTTTCACAGCTGATTCAATCCATGGCGGATGCTGGTCTAAACAGAAAAAGTACGGTACATGCCGTTGGTGGGGGTGTCATTCAAGATATTTCTACTCTTGCATGCTCTATCTATATGCGGGGAATAAGTTGGGTGTACTGGCCAACGACCTTGACCGGAATGCTTGATTCGTGCATCGGTGGCAAGAGTTCAATTAACCTTGGAAAACATAAAAATTTAATTGGCAACTTTTATCCTCCAAACGAAATTTCTCTAAACACGAGTTTTCTCGAAACGCTGCCAATCGCGCACGTACTCAGTGGTCTAGCCGAGGGGGTGAAGATTTGTTACGCCCACAGTTCAGAAGCTTTCAATAAATTTCTTTCTCTCGCTCCAGGTGCCCGACTCGCTAAGGGTTCCTCCTCAGAAGATCTTGTGCGCTTGTGCCTGAATTCAAAAAAATGGTTTGTTGAGGTGGACGAATTTGATGTGAAAGAGCGACAGCTTCTAAACTTTGGTCACTCTTTTGGCCATGCACTCGAATCCTCTACTGATTACCAAGTGCCGCACGGCATTGCTGTGGCTCTAGGTATTTTGGCAGCGACCGAATTCTCTCAGAATGAACAGCACCATTTGACTCAAAAACTTAATGAATACTGTATTTTGATTCTAAATCTTTGGATCGATACTCGGCCAAGGGCAGTGAATATCAACTGGGACAAATTTTCAGAAAGTTTAAGTGCGGATAAAAAAAACTCTGCTAAAGATCTTCGGTTAGTTTTGCCCGACGAGAATGCGAAACTCATAATCCAATCTTTGCCATTTTCTGAAAATTCAGTGGCCTTAGCGACAGCGGTAATGAAGAACGTCACATTAAGGGTGCTACATGAAATATTCTGATCAATTTATTGACTGGCTTGTTGACGAAGGATACACACACTGTTTTTTTGTTGCTGGTGGAAATATAATGCACCTTCTTGATTCTGTTCGAACACGTATGACTTGCATTCCTTTCATTAATGAAGTTGGGGCTGCTATTGCCGCTGAATATTTCACCGTTGCGGCTTCAGAAACAAATAAAAAAGCGTTTGTGCTGGTTACAGCCGGGCCGGGGTTCACTAACACAATCACTGCTATTGCGAGTGCTTGGACAGAAAGCAGGGAACTGTTGGTTGTTGGAGGTCAAGTGAAGTCTTCTGACCTTGCAAATGGTGAAGTAAGGCAGCGTGGAATACAAGAAATAAATGGAATCGATATAGCTCGTCCAATTACTAAAGGGACTATTCAAATCTCATCACCGGTTTCAAGAAAACAAATTTTGGACCTAATCTCAGCCGGATCAAACGGAAGAAAAGGGCCAATTTTCATTGAAATTACTTTGGATGCCCAAGGGGCGGAAACCGGAGTAGATTCCCGTAAATCTCAAACAAATCAATTAGATTTCCCTCAAGTTCTTGAATCGGATCTGGAATCCGTGCGGGATCTACTTTCAGCCTCGAAACGTCCAGTTCTCCTTTTAGGTTCTGGGCTAACCCGAGGTACCGTGAGAAAGCTTTCTAATAAATTGGCCCGTCTTGGCATTCCCATAATGCTTACTTGGAATGGTGCAGACCTCCTACCGTCCAGTTTTCCTCTTTACATGGGAAGGCCGAATACTTGGGGCCAGCGTTACTCCAATGTCCTTATTCAACAATCAGACGTCCTCGTTGCAGTTGGCACACGTCTCGGTATTCAACAAACAGGCTTTGCTTGGGATGATTTTGTTCCAGAGGGTCAAATTGTCCATGTGGACATTGACATTGCTGAGTTAGAAAAAAAACACCCCAAAAAGGCTTTGAAAGTAAATGCCGACGCGAGTGAGTTCCTCTTGGCATTATTGGAAGAGCCCGTAAGTTCCCCAGATTGGGCTGAATGGCTTGCGTTTTGCAATGAAGTTAAAGGTCTACTGCCACTTTCAGAGGACTCAAACAAAACGGCACCAGGTTTTGTGAATCCATTCGATTTAATGGCGGAGATTTCCAACATTTCCAACGATGAAGACTCGATTATCCCTTGCAGCAGTGGCGCAGCATTTACTGTTGCCCTACAGGCCTTTGAGCTTAAAGATGGCCAAAGAATGGTTACTAACAAAGGCATGGCCAGTATGGGTTATGGGCTTTCTGGTTCCATAGGTGCGGCTTTCGCAAATCCATCCAACAACACCTACCTTTTCGAAGGGGACGGTGGATTTGCCCAAAACTTGCAGGAGCTAGGGACAGTAAAGGCAAACGCACTGCAATTAAAGATGTTTGTTTTTTCAAACCGGGGCTATGCATCTATTCGAATGACACAAAGGAATTATTTCAATGGTGCATGGATAGGTTGTGACGAGGAAACAGGCTTAGGTTTGCCATCATGGAAGGAACTCGCAAAGGCATATGGCATCGAGTTTGTTGACCTTTCAGATGATGACATTATTAGACATTCACAGTTGAGGTATATAAATGACTCTGCTCAACCGATGTTGGTGCTCGTACCAATTGATCCAGAACAAACTTATTTTCCAAAAATTGCATCCCGTGTTTTGGAAAATGGACAGATGAAATCAAACCCCCTACACCTAATGGAGCCTCCGATAGAAGCGGAATTAGCGACGAAGGTCATAAAATACATCTAAGACTTCCATAGGGGGATACATGAATAAGACTGAAAGACAAATGCGTGACTTGCTGACGAAAGGCAAGGAGGAATTTGGCGTAGTAAGCGTGAAAGCTGAATTTGAAGCTGAAGGTACCCGCGTTGATGAGCTACTAAGGCTCGTGGATATCAGTCGCTCTGCAGGGCTAGACCTAACTGTTAAAATTGGCGGTTGCGAAGCCGTCCGCGATCTGTTGGAGGCGAAACAGATTGGTGTCAAATTCGTTGTTGCACCGATGGTCGAGACTCCTTACGCCCTCAGCAAGTACATAGGGGCAAAAAATTCAGTTTTTAATGCCGATGAACTTGAAGATACCGAGTTTCTTTTTAACCTTGAAACTATTACAGGTTTCGAGAATCTGGATCAAATGGTCGCCCTTGCAGCTGGCCACGATGGGGCGCAGGGCCTCGTATTTGGTCGCGTTGATTTTGCTGGTTCGCTGGGAAAGTCTCGTGATGAGATTAATGAACCTGAAATTACAAAATATGTGACTGAAGCAGCAAGTGCGGCGAAGGCATCTGGTTTAGATTTCGTAATGGGCGGTGCTATCTCAAGCGATTCTCTTCACGTAATCAAAGAAGTGGCTTCGGTTCACCTGACTCGGTTCGAAACTAGAAAAATAGTTTTCTCGGGCGATGCCACAACAATCACAAATATTGAGAGTGGCTTAGTAAATGCGGTCCACTTCGAATTGCTGTGGCTACTAAACAAACGTGATTATTACGGCCGGATAACTGCTGAGGACGCTAAACGAATTGACATGCTTGAAAGTCGATGGAAGTTGCTCAGCGAGTAGTTGGGTGAAGTTCCGCATCAACCAATTTAATTATTTGATCCAACGTTTTTGGCACTAATCCAATTGAGCGAACAGCTTCTTCCCAATTCGTACCGTCAGAATGATATTCATCTTGTGGTGAGAGGATTTGTGACTCTCGAAGGATTCTTGATTTGCTACCAAGAGCATTGTTGATTCTCTGGGCAAGGTCGTGTATCTCTATTAACTCTCCGCCGCTTTCCAAGAGCGTAAACTTCCTCCTATCGCCCAGAATCACCCCGGCTATTAGGAGTTCGTCAACCGAACAATAGCGACGCCATACAGGGCCAGTCGCATTAATTTTTATCAATCCTGTTCGAGCTTGCATGATTAGGTTAGAAAATGCGAAAATTTCTGGTTTGGTTAGATTTGTTCCTGCGACGCTCCAGGGTCGAATAAGCACAACATTTGCCTTGCATTCCCTGCCTAAGAGTTCCAGTTTCTCTTCAAATTCCTTCTTAAGATTTCCGTATGGGTCCTGGCCCATTTGGGCAATTTTCATTGTTGCCACAGCAGCGCCACTGGAAAAACCAACATAAGTACGCACTGACTCAAGCTCTGCTAATTCATATGATTGCGCCATGATTTGTCGATTTGCATTCACGTAAGCAGCGAGTCCCAGATCTTTAGCTTTTTCCCTAGTGATGAACGCGGTGTCAATTACGAGTTCTGGTTTAAACTCATTTATCAGTGATTTGTTCCATGCGTGTTGATGGAATGTCC
>JACCDN010892301.1_pt1 | contig 10055 bp, 9 predicted proteins | sample 7441691 | NCBI WGS metagenome assembly JACCDN01 (sample SAMN15323439, study PRJNA562643) | freshwater metagenome | isolation source: river surface water | place: USA:Blue River Watershed | collected 2017-08-16
CCCATGTGAAGGTCACCAGACGGGTATGGAAACATATCGAGAACGTACTTCTTTGGACGCTGATCACCAGGGTTACCCGATGCAAAAGGGCGCAATTCATCCCAGACCGGAAGCCACTTTTCTTGGATGGCAGCGACGTCGTATTCGTTCTCGGCGGTCGCGTTCGCGTTTTGGTCGGTCATTTACTCACTCTTCATGAAATCGTTGGGAAGAATCCCTTGTAAAGGTTACCAATCAAGCCCATGGGTCCGCTGCGTTTAGAGCAGCAAGAAGAGCCTTTGCTTTCAACTTCGTCTCCTCGAGTTCGGCCTCCGGATCCGAGTCAATCGTGATGCCTCCACCGACACCGATGGTCGCTCGGCCATCCTGAAAGATGATGCTGCGAATGGTCATTGCGAACTCCGCCGAACCGTCAGCACCGAGGTAGCCAAGGCAGCCCGAATAGGTTCCGCGTTGGCCTCGCTCAAGTTGCTGGATGATTTCCATCGCACGGATTTTTGGAGCACCGGTCATCGAACCTCCTGGGAAAGCTGCAAGGATGGCGGACCAAGCACTTTCTCCTTCTTCGAGCGCGCCCGTGACAGTGCTAACCAACTGGTGAACGGTTGCGTAGCTCTCGATCTCAAACAGCTTTGGCACAGCGACAGTTCCTACCTTTGAAACTTTGCCGATGTCGTTTCGCATCAGGTCGACAATCATCAGATTCTCAGCGCGCTCCTTGGCGTCCGATTGCAACTCTCTTGCGATTGCAAGATCTTGTTCTTGCGTCGCCCCTCGAGGTCGGGTCCCCTTGATGGGCTTGGTGCTCACCTCGCCCGTGGTTCGAACTTTCAGGAACTGCTCTGGCGAGGAAGACACGACCGACAAGTCATGGAGCTTTAGGAAAGTTGAATACGGAGCTGGGTTTGACTCTCGAAGCCTCAGGAACACTGCCAAAGGGTCCTCAAGCGACTCGATTGTGAGCTCATTGGTTAGGCATACCTGATAGACGTCGCCAATGGAAATGTGTCGCTGAGCAGAAGCAATCATTCCGAGATACTGACCTTCGGGATGCCTCAACGTCGCGCTTGCGACATCCGTGTCTTTAGGTTGGGCGTGCAGGTAATGTGCAACCTGGCCGCCGGATAGACCGAGGCGCAGAAGAGCTGCGTGATGCCAAAAGTCGAAGTCACGCTGACTCTCGAACAGCCCAACGAAGAACATGCCTTGAGATCGGTGGTCGAAAACGATAGCTCGGCTTGCCTCGATGAAACGTTCTTCGCCCTCATAAGTTAGAGCACCGACCAAACCTGGTCGCCACTCAAAAGGAAGGTCTAGTTCCGGGCTGTAAGCCATCCGTGACAATGTCGAAGCAACTTCGTATCGATTAGTTACCGCGGAGTTGGGGATGAGACTTCCGGCTCCCATGACTGAGAACTGGTTTTCAAGTGCGAATTCGCGATCCAACCAGAAGGCCGCCGGTTCGCCCGCATAGAACTGCACGAAAACATCTGCAGGATGGACCCATCCAGCCAGGTAGGCGCTATGCAACTGCATGTTGACTCCTGTGTGGATAGCGATTGGGTTGGGAATGAATCTTCATCTAGATTAGACGCAAAGGACCCGCTGGCAGGAGGTGCGCGATGACGGATGACGTTCAGTTTTTCTGCTTTCGCGATAACTCTCTTGTCCTGATAACGGAAGGGCAAAAAACCGAGGTTCAACTCGAGGTTGCCGACAGTTGGCTGGTCGAGGATGGCAGAGTTAGAAGCCTCGACGCCCACTTCGAACGATTCGCCCGCTGGGTCAGTGAAGTTAGCCCGGATTGCTCTCCTTCACTACCCGCATTCTTTGAAGCTGTGAAGGCGAAAATCCCAGGTGCCGGCAGATGGTTCCCTCGCATAGAGTTTCACGCTGAAGCCGAAGCCCCGCACCACCTATTCCTGCGACTTCGAAAGGCTCCAGATCAACTTGGCGATGTTACTCTTTGGACCTTGCCCGACCCTGACCCGAGACAAAACCCTTCGGTCAAGGGGCCAGACCTCAGCCTAGGAATGCAAATGCGGCGAAACGCAAAGATGCACGGGGCCGATGAAGCGGTGATCCTTAGCCAGGATGGCTACGTTTTGGAAGGTGCCCTAAGCTCTCTGGTTTGGTGGCGCGGCGAAACCTTGTGTTCGAGCTCGGAAGACCTGCCGTGGCTGCCTAGCGTCACTCGAAACGAGATTTTCGCCATCGCGAACCAAATGGGATACGCGACGAGAGCCGAACGCGTGAAACCCGCTGACTTGGTGGGGCTCGAGATGTGGGCCCTTAGTTCTTTGCAGGGCATTCGCGTGGTGTCAGAGTGGGTAGAGCTTGGTGGGCCAGTTGGAAAACCAAGCCATTTCGAAGCATTTAACAAACGGCTTCGATTGCTCTCTTCGGCTATTTCTTAGACACCTGCACCGATCGGTCGACTAGCGCTTTAAAACGTTCCTCGTGGCTGATTAGAACAACAGCACGGTCTTCCGAGCCACGAGCAACCCTGAGCAGGTCAGCGATCAGAGCGCCCGCAGTATCGCGGTCAACGTTTGCTGTGGGTTCATCCAAGATTAGAACCTTGAACTCGGCAAGGATGGCACGAGCAAGCGCGAGGCGCTGCGCCTCTCCTCCCGAAATCAGAACACCGCGATCTCCAAGTTGAGTGTCGAGACCTTCTCGGTCGGCGAACATGGACCACAGACCAACCTGATCAAGAACGGCTATTAGCTCCGCGTCTAGCGCCCCAGGTTTTGCGAACACCAGGTTCGCCCGCACATCCCCAATGAACACCATAGGGTTCTGTTCGACTAACCCGAAAATTCGTCGAACATCTGCAGGCGCAAATAAACTCGAAGGTTTTCCGTTGATGAGGTAGTTCCCTGAGCTTGGCTGGATCAGCCTTGCAAGCAGCAGTGCGACGGAGCTTTTGCCCGCGCCGCTCTCACCGAAGAGCAAAACGCTCTCGCCCGGCTTGATAGTTAGATCGAAGTTCTCCAACGCAGGTTCCGGAGTTTCAGGGTAAGTAATCGAGACTGAACGCAGTTCGATCGACTCGAATTGATCGAGCGCTCGGTCCCCGGTTTCGAACTTTAGAGCCCGAGGAATGTCACGATCAAGCAAGTAGGAGACTCGCTCCGCGCTGACCTTAAACTTTCGAAACGCGGATAACGCCGGTTGGGCAGTCTGAACAACTTCGAAAATCGCCAGTGGAAGTAGAACAAACACCGCAAGGCTTGCCCCGGGGACAGACAGGTTGCTAACTGCCAGCCCGCCAAACCAAGCCCCAGCAATTACAGCTGAGGTTGAAAGCAGCGTGAACAGGGAAACGCCGAGCCCGTTTGAAACAGCCGATTTGGCGATTGCCTTTCTCAATTCAAACTCAACGCGGTTGATTTCTGCCCGTTTTGCCTCAACCCAGCCATACGCGATGTAGACATCCAAGTTTTCTAATAGATCGAGGCTCAGGTTTGACATACGAGCCTGCAGAGGCGCTGTTGAACGGTCGCTACTACTTGCAAGTCGCGCGCTCAATGGAATGGCAACGATGAATGCGGCCAACAAGACCAGCATTAGAGCAAGACCAGCCTCAGGCAAAAGCATCCAAATGAAAAACACCGACGCCACCGACACGACCAGCGACTGCACTAACGGTGCAACCACCCGAAGCGAAAGATTTTGCAGTTCGTCTACATCGTTGACAACTCTTGCCATCGCTTCGCCACGGCCAACCTGAACCATGCCTGATGGAATGAATGGCACTAACTTTTCGAATAACTGTGGGCGCCTGGAAGCCAACATCCGGAATGCAGACTCGTGAAGCAATAAGCGCTCAAAGTACCGAAAGGTGGCTCTTCCCACAGCGAACCCGCGGACCCCAACAATCGCGATGCCCAAATAGACAATCGAACTAACTTCAGCAGCGCGCGAGATAAGCCATGCAGACACGGCTAACAGCGAGACTGCCGATAGCCCTTGAAGCGCTGAAACCACAAGCCCCCAGCTGAAGAAGGAGTCTCGCGGAAGTCCGAGCGAAATAAGCCGTTTGAAAGTCCTAGGCACTTGGGACCTCGATGACTCGATCAGCGTGCTCCACAAGCAGCTTTTGGTGTGAAATCGCCACTACGGCTAGACCACTGGCAGCGAAACGCTTTAGAGATTGCACTACCACTGTCGCCCGAGCCTCATCCAAGGCAGAAATCGGTTCATCCAAGAGAAGATGACTGCAATTCGATTCAAGCGCTCGGTAAAAGGTTCGAGCGAGGCAGATCCGCTGGGCCTGCCCACCAGACACCGAAGTACCAGCCACACCGACCTCGTGCTCGGCAGCCAAGTCATCAAGAGCCGCCATCTCGCACGCCGAGCGCAAACTAGATTTTTCGGTTCTGTGACCAGGCCCGACAATGTTTGTTTCCACGTTGCCATCGAATAATTTGGATGCTTGCGGCAACCACGAAACCTGGGCAATCTCCAACGCGACACTTGATGGGTCAAAACCAAGCAATCGTCTAAAAATGGATGATTTTCCGACACCCGAAGGACCGACTAGTACGGTGAGTTTCCCAGGTTCAAAGGCATAATCTTGGTCGGCAACCCAAGAGTCCGATTCTAAAAGTGAATTAGCCTCTTGGATGATATCCAGAATGCCCGACGAGGCCGCAACGCCTTCTGCCGAAGCATGGAACTGCGCTCCTACTTGCCGAAGCGGCAAATAGGTTTCGGGCGCAAGCAATAGGACGAATAAGCCCACCATCAGCGTTAATTCACCGCTTAGCAGGCGCAGTCCAATCGATACGGCTATCAAAGCGACAGCAAGACTGGCAATCAATTCAAGTGCGAAGCCGGATAAGAACGAGACTCGCAGCACTTTCATAGTGCGTTGACGGTGTTCTCCACTCACCCGTTCCAACGTCCTCGCCTGAGCTTCGACTCGCCCGAAAATCTTGAGAGTGGTCAAGCCACGCAGTACTTCAAGGAAGTGTTGTGACAACTGGGTAAGCGAATCCAGCTGACGCTGCTGAACCGATTTCGTCGCCCAACCGATGAAAATCATGAAAACTGGAATCAAAGGCAAAGTAAGCATCAGCGCCACACCGCTTGGCAAGTCGGTGAGCCAAATGATCGATAGAAATGCGGGAGTAACCATCGCCGTGTAAACCAACTGAGGCAGGTATTTAGAAAAGTAAGGCTCCAGCGCATCTAACCCCGTTGTTGCAAGAAGGTTGATTTCGGCGACGCTCTTCTTCGCCAACCAAGAGGGACCAAGTTTTTCGACTGCATCAAATAGTTTTTGTCGTAACTCGACTTTCACGGCGGCAGCCGCTCTCGTTGCCAGAAACTCTTGGAGCCAGGCGACGAAAGCTTTGGTTACTCCGCCGATTGCCAACCAAACAAAGCAGAAGCTGACTGAATCTAAGGTCGCGCGTTCAATGAATACTTGACTCACGAAAAAAGCAAGTGACCACGAAATCGTAACTGTCGCGGCAGATCCAAGCATGGCAAGGGCGACCACGCCGGCTATGAACCAGCGGGCCGCCCCTGCCTCCCGAAGGAGTCTTGAATCTATCGGTTTGATTTTGTTCCTATTGCTTTAGTGTGAACCAGCTGGAATCGACTTACGGCTCACGCGCTTGCGGAATACCCAGTAGGTCCAGCCTTGATAGACGAGAACCAGTGGAATCATAACCACAGCAACCCAGGTCATCACGGTAAGCGTGTACTCACTCGATGAAGCATTCTCAATCGTGAGGCTGAACGCAGGGTCAGTGCTGGATGGGAACACGTTCGGGAACAGCGCTGCGAACAGAGATCCAACAGCGGTGATGATTGTGAATACCAGAAGCGAGAAAGAAACACCTTCGCGCTTGACGTGGTTCGCAAACAACGCCGCAATCAACGAGAGTGCTGCAAGAGCGGTCAGAATGAAGCCCAGCACACTGAAGTGTGCAACCAGGGTCCAAACCAAGAAGATCGCAGCCAAGACAGTTGCCACGACTCCCACCTTGGTAGCGAGAGCTCGCGCACGATCCTTGATGTCACCATCGGTTTTCAAGGTGATGAAAACCAAACCGTGGGTAAAGAACAAGGTGAGAGTGACCAGGCCACCTAGCAACCCGTACGGATTCAAGAGGGTAAACAAAGTGCCGGTGTAAATGTGGTCTTTGTTTAGTGGAACACCTTGAACTATGTTGGCAAAGGCAACACCCCAGAGCAGCGCCGGCAAGGCCGAACCGATGACAATCATCCAGTCGAAGCGCGATTTCCACTTCTTTTCATCGGCTCCAATCGTGTGCCCCTTGCCTCGATATTCAAAGGCCACACCGCGCATGATCAAGGCTGCCAGGATGAGTAGCAGTGGTAGGTAGAAACCGCTAAATAACGATGCGTACCACTCCGGGAAAGCTGCAAAGAGGCTAGCTCCAGCGACGATGACCCAGGTTTCGTTTAGATCCCAAACAGGGCCGATTGAGTTGATGAGGACGCGACGGTCGGTGTCGTCTTTGCCTAAGAAGGGCAAAGCCATTCCAACGCCAAAGTCGAACCCATCGAGCACGAAATAGCCGATGAAAAGGAATCCGACTATGAGGAACCAAATTTCGTTGAGTTGCATTTTGTTTTCTCCTATCGGTCTTTAGTAGGCAACAGCCATTTTGTCGGCGTCTTCAGGAGCTTTTTGCTCCTCGAGACCCTTCTGAGCCGCTGCAAGTAGCAGCTTGAACTCAACCACGGCGAGCACGCCATAGATGAGGGTGAATACGACTAGCGAGATGAGAACATCAACACCATTGATTCCTGGCGAAACAGCATCAGCGGTTTTCATCAACTTGAAGACAATCCATGGCTGACGACCCATCTCGGTGAACATCCAGCCAATTGAGATACCTAGGAGAGGCAGTGGCACTGCCCAAATTGCCGTATTCCAGACCCAGTTTGGAAGGTTGTACTTCCATTTGCGAGTCAAGACCAATCCGGTGACAGCGACGAGTGTCGACAACAGGCCGAGTCCGATCATCCAGCGGAACGCCCAGTAGGTGATCCAGATGACAGGCATGTAGTTGCCCGGGCCGTAGAGCTCGACATACTGGGCCTGCAAGTTGTTCAAACCTTCAACTGTGCCATCCATGGTGTGGGTTGACAAGAATGACAGGAGGTAGGGAATGCGCACTGAGAATAGCTCGCTAACGCCATCCGGGGTTCCGATTGTGAAAATCGAGAACGAAGCGTCTGCTCCGGAAGCTGTGTCGTAAAGCGCTTCGGCTGCGGCCATTTTCATCGGCTGGGTCTGCACCATTGCAAGACCTAGACCGTCACCAGTGATTACGGTTCCGAGCCCACCCAGTAAGACAGTCCAAAGCCCGAATCGAGTTGCGGTTCGCATCGGTTCGACAAACTGCTTGCGCTTCAGGTGATAAGCGCCAACTGCGACAACCACGGCACCGGCAAACATGAATGATGCTGTGATGGTGTGCGGGAACTGGTTGATCGCAACAACGTTGGTCAGAACAGCACCGATGTCTACCAGCTCAGCGCGGTTCTTTGCTTCGTTGATTTCGTAACCAACCGGGTTCTGCATGAATGCGTTGGCGGCGAGGATGAAGTAGGCAGAGAGCCAGACTCCAAGTGCTGTCATCCAGATGGTTGCTAGGTGAACCTTCTTTGGAAGGCGATCCCAACCGAAAATCCAAAGACCGATGAAAGTAGCTTCGAAGAAGAATGCAAGCAGACCTTCCATAGCCAGCGGTGCTCCGAACACGTCTCCAACGAACCTCGAGTAGTCAGACCAGTTCATGCCGAACTGGAACTCCTGGACGATTCCGGTAACCACACCCATCGCGAAGTTGATCAGGAAGATTTTTCCGAACAGCTTGGTTAGCTTCAGGAACTTCTCGTCATTGGTTCGAACCCAAGCCGTCTGCAGAATCGCCACAAGGACGACCATGCCGATTGTGAGTGGCACAAACAAGAAGTGATAAACGGTGGTTAGGCCAAACTGCCAGCGCGACAGGTCAAGCGCACTGAGTTCGGTTAGCACTGCTGGGATAGCGGTGTGCATTTCCTTCTCTCTTTCTGAAGGAGATTTGTTCCCCTTCAACTTAGGTCTACTCTTTTTATAACGTTTCTGCAACTTTGGGATTATTTGATTAGTTTTAGAAAACTTTTCTAAGAAGTCACGATTTCAGACTACTCCTGTCGCAGTCGTTTCGCGCTTAAGATTGAGCCGTGAATGACATTCTGAATTGGCTAATCGAAACCGTGCAGAGCGTGTCTCCCCTGCTTCGAAATCTTCTTGCCGGCTTTGCCATCATGTGCGAAACCTCGCTTTTCATTGGCCTGATCATCCCTGGCGACACCGTCGTTCTGGTTGCGTCTACCGGCGTTGTAGACATCCTGGATTTCTTCTTCTTGCTCGGTTCGGTTCTGCTTGGTTCGCTTGTCGGCGAAACGATTGGTTTCTTCCTAGGGCGCTTTTTCGGGCCAAAGATTCGTCACAGCAAGTTGGGCAAACGGCTCGGCGAGAAGAACTGGGAGCTTGCCGACCGTTTCGTAGAGCGTCGGGGCGGTATCGCTGTCGCTATTTCGCGTTTTCTACCGGTCCTGCATTCACTAGTTCCTGTGGTTGCCGGTATGACGACCATGCGCTATCGCGTATTCATTAGCTGGACTGTTGCAGCCTGCGCCATTTGGGCAAGCGCCTACGTCAGCGTCGGCTACCTCGCGCGCAGCGCATACGAGCAGATTGCGGGCCAGCTCAAGTGGGGCGGCCTGGCTTTCGTTGCCATCATCTTGATTTTCATGATCATCGTCCACTTCGGTAAGCAGAAGCTCGAGATTGCCGCCGAGAAGATGGCAGAGGATAAGTAACCATGTGCGGTCGTTTTGTTGTTGCTCGCACTGTAGGTGAGATCCAGACCATTTTCGAAGCCGATGAAATCATCGGTGAGCTACCTGGAATCTCCTATAACGTTGCCCCGACCCAGCCGATTTCAATCATTGTGGACCGCGCGTTTGAGAAAGCTCCGGATGGTTCTCCGCTGGGTGAACTAAGTCGCGAAATTCACTCGGCCCGCTGGGGTCTTGTGCCTCGTTGGTCGAAAGGCCCGGCTGAGGGTGCGCCACTGATCAACGGTCGCATCGAGAGTCTTCTAGAAAAGCCGTCGTTCAAGGATTCGGTGGTTCGCCGCCGCTGCGTCATCCCGGCTTCTGGCTATTACGAATGGCAGGTCGCCGCCGATGGCACCAAGCAGCCTTTCTACATAAATGCAGGCACGGATGGCATGTTCGCGTTGGCCGGCTTGTATGAATGGTGGGCTGACCCGAGCAAGGCTGCGGGTGACCCGACTCGGTGGTTGCTGTCGGCAACTACTCTGACCAAGGCTTCGTGCCCAGACTTGGCTCATATTCACGATCGAAACCCGGTTCTGCTGTCAGCCGACACCTTTGATGCCTGGCTTGACCCTCACATCGAGGGCGACCAAGACCTTCTCGATGCGATTGCTATCGACTCGGATTTGGTTGCCGGTGAGGCGGAGTTCTTTGCAGTCGGAGCCGAAGTCGGCCAGGTTCGCAACAACTCAGAATCGCTGATCAAAGCTCTCTAGACACGCCCGAAACGTATAGTTCGGCTCCAAAAATTTGAAATGTCGGTGGCTTTCCATACACTCTTAACATTCGAACAAATGTTCGAATAACTACTTGAAGGTTAGGGGTGCGGTCATGCTGCGCGTTGATGAAAGAGTTGAGGTTTCGGTCGATCGAGTCGGAGAACCGATTGGCTTTTGGTGGCGTGGTGCCGGCTATTTGGTTAAGTCAAAACCAATCCGCTGGTTTGCTCGTCGCGAATGGTGGATCGAGGCGGCAAGAGTGCAACGCGGCATTGGCGCTGGCGTGCTCGAGGTCGAAATGTGGCGCATGAGCGCATCAAGCAACAACAAAGACAAAGCTCAATACGAACTGGTGCACACGCTAGATACCTCTGGTGGCCAAAAGCACATCTGGCGACTCGTCAGGGTCTACGACTAACCGAATCATGTCTGGCTTTATTCACCTCAATGTAG
>JACCDN011236283.1_pt1 | contig 10053 bp, 7 predicted proteins | sample 7441691 | NCBI WGS metagenome assembly JACCDN01 (sample SAMN15323439, study PRJNA562643) | freshwater metagenome | isolation source: river surface water | place: USA:Blue River Watershed | collected 2017-08-16
ATGAGGACACCACCTCGCCATTGGCGCGAACGATTTCATCGACCCAAGCAAGTGCAGCCCACAGGATGAACAGCACCGCACTGGCCACAATGGCCCAGATCACCAGACTGGGGCCGCGGCCACGGCCCACCAATTCGTCTTCGTATTCCAGCACGCTCATGCCTTGGCCCCCGCTTGGGCTTTGGCCAGATGGGCCAGAACCTGATCACGCGGGCCATCCACCGCCAGTTTGCCGTTTTGCAAGATCAGCGTGCGGCTGGTCAGTTGCAGGATCGGCACGCGATGGGTCGCGATGATCGCGGTGCGGCCTTGCAACCAAGTGCCAAGCCGCGACACCAGCGTGTTTTCCAAGGTCTGGTCTAGGGCCGAGGTGGGTTCGTCCAAGATCGCCACGGCGGGGTCTTGCAGCCACATCCGCGCCCAACCGATGGATTGGCGCTGGCCGACCGACAGACCTTCGCCCATCTCTTTGATTTCAATATCCAGACCGCGCGGGTGGTTGCGGACAAAGGGGCCAAGCCCGGCGAAATCCAGCGCGGCGAACAGGCGGTCGTCGTCACGTTCCAATTGGGTCAGATTCAGGTTGTCGCGCAGCGTGCCCGAGAACAGCCGCACATCTTGGCCCAGATAACCCACCCCCCGGCGCAGGTCGCGCGGGTGCAACTGGTCAAGGTCGACCCCATCCAACAAGACTCGGCCCTTGGTCGGCTCATAAAGCCCGGCCAGCACCCGCAGCAGCGTCGATTTGCCCGAGCCATTCGCGCCCAGAACGGCAACATGCTGGCCCTGCGGGATGGCCAGACCCTGAATGTCAACGATGGGGGCGGATTGCGCGTCATAGCGGAATTCAAGGTTCCGCATCTCGTAGATCCCAAGGATGCGGTTTCGGCGCAGATAGTGGCGGCCTTCCTCTTCATATTGGCGGGCGTTGGCGATGGCCTCCAGCCCATCCAGCGCCGCTTTCACATTGGTCCATTTGGCCAAGGTGGCCGACAGCGCGGCCAAGGGGCCAAGCGTGCGACCAGTCAGGATGCCGATGGCAATGATGGTGCCGACGGTGAATTGACCGGCAAAGACCAGATAGGCCCCGACGATCACCGCGACCACATAGGTCGCCTGCTGCACGGCCCCGGCCCAATAGCCCAAAAGGGCGGTCAGGTGGCGTTGGTCTGCGGATTTGGCGGCGGACAGGGCGGAAAGCTCGGTCCAGATGCGCTTGACGCGATCCTCGCCGCGCTGGGTCGTGACCGTCTCCGCCTCGAACACTGCTTCATAAAGCAGGCGGGCCGATTTCTGGCTGGCACCTTGGGTCGCCGCGGTCAGGGCAACCATTTTCTTTTGCAGCAAGAACCCCGGCAGCACCATCAGCACCCCGCCGAGGATCAACACCCAGACCAGATTGCCACCGATGGAGGCGACCAGCGCAAGGAAGATCAACAGGAAGGGCAGGTCGGCCACGGTTCCGATGGTGGACGCGGTGAAGAATTCCCGCACAGAAGAAAACTCGCGCATGGCGGCAAAGGTCTGGCTGGGGGATTTCTGGCCCGGCCCGGTTTTCATGCCCAATAGTTTGTCCATCAGGCGGCTTTGCACCGTCAGTTCGACGCGCTTGCCGGTGACATCCATCAGACCCGACCGGGCGAGTTTCAGCGCCGCCTCCAAGACGATGGCCAGCATGGCCCCCCATGCCAGAACCCACAGCGTCGGTTCGGACTGATAGGGGATCACGCGGTCGTAGACCTGCATGGAAAACAGCGAGACCGATACCGCCAAGATATTGGCCACAAGGCTGCCCGCAGCCACCTCCAGCATCTGACGACGATAGTTCTGCAATTCCGACCAGAACCAATGGCCTTTGGCGGTTGAAACCGCATGACGCTTTTCCAGATCGGCCATGCTGGTTTTCGCGCGCAGCACACGGCCGGCATAGACTTGGGCGAAATCATAGCTGGAAACCTCTGCCCGCATGTCGGGGCAGGTGGTGTCATAGATCTGCACACCATTGTCATCTTCGGCCAAGACCAACACGACCTGACCCGATGTCATCTCGGCCAGCGCGGGCAGGTGTTTGGGCAAAAGGCGCGGGGTATTCTCGACGCCTGTCGTCAAACCGCAGCCCCGCAGCGCGGCGCAGAGTTCGGTCAGGCCAAGATGCCCCGCCCCTGCAACCATTTGCAGGTTTTCTAGAATGTCGGCGACGGCGATATCCTGTCCCACAAGCCCCGCATAGACCGAGGCCAATTGCGCACGCGCAAGCGCGCGATTCGGCGCACGGGGCTTGCTTGGACGGTCTGCCGGGGCAGGGCGCAGCGGCGATGGTGCGCCCGCGGATCGGCTGGCGGCGTTGATGTCGAAGGAGATAACCTTTTCCGTCACATCCGTGCCCCATCCACCAAAAGCCCGCGATCGCGCGCGATCTCCAGCTCCAACAGCGCGATGCTGTAGCCAAGCGAGACTTGGTCCCGCTCCAGCCTTGCGTAGCTGTCATATTGGCCAACCAGTTCCAGCAAGGTGCGGCGGCCAAGTTTGTATTGTTCGATGAACAGATCGAGGTTGCCTGCCGTCTGCGCCAGCACCGTCGCCCCTTGGGCGGCTTGGCTTTGGTACTGTGCGATCTGACGCTCCAGCGCCACGATCCGGCGTTCAGCGGTCTCACCCGCCTCGGTCGTGCGGCGGTCCACCACATCGGTGGTGGCCTCAAGCGCGGCCAGTTCTTCCTTGGTGCCCCACCCCAAAAGACCCGCACCGCCAAGCCGCAGGCCGGGGTCGATCCCGTCCGAGGTGAGATCGGCGTTGGCCGTCAGGCTGGGCATCAGCCCGGCGCGCGCGATCCGGCTTTCGGCAACGGATCGTGTCCCTTCGCTACGGGCCTTGACCAGCGCCAAGGGCTCGGTGGTGTTGCCAACCACGGCAAGGCGGTCGATCCCGCGCAGGCTGTCCACCGGGGTCGCCGTCATGGCGGCCAACTCCGCCATGGCCGAGATTTCCGCCTCGTGATCTGCGGCCACGGTCGCCTGCATTTCGCTGAGTTTCTGCGCAATGACCTGCATTTCGGACCTGTCCGACAGGCCCCCTTCGACGCGCTGGCGCATGATGTCGGCAAAACCTGCCAGTCGTTCTGTGGCCCGCGCCGCCACAGCGCCCTGCGCACGGGCGCGTTCGGCGTTGACGTAATGCGTCAGCCCTTCAAAAACCCGTTGGTTGATATCGGTTGACAGGCTGACAGCGGCCACCTCGACATCTGCGGCGGCATAGGTGCGTTCGGCCTTGCGCTTGCCATGGTCAAAGAGGGCCTGTTCCAGCAGCAACCCTGCCGCCAGCCCGTTCAGCGATGACAGCGTCACCGCCGGACCAAGCTGTGGCAGCCAGTTCTTGGCCCGTGCGTCCGAGCGCAGCCGGGCAATGCGCAATTCGGCCGCAGCCGCCCCTGCATCTGCCTCAAGCACGGCATCGGCAACCTGGGCATAGCTTCCGCCCAAGGGCAGAACCGACCGCCGGGCCTGAAGTTCGGAAATCAGCGCCGATCCGCCTTCGGTGGTCGGCGCGGCGGCCGCGCCGGGCTGCATCGACATGCGGCTGGCAATGCCATCGCCCCTCCCGCCGACGCAGCCCGCCAAGACGAGCGTCGCAAGGCCAAGCGCGGCCAGTGACCGGGCAGGGGGTTTCCCCCCCACGCCGGACCCGTTTGTGCGGTCCTTCGGCATCTGGCTGCCTCCGCTCTGGCCTTAGACGCCGGTGGTGTTGATGGTGATGTCGTCTTCGATCAACACCGAAGCGCCACTGCCCAGATTGTACAGCTTGAACCCGGCCGGTGCCCCGCTGGTGGCAAGGCTTGCGCCTTGCAGGGTAACCACATCATCAGCGCCGCCCACGATGGTCATCTGCTTGTCCGCGCCGGTCAGGGCCAGAACCTGATTGGCCGAGATGGTCAGGTTCGCATCGGCCGCCGACAGGTCGATCGTACCGAAGTCAAACTCTTGCAGACCCGCCCGTGACAGGTTGACCGTCACCTCGCCCGTGGTGTTGCGCAGATAAAGCGTGCTGGCCTCGTTCCCGGCGGCATCGTGATTGTTGATGACCAGATAGGTGCCATCCGGCACGGCCGCGCTGAACATCGCCCAATGCGCGTTGACCGGCTGACCGCCGACATCAACCGTGCCGTTATATTCGGCGGCAGGCGTGATTTCATGTGCAGCACCCGTCGCGCCGACCGTGTGATAGCTGTAGTCATCGGCCGAAAGCGCCGTTGCAATGCCGTAAAGCTGGTTGCCCGCCCCCGCATCGCCCACCCGAACCGGATCTGCCGGGGCCACCGTGTCGATATGCACCGTCTCCATCGGCAGATCGCGGACGTTGCCCACCCAGTCCCGGGCCGACACTTGCACCGTCATCGCCACATCGTCGCCCACCGGAAGGCCGGTCTTTGGCACGGTGATCGACCATGTGCCATCGGCGGTTGCCGTGGTCTGGATCGCCGCGCCGCCATTGATCTTGACCCAGACGGTCGAGTTCGCCTCGACCGTGCCGGTCAGCGTCACACCTGCTGCGGCTTCTTCGGCGTTGATATAGCCATCGCCACCGATCTGACCGCCGCTGCGGGTCAGGGGGGTTACCACGCGATCCACCTCGACCACTTGGGTCAAAGTGCCCGAGGTGTTGCCGTATTGGTCGCGCGCGGTCGCCGTGACGGTGACAAAGGCCTCGCCGGCCGGAATGGCCGAGGCGGGAATGGTCGCCGTCCATGTGCCATTGGCTGCAACGGTCACCGCACTGGCCGGAAGCGTCAGATCGCCCCATGTCACGGTGACGGTCGACCCGGCTTCAACCGTCCCCGATACCGTGACGCCGTTTGCCGCTTCTGCCGCGTTTACCGCATCCGCGCCGGCCGTCAGGCTGGTCAGATCGTCCACCGCTGTCAGCCTGAAATTCTGCACTTCGGTGTCGATATGGATGGTGTGGTTGCTGGTGCTGGTATTGCCCGCCGCGTCCGTCGCGGTCACGCTGACCAGACCATCGCGGGTCATCTTGCCAAAGCTGCCAAAGGCAAAGGGGGCCGACCAGACACCGCTGGCATTGGCGGTCACGGTGACGCTCTGCCCTTCAAAGACCACCTTGACCGAGGCGCCTGCCTCGGCCGTGCCAGTCAGGTTGAAACCGCCCGATTCCGACATGGTCATGCGATCATCACCGCCGATCTGACCCGCGTCGACGGCGACCGAGGTCACGGTGTCGATGGCGATCGTACGGTTGATGACTGTGGTATTGCCCAAGGCATCAGTCGCTGTGATGACGGCGGGCAGAGTGTGGTAATCGCCCCCGGCAATCTGGCCTTGGGTAAAGGTCACAGCCCATTGCCCGTTGGCCCCGACTGTGGTCGTCTGAGTTTGGCCGTTGATGACAACGGAAATCGACGCACCTGCCTCGCCCGTGCCGCCAAGGCTGACGCCATTGGCATATTCGGCAAGGTTTTCGACATCACCCTGCGCGGTGGTGCCAGAGGTGGTTTCCACATCCGGTGGGGTCATGTCGATGATGAATTTCGGACCTGTCAGGCTGTGCGTTATGGTCGTGCCATGTTCGGTCACGACGACCTGTGCGGTATGGGTGCCATCGCCCGGAAGGCCGGTTGCAGGATAGCTGACCGACCACTTGCCATCCGCTCCGATGGTGGTGGTCTTGACCACACCGCCGACGGTTACCTTCACGCTGTCGCCCGGCTCACCCGTGCCTGTCACCGCGATTTTCGGATCGGTCGTGTTGGTGGTCAGCGGGGCGGCCTGCTGTGCGTCCACCGTCGGAGGGGCGCGGTCATCGTCCCCGCCACCGCCACCCGTGGTGTCATTGCCGTCGCCGCCGCCACCGGTCGTGTCGTTGCCATCCCCACCGCCGCCCCCGCCCCCGCCGGTGCTGCCAATCACAGCCGCCCCGCCGACAACCGCTGCCGCAGCACCCATGCCGCCCGCACCGCCCAAAAGGCCCGGCACAAGCGCCGCCATCCCGGCAGGCTCATCCGCTGCAATGATGCCGCCCGAAACGCCATCTGCCTCGGCAAAGCGCAGATCGTCCAGCGGGCTCCACTTTTCCCAACCCTGCACCGGACCATAATCGGCAAACAGCATCCCGTCGCCGGTTTCGGAAACGATCACCTCGGTGATCGTGCCGTTGTCCGACAGGTAAAGATGGTTCACATCGCCGGCGGCTTCGTCGAAATAGCCCGACAGCACGATCCTGCGGCCATCGGAAAGCGAAACGATCAGATCGCCGCCCTGCTGCTCGTAGCCGACCACCGAGGCCCGAGAGAGGTTCAGCGAAACGCTGTCGCCCGACCCCACTTGAATGAAATTCCCTTGGCCCTCGCCGGCTACAGTGCCACGCTGGGAGCCGCCCGCAACATCGCGGACGGCGAAATCAATCGCCGAAACCATATCACTACTCCGCCTCAAAACCGGGTCAAATTGCCCGGAACTTTGTTATAGACCCCCTTTTGAGGGTCGATTGAGGTTAGGGATACGCACTTTCGATTTTCAAATCCAGAGCATCATTCGCAAAAGATACAATTCAGCCGTATTTCCCCCCTCAATTCGGCCACAATTGATGTTTTCGGGGCACAGGCCGCAAATTTCTTGCCCCATGTGGCGCAGCACATGTCGCGGCAAGAGCGCGTCTTGGTGCTGATGAGGCAGGGTGGCCGTGGCGTTTTGCCCTTTACGGGCGGGAAAAATCGCGCCTTTCTTGCGGCCATGGCGGGACAGACTGAAACCCTTATCGACACCATCATGAACTGGATTGATCTTGGCCGTCTGCGCCCGGGCGATCCGATTGATGAAGTTGCCCTTGTGGCGGAGTTCAATGTCTCGCGCACCCCCGTGCGTGAGGCTTTGCTGCAACTCGAGGCGATGGGCCTGATCCGCCGTCACCCCAGAAAAGGCGCAACGCTGTTCCGTCCGACCTTGGAAGAATTCCTCGCCATTCTTGAGGTTCACGCCAAACTGGAAGGTCAGGCTGCGGGCCTTGCGGCACGGCGGTTGTCGGTGGGCTGGGCGGAGCGGTTGGAAGCGGTGGTCGCCGCCTGTGAGGCGCATGCGGCTGAAAAGGGCGATGCCGATCCCGATGGCTATTACCAGCTGAACCTGCGGTTTCATGAAACTGTGGCGCTGGCCGCGGGCAATCCGTTCCTGACCGAGATGATCAAGACCAATGCGCGCAAGCTCTTGGCCTATTATCGGGCGCGCTATCATTATGCGGGGGCCATCGCCCAATCCGCCCGTGAACACCGCGAGATTGCCCGCCTGATCGTCGCGCGTGATGCCACGGCTGCCGAGATGCTGATGCAGCGGCATGTGCAGTTCGATCAGATCACCGCGATGGACCTGCTGGCCGCGTTGTCGTGAGGAGTTCGCGCCTGATCGCAGGGCACAGGCCGAGGACGCCTCCGGCGGGAGTATTTTGAAAGGCGCAAATCGTAGAGCGGAGCGGCTTTGTGATTTGCGCCTTTTCAAATACTCATCTTTTCGTCGCGCATGGCAGGGGGCGCCGTGGCACATCTTCGAAGCGCGCCTAGAGCCAGCCTTTCCAGCGAAAGACCGCCCAAGTGATTGCGGCCGATGCAACCATCAAAACCAAGGCGCCAGCATATCCCAAAGGATGCGCAAGTTCTGGCATGACAGCAAAATTCATCCCGTAGATGCTGGCGATCAGTGTCGGGGGCAGGAACAGGACCGAGACAAGCGAGACGATCTTCACCGTCGAATTCTGCGACAGATCAATGGTGCCCAGCGTCGCATCCGAGGCCAGGGCCAAGCGGCTGTCGAGAAAATTCGCGTGCTGATCCAAGGCGTCGATGTCGCGCAACTCTGTCTTCAGCGCTTTGACGAGGTCTTTCGCGCCTGCACGGCGTGCGATGCCCGGTTCGATATGGTTCACCGCCCGCCCCATGGTCAAAAGCGCCAGCCGCACCCGGCCCAGTCTTTCGCCTTGCTGGCCGATCTGCACCAGCGCCCCTTGCAGCGCGGTCTGGGTCTGGCCCTTGGGCTGGTAGATCAGCCGCGCCACCTCGTCCAGTGCGCGACCAACGCCTTCAAGGTGGTCTGCCAGACGGCCGATGATTTCCTGCACCAGACCGGTGAAGACATGATCGGGGCTATCCACTCCAAGCCCGCTTTTTTCGGCGCGGGCGGGAAAGGTATCAAACGGGCGTGGCCGGTGGTGGCGGACCGTCACCAGACGTTTGCTTGACAAGATAAAGGTGATGGGGGCCGTCACCTGTTCATCGACGTCGTTCTGGCCCGGCACCATCACCGTCAGATAATCGGTGCCGTCGTCGTGATAGAGCCGGTTCGACAGTTCGATCTCTTCCATATCCTCAAGGCTGGGCACATCCAGACCCAATCCTGCCAGCGTGATGGCGATGGCCATGTCAGGCTGGTAAAGGTCGATCCAGACGGCAGAGGTCAGCGCCGCATGATCGGGGGTCTCCGTCGCGATCAACCGTCCATCTTTGGCGTGATAGACCGTGATCATGGGCACCCGTCTTGCAGTTCAACCGTGGCCCAGGTTTCAAAGCAAACCCCACCTGCCAACGCCATGACGCCGATGGTGGCGCGCCCGCCAAGGCCGCGCTCGCGCCCGAAGGTTTCCACCAACAGATCGGACAGCCCCGAGGACACCTTGTGAACGTCTTCATACTCGGGTGTGCAGACCACAAAATTCAGCGTCCGCACGATCGACTTCACATAATCAAGGCTGCCCACCGCCTGCCGGATACCGCCAAGCACATTGAGCCCGGTTTGCCGCGCGGCCGCATAGCCCTGATCGGTTGTCAGATCTTTGCCAAGGCGACCCTTGTGGGTGATCGTTGTGCCAATCTGGGCGACATGACCTGACAGGAACAACAGATTCCCGATCCGGTGAAAGGGTTTCATGGTGCCATAATCGGCCCCATAATACCCGATGCGGTCAAAGTCGGGGATGTCGAGGCCCATTTTCAGCGCCATCATTTCGGGCGTGATCGGGGTGTTGTCCGTCATGGCTGCACCTCTATGCGACTTGGCGGCAGCCTAGCAGGCTGCCGCCCGCTCGCAAGGGAGTGCATTGCGCGTTTGTCTGTGCCCCTGTATCCCGAGAAGAAGACGCTGCCCTTTCCCGGAGTTCCCGATGCGATTTCTGCGTTCCGTTGCCGTTGCTCTTGGCCTTGCCGCCTCTGGTTTTGGCCTTTCCGGCTGTCAGACCAATGACCTGAAAGAACCGCCGGTGCCCTTGGGCAACTTCTCGCTGGGCCACAACATTGTGGTCACCTCGAACATGCAAAAGGTCGCGATCTCGCGCAATGCAACGCCCGAGCAGTGGGAGACGTCGCTGGAACAGGCGATGGAAGACCGCTTTGGCCGCTATGAGGGCGACAAGCTTTACAACATCGGCATCTCGGTTGACGCCTTTGCCTTGGCCCCGCCCGGTGTGCCCTTGGTTCTCAGTCCGAAATCGGCCTTGGGGATAACGGTTTCGATCTGGAATGATGCAGCCCAGAAAAAGCTGAACGAAGAGGGCAAGCAGATCATCGTCATGGAAAAGATGTCGGGTGAAACCGTCGTCGGTTCGGGGCTGACCAAGTCGGCGGCGCAGCAGATGGACACGCTGTCCTACAATGCCGCGAAAGCGGTGGAAGGCTGGCTCTTGGAGCATCCGGAATGGTTCGGCTTGCCGCCGCTGCCGGTCGACAAAGCGCCAGCGCCAACCTCGCTCAGCAAGAAACCGGTGACTCCGGTTGTCACGGTTCCGCCAGCTGCCGGGACCCTGCCTTAATAACGCGGCCAACTGCCTTATTGCGCGGGCGGAACGCCCGGCAGGTCTTGATTTTTCCGAGGCGGGCAGATAAGTGCCCGCCCGTGGAACACAGGGCCCTTTTGCGGGCCCCCGAAAATCAAGGGCGCCCAAATGGCAAAGGCAAAGTTTGAACGGACGAAACCGCACGTCAACATTGGCACGATTGGCCACGTTGACCATGGCAAGACGACGCTGACGGCTGCGATCACCAAGTATTTTGGTGAATTCCGCGCC
>JACCDN010182643.1_pt1 | contig 10052 bp, 10 predicted proteins | sample 7441691 | NCBI WGS metagenome assembly JACCDN01 (sample SAMN15323439, study PRJNA562643) | freshwater metagenome | isolation source: river surface water | place: USA:Blue River Watershed | collected 2017-08-16
CCAGAAGCCTGGGAATCTGACTTTTCTGCGAATGCCAATCCGGTAACGCTGGCGAATCCGATTGCTAGCCATTTGTCTGTTATGCGTTCGTCGCTGATCGGTGGTTTGATTAACACACTGATCAATAATCTGCGTCGCCGTCAGCCGCGGTTACGCTTGTTCGAAAGCGGCCGTGTTTTTGAGCGGCAGCAGTCTACACAAGCCGGGCAGGTCGACGGCTATCGTCAAACCCTGCGTCTGGCCGGTTTGGCCTGGGGTGGGGCGGTGCCAGAGCAATGGTCTACGCCTACCCGGGATGTTGATTTTTTCGATGTTAAAGCGGATGTTGAGGCCCTGAGCCCTTTACAGCCGCTGCGTTTTGAAGCGGCTACGCATCCGGCATTTCACCCGGGGCGTTCGGCTCGCATCCTGCGTGAGGGTCAATTCGTGGGTTGGTTGGGCGAGCTTCATCCACGCTGGGTACAGCAATATGAGCTGGAGTCGGCACCGGTACTGTTTGAACTGGATATCGATGGTCTAACACCGGCCAAGGTATCCGTGTATGAGCCGGTCTCTTCTTTCCAGGCGGTTGTGCGTGATCTGGCCGTGCTGGTTGACGCCAAGTTGCCCGTGCAGACGCTGATTGATCTATTATGGACGAAGGCTCCCGAGGTACTGCGTTCGGTCACCCTTTTTGACCAGTATCAAGGGAAAGGGGTGCCGGAAGGTTCAAAAAGCCTTGCCTTCCGCTTTACGTTGCAGGATACTCAAGCAACCCTTGAAGATCAAAAGGTTGAAGCAGTCATGGCCCATTTGCTGGGTCAGCTAACTCAAGCCGGCGCGACCTTGCGAACCTGATATTCAGCTAAAATCATCACTGATAAGCGACTATCGTCGCGTGTCCTTTGTTTTCTCGAAAGTACTGCATCATGACTACACTCACCAAGGCCGAAGTTTCGGATATCCTCTTTGAAAATCTCGGTCTGAATAAGCGTGAATCGAAGGATATGGTTGAGGCCTTCTTTATTGAGATTGCGGATACGCTAAGCGCAGGCCAGTGGGTCAAGCTGTCGGGCTTTGGTAACTTCCAGCTGCGTGACAAACCGCAACGTCCGGGTCGTAACCCTAAAACCGGTGAAGAAATTCCTATTACAGCACGCCGTGTGGTGACCTTCCATCCGAGTCAGAAGCTGAAGGATGAAGTCGAGCGCGTTCAGAAAACCGCACGTCACTAATTTAGGCGTTCGTTCTTATGTCTGATTTGTTCAGCCAGTCTGTGGTCGACCCGTTGCCGGAAGCACCAAGCTCGGCGTTGCCTCCGATTCCTGCCAAGCGTTATTTCACCATTGGTGAAGTCAGTGACCTGTGTGGTGTAAAAGCCCATGTGCTGCGTTACTGGGAGCAGGAATTTACACAGCTTAAACCATTAAAACGTCGTGGTAATAGACGCTATTACCAGCATCACGAAGTGCTTTTGGTGCGCCGTATCCGTGAACTTCTCTATGACCAGGGTTATACGATTCATGGCGCCCGCAATCAATTAAGCCACCCGGGTCATAATACGGTGGCGCCAACAGCAAATACGTCTGGCGCGCCAACTGATTTGAGGCCAGTGCTGGGGGAAATCATTGATTTGCTGCGTGTCTAATTCTTGTTGGTTTGCTATCTTGAAGATTGAGTAAAGACCTCCCTTGTCGTAGAATAGCGAGCTTGTCGGCGTGTAGCGCAGCCTGGTAGCGCACTAGTCTGGGGGACTAGGGGTCGCAGGTTCGAATCCTGTCACGCCGACCATTAATTTGGCCATATTAAGCAGTATTTATTAAACCGGTTTTGCGTAAGCAAGCCGGTTTTTTATTCCATCAAGATCGTTGTAATAAAAATAGACTTGATTCCCATTGGTTTGGATATTAATATAATCCCAATCGAGTTATTTTGATTCGAACCAGTTAATTTAAACAAAGTCTGTTTTCGGAGTTAATTATGGATCTGTCGACACTAAATGTTGAGCAATTAAAAGACCTGCTGAAAAAAATTCCGGCTGAAATCAAGCGACGCACGGAAGAAGTTTCAAATGCAGCCCGTGAAGCTGCCATTGAAAAACTAAAAGCCATTGCGCGTGAGCATGGTTATTCGCTGGAAGAATTGGCTGGTACCAAGAAGCCACGTAAAACGTCGGGTGGCGCACGTAAACCGGTCGCACCGAAGTACGCCAACCCTTTGAACAGTGCAGAAACATGGACTGGCCGTGGCCGTAAGCCGCTGTGGGTTCAGAATGCGCTCAACCAGGGCCGTTCGCTGGAGAGCTTGCTGATTCGCTAAGGCGATCTGCACAAAGAAAACGGGGTCGAGTGATCGACCCCGTTTTCTTTTGGGGTTTTGTATGGGAATAACCGAGTCCTTTGAGTTATCCTTACAGCCTAAACGAGGTGCTCATGAATATTCTTCTTTCGAACGACGATGGTTATTTTGCGACTGGGTTAGGTGTGCTCCATCAGTCCTTGTTGTCGTTGGGTAAGCTAGAAGTCGTTGCGCCCGAACGGGATAGAAGCGGTGCGAGTAATTCACTGACCCTGGATCGTCCGCTGACTTTGCGAACAGCGCCTAATGGGTTCCGCTTTGTGAACGGTACGCCCACAGATTGCGTTCATCTTGCCGTGACTGGCTTAATTGATACCTTGCCAGACCTAGTTGTTTCCGGGATCAATCATGGCGCCAATATGGGCGACGATACGGTCTACTCGGGTACAGTCGCAGCGGCGACGGAGGGTTTTTTACTTGGCGTACCCGCTCTGGCCGTGTCACTGGTCGGTAAAGAGGGCCGGCATTTTGATACGGCAGGACAGGTTGCCCGGCTGCTTGCCGAGAAACTCATAAAACGTCCGGTCGGCCAACCAGTACTGCTTAACGTTAATGTGCCGGATCTACCTTTTGAGCAATTGGCAGGTATGCGCGTGACGCGTTTGGGCAAACGGCATAAAGCGGAGCCAGTTATCCGGGCCATCAATCCACGTGGTGAGACTGTTTATTGGGTGGGGCCGGCTGGGGCTGCACAAGACGCTGGGCCGGGCACCGATTTTCACGCGGTAGAAGCGGGCTATGTTTCTATTACACCCTTACGCCTTGATCTGACCCATACAGATCAACTCGATGCGGTTCGTGGCTGGTTAGGTTAATTAATGAGTCGTGCCGCACTTGGACAAGGTATGACCTCGGCTCGCACCCGGGCTCGCATGGTCGAACGTCTCCAACAGCAGGGGATTCAAGACAAAGGCGTGCTCGCTGCGATAAATAAAGTCGAACGGCATCTGTTTGTCGATGAGGCGTTTGCGCATCGTGCGTATGAAGATACCGCGTTGCCATTAGGCCAGGGACAGACCATTTCGCAACCCTTTATTGTCGCTAGGATGATCGAGTGCCTGCGAGCGGGCGAGCGACCGCTCGGTAAAACTCTTGAAATTGGTACCGGGTGCGGTTATCAGGCATCTGTATTGGCGGGGCTCACGAAAGAGGTTTACTCGATTGAGCGCCTGGGTGGACTCATCGAACGTGCCAAGATTAACCTACGAGCAATCAAATGCTTTAACGTGCGACTGAAGCATGGGGATGGTTATCTGGGTATTCCCGAAGTAGCGCCATTTGATTCGATTATTTTGGCGGCCGCAGCACCTAAAGTGCCGGAAGCCCTCTTACAGCAAATGGCAGTTGGTGGCAGAATGGTTCTGCCGTTTGGTTCATCAACCGATGCTGCCATTCAGCGTATGCTGGTTATTGAAAGAACAGAGACAAGTTGGAACGAGCAGTTGATGGAGCCCGTTAAATTTGTCCCTATGTTGCCGGGTGTTGAATGACGCAGGTTGTAAATAAAATCGGGTTGATGGGTGCTGTGCTGGTAGCCATGCTGGCGGGATGTACGTCACTTTCGAAAGCCCCGGTAGATGATGGCAAGTCCACTTCTGCCTCGCCTTACCCAGCATTACCCAAAGACTGTACGCAGACATGGACGGTGCGCAAGGGGGATACTCTGATTGGTATCGCACTGGATGCAGGCGCTGATTATCGTGATGTTGCTGCAATGAATCAGTTGGCCAACCCGAATATTATTCAATTGGATCGGACGCTCTGCGTTCGGCGCGCTACCACCAAGGGCATGAAGAAAGCCCCGGCAGCCAATACGGTTGCTAACGCAGGCGCTAAGTCAACAGACAAATCGGGTGATGCAGAGAAGTCAGTGCCTATCGTCAGCAAAAAGCCCGTTGAAGAAATGCCAAGCACATCCAGCGCAACAGCCGCTGCGGTGGCCGATGGTGTTCGTTTTGCGTGGCCGGCTAAAGGCAAAGTCATTGCAGGTTTTAACGAGTCTTCCAATAAGGGCATCAATATCGCTGGCAAAATGGGTGAGCCGGTCGATGCCGCCGCTGAGGGTAAGGTCGTTTATGCGGGCTCCGGTTTGCGCGGTTACGGCAACCTGGTGATTATCAAGCACGATGGCAATTACCTCACCGCCTACGCGCATAACAGCAAAATTCTTGTCAAAGAAGGTGAATCGGTCAAACGTGGACAGCGGATTGCTGACATGGGTGATAGTGATGCCGATACAGCGATGTTGCACTTCGAGGTGCGGCGCCAGGGTAAGCCGGTGGATCCGATGAAGTTCCTGAGTCAGCGCGGAACCTAAAATGCCACATAAACCGGAACGTCACCTAGATGATGAGCGTTCCGGTGCTGTGGCAGATCACAATGACGACTGCATAAATAGCCAGCCGGGTGACGCGCTAGCCGTATCGTTTTTACTGGAAGAGCCGGCTGACGATGATCTGCAGGCACTGGCCGCAGAACTTGAATCTCTCCCATCGAGTGCCAATAGCACTGCGATTGAAGCCGGACAAGATGAATCAGGGTCTGATCGTTTTGCAGCGGATGTCACACAAACCTATCTCAACGAAATTGGCGCGCGTCCATTGTTGACGGCAGCCGAGGAGTTAGATGTCGCGCGACGGGTTAAACAAGGTGATTTTGCTGCACGACAAGAAATGGTTGAGCGTAACCTCCGACTGGTCGTGTCTATTGCGCGCCGCTACATGAATCGTGGGTTGCCATTGCTGGATTTGATTGAAGAAGGCAATCTCGGGCTCATGCATGCGTTGGATAAGTTTGATCCAGAACGGGGCTTCCGATTTTCGACTTATGCGTCCTGGTGGATTCGGCAAAGTGTTGAGCGTGCATTGATTAACCAAGGCCGCTTGGTACGCTTGCCGGTACATTTGGTTAGAGAAATCAATGGTATTTATCGCCAGCGTCGGCAATTTGCAGCTAAGCATGCCAGAGAGCCCTCTCTCGAAGAGCTTGCAGGATTAATGAATCGACCCAGTGATGAGATTAAAACCCTGATGCAACGGGGTGAGCAAACGCGATCGCTCGATCAACCGGTTGAGACAGGGTCGACCCATACCCTGGGTGATCTGATGACCGATGAGCAGGGCGATGATCCACATGAGTCTCTGGCGAGTTCGGAATCAGTAACCTTGTTGCTGGCTTGGGTCGATATGCTGCCTGAACGACAGCGACAGGTGATCGAGCGGCGCTATGGACTGCGGGGTGGCGAGCCAGAAACCCTAGAGGCCATTGCGGCCGATTTGGATTTAACCAGAGAGCGCGTTCGCCAGATACAGTCAGAAGCCCTTGTTCGCCTTCAGGGCATTGTTCGCGGTCGTCGACTGACGCCCGATTCTTTACTCTGAGTCGTTGCGTGCCAAGGGTGCGTTGGGCTGCATCCCACGGGCGTCGCGAATCGCGGCACCGAGCTCAATCACCGACATGGCATACGCTGCAGAACGGTTATAGCGTGTGACTACGTAGTAGTTCTGTAAGCCCAGCCAATAGGCTGTTGCCTGATTGGGGGTGGACAGACTCACCAGAGTAGCCAGCGTTTCATCTCTCAGGTTGCTGCTAAACACAAACCCGGCAGATTGATAGGCCTCTAGGCTTATGCTGGGTTTGATATCTACCTTTTCAAAACTGCTTGGCAAAGGATTTGGGGCAATCGCAGGGATCACAGCGAGTTGCCCTGTTTGCCAGCCATGCGATTTCAGAAAGTTGGCTACACTACCGATGGCGTCAATAGGGCTTAGTCGTAGATCGATGCGTCCATCCCCGTCAAAGTCGACGCCCCAGCGGCGCTGGCTGCTGGGCATAAATTGAGGAATGCCCATAGCGCCAGCAAAAGAACCTTTGGTGTTTGCCAGATCGAGCTGGTTCTCGCGGGCGAGTAACAGGTATTGCTCCAGTTCAGACTGGAAGAAATCACGTCGACGCTCTCCATAAAAACCAATCGTGGCTAGGGCATTTAGTACGCTAAAGCTACCCATGTTGCGACCATATTCCGTTTCAACACCAATAATAGCCACGATGATTTCGGCAGGCACACCAAATTGCTTTTCAGCCCGTGCCAGTTCGTCAGAATAGGTATCCCAGAAATCAATCCCACGATTGATCCGGCGTGAATTGACGAAACGACTGCGGTACGCGACCCAGTTGGGCGTGAGTTGGGCTGGTGCGGGTGCCATGATTCGCACCACCCGATTGTCTGGCCGTTGTTGATCGAACAAGGAGGTGAGTGAGGCACTGTCAAAGCCGTGGCGTTCCTGCATGTCGGCAATGAATTGCTGTACATCGGGATTATTAGACATTGCTGGCTGCTGCACTGCTATAGGAGCTTTTTTCGTTTTAGTTTTAGCTGCAGACTCTGTCGGTAACACTAAGCCAGAGATTAAGAGGCAAACCATTGGAAAGAGTGCAGTGCGTAGACGTTGCAATGAGCTATGGCGAGACAGGGTCATATGAAGACAGTTTTTTGATTAACCCACATTTTTTCACATTTAGCGGGCTGCGTCCCACACCCTTGAACCCATCCCGGAATGGGCAGATAATTGTTAAAAATAATCAGATCCCATGTGTCAGCATGGGCGAGGCGTTTTTTTGCGCCAGGGGGAGGGGTAGGGTTTATGAGCACCGCATTCATTACACATCCAGATTGCCTGAAACACGACATGGGCGATTTGCATCCGGAAGCACCGGGACGCCTCACAGCGATTAACGATCACCTGATTGCACAGGGGATCGACATGTATTTCACCCATTACGATGCACCATTGGCAACATTGGACCAATTGATGCTCGTGCACCCGGCTTCGCATATAAAAAAGGTTAAAGATACGTCACCCGCATTCGGTATCGCGCATCTTGATCCTGACACCGCCATGAACCCGCATACTTGGCAGGCGGCACTGCGCTCTGCCGGTGCAGGCATTCTGGCGGTTGATATGCTCATGGAAGGCAAGGCCGAAAATGCGTTTTGTGCGATTCGTCCACCCGGTCATCATTGCGAACGCGAAACCCCCATGGGCTTCTGTTTCTTCAATAACATTACCATTGCAGCACACTACGCATTGACGCACCACAAACTGGAACGCGTGGCAATTATTGATTTTGACGTACACCATGGAAACGGTACCGAGAATATTTGCGCCGGTGACGAGCGGATTCTGATGTGCAGTATCTTCCAGCATCCGTTTTATCCTTATTCGGGCACAGACAAGCCAGCCGCCAACATGGTGAATGTGCCGCTGCCCGGTGGTTCAGGGGGGGAGGAGCTACAGGCTGCCGTTCTGGAATCATGGATACCGCGTCTTGAAGCCTTTAAACCGCAAATGATTTTTATCTCAGCCGGATTTGATGCCCATTATGAAGACGATATGGGTGGCATGAAGCTCTTTGAAAAGGACTATGCCTGGGTGACCACCCAGTTACGCGATGTTGCGGTGCGTCATGCCAATGGCCGGATTGTGTCCATGCTGGAGGGGGGGTACGTGATGTCGGCATTGGCCAGAAGCGTTGCCGCCCATCTGCGGGCACTCGCTGAAATCTAATCTTCAGCTAGAATAGTGGGGTTTTCTGGGAAGAGAGCCGGTATCGAAGGTGGCTACTTTCCTACATTCTGTTTAACGCTGTAGTTTCGCCATTTTCAAGGATGGTTCCCTGATGATCACCGGTTCGATTGTTGCTATTGTTACCCCTATGCAAGCGGATGGTTCGCTGGATCTGGAAGCGTTTCGCAACCTGGTCGATTTTCACATCAAAGAAAAAACCGATGCCATCGTGGTGGTAGGTACTACCGGTGAGTCGCCAACGGTTGATGTCGATGAGCATTGTCAGCTGATTGAAATTGCGGTGGCCCATTCGGCAGGACGCATTCCCATTATTGCCGGTACCGGGGCTAACTCCACTAAAGAAGCCATTTACCTCACGCAGCGCGCCAAAGATGCGGGTGCTGATGCGGGTCTGTCGGTTGTGCCTTATTACAACAAGCCCTCTCAAGAAGGTTTGTATGAGCATTATCGCAGCATTGCTGAAGCGGTGCCGCTGCCTTTGATTCTTTACAACGTACCGGGTCGTACCGTTGCTGATATGAGCAACGACACGATTCTGCGTCTGGCGCAGGTGCCGGGCATCATTGGCGTTAAGGATGCCACCGGCAATCTGGATCGTGCCTGGGATCTGATTGAACGTGCCCCTAAGGATTTTGCGCTGTATTCCGGCGATGATATGACGTGTATGGCCACCATTCTGATGGGCTATCACGGCAATATTTCGGTGACTGCAAATGTTGCACCGCGCGCTATGCACGACATGTGTGCTGCGGCTGCTGCAGGCAATGCCGCTGAAGCCGTGCGCATTAACCGCCCGCTGATTGGCCTGCACCGTCATCTGTTCTGCGAAGCAAACCCGATTCCGGTTAAATGGGCGGTTGCAGAAATGGGCCTGATGTCGCATGGCTTACGTTTACCACTTACGCAGTTGGCACCAGCGTTCCATGAACGCGTACGCACCGCCATGAAGCAAGCAGGACTCTGATCTAATGAAGTTAATGACCCGTAGTTCGCTACAGCTTGGCCTGGTTATGTTGGCCGTTCTGGCTGCCGGATGTTCCTACTTGCCTGAATCGAAAAAGATCGACTACGGTACTGCAGCTAAAGCACCGCCGCTGGATATACCACCGGATCTGACTCGTCCGACGAATAGCGGTCAGTATGCTGCGCCTAATGTGGCTACTACGGGTACGGCCGTGTTTTCGCAGATCAATGCTAAAAACAAAGTCGCGCAGCGTCAGAACTCGGATGAAACTGTGTTGCCGGAAGGTGCGCGCGGCGTCGCCAAAGTGGAGCGTCAGGGTAATCATCGCTGGCTGGTTGTCACCGTTCCCGAGGACAAAGCCTGGAATGTTACTAAGGCTTTCTGGCAGGAAAATGGGTTTATTCTCAAAAGCGAAAATCCGCAGACCGGTGTGATGGAAACGGATTGGGCTGAAAACCGAGCCAGCGTACCTGGTGGTGCTATCCAGGGCTTCCTAGGCAAAGTACTCGGCACGTTGTATTCAACGGCGGAACGTGACAAATATCGCACGCGTCTTGAAAAAGGGACCAAGCCGGGCACAACAGACATATTTATCAGCCATCGCGGCATGGTTGAAGTGTATGTCACCGAGGGCAAGAGCGAGACACGCTGGCAACCACGTGATGCCGACCCAACCCTGGAAGCAGAAATGCTGCGTCGTCTGATGTTCAAGTTTGATGGTGTCGACGAAGTCGAAGCTAAAAAACTGGCTAAGGATTTTGATGGTGGCAAATCAGTTTCCGTTGATAAAGCCAAGATCGCAACGGCTCCTGATGGCGGTGCGATGCTGGTCGTGGATGATAACTTTGATCGTAGTTGGCGTCGTATTGGCCTCGCTTTGGATCGGGTTGGCTTTACGGTTGAAGATCGTGAGCGGGCGAGCGGTTTGTATTACGTGCGCTATGTTGACTCTGATGACAAATCGGTTGTCGAAAAGAATAGCGGTGGCTTCTGGTCCAGCCTGGCTTTCTGGCGCAGTAAAGACGACAAGGTGCCGACCAAGGTTCAGTATCGTATTAGCGTGCGGGAACAACAATCGGGTGGTCCGACCAATGTGATTGTTCTGGCACCAGGTAACTCCGGTCAGGCGGATGTGTCGCCCATTGCGCGCCAGATTCTGGATC
>JACCDN010473495.1_pt1 | contig 10052 bp, 7 predicted proteins | sample 7441691 | NCBI WGS metagenome assembly JACCDN01 (sample SAMN15323439, study PRJNA562643) | freshwater metagenome | isolation source: river surface water | place: USA:Blue River Watershed | collected 2017-08-16
AGGACACCTTCTTTGTGGAGCCGGTGGAGCGTCACCTTCTCATGCGCACGCACACCTCTCCTGTCCAGGTCCGGTCGTTGTTGTCTCGTCAACTCCCCGTGTATGTTGTTGCGCCGGGTCGCGTGTACCGCACCGATGAACTCGATGCCACGCACACTCCAGTCTTCCACCAGATGGAGGGCATCGCCATCGACAAGGGGCTCACGATGGCTCACCTCAAGGGCACGCTCGAGCACCTCGCACGCGCCATGTTCGGCGAGGGTGCTCGAATTCGTCTGCGCCCCAACTATTTCCCCTTCACCGAACCCTCGGCCGAGCTGGACATCTGGCACCCCACCTTCCGTGGCGGCGCGCGCTGGATTGAGTGGGGCGGGTGCGGCATGGTTAACCCCAACGTGCTGCGCGCGGCGGGCATTGACCCCGAGGAGTACCAGGGCTTCGCCTTTGGAATGGGTATCGAACGCACCTTGATGTTCCGCAACGATGTTGCGGACATGCACGACATGGTCGAGGGCGATGTGCGATTCTCGCAGCAGTTTGGAATGGTGATTTAAATGCGCATCCCCGCGAAGCAGTTGGCCGAATGGGTCGACCTTCCCGCCAACGTCACGGCACACGACCTGCACGAGGCCCTCGTGTCCGTGGGCTTTGAGGAAGAGGACGTTCACGCCTCGGAACTGCAGGGACCTATCGTCGTGGGCGAGGTCCTCGAATTCACCCCCGAGGAACAGTCGAACGGCAAGACCATTCGCTGGTGCCAGGTCCGTGTGGCGGAGTCCGGTGACGATGCGGTGCGCGGCATCGTCTGCGGCGCCTCGAATTTCTTTGTCGGCGACAAGGTCGTTGTCAGCCTGCCCGGCGCCGTGTTGCCCGGACCTTTCCCGATTTCGGCCCGTAAGACCTATGGGCATGTCTCGGACGGCATGATCGCATCGGCGCGCGAGCTGGGTTTGGGCGACGAACACGATGGCATCCTTCGCCTCGAGGCCCTGGGGCTGGACCCCGTCGTGGGCACCGACGCCATCGCACTGCTGGGCCTTGACGATTTTGCTGTGGAAATCAATGTGACGCCCGACCGCGGTTACGCCATGTCGATTCGAGGCGTGGCCCGCGAGTACGCTCACGCGTCGGGAGTGGCGTTCCGCGACCCTGCCCTCGCCGTCACGGTGGCCGACGCCTCGGGTTTCTCGGTGTCTCTCTCTGACCAGGCCCCCATTCGCGGAGTACAGGGCTGCACCGGATTCGTGACTCGCGTGGTGCGCGGACTCGACCGCACTCGCGCCACCCCGGCGTGGATGGTCAAGCGTCTGGCGCTGATGGGGGTCCGTTCAATCTCGCTGCCCGTCGACATCTCTAACTACGTCATGATGGAACTCGGTCAGCCCACGCACTGCTACGACCTCGCGAAATTGCAGGGTGGCATTACTGTGCGACGCGCGCACGCGGGCGAGACCCTGGTCACCCTCGACGAGGCCGTTCGCACCCTGTCGACCGAAGACCTGTTGATCACCGACGAATCCGGCGCCATCGGCCTGGCTGGCGTGATGGGCGGCGCGACGACCGAAGTGGACGAGCAGACCACGGATGTGGTTGTCGAGGCGGCGACCTTTGATCCCGTCAGCATCGCCCGTTCCGCTCGTCGTCACAAGCTGCCGTCCGAGGCGTCGAAGCGTTTCGCTCGTGGCGTTGACCCGTTGGTGTCGCAGGCCGCCGCACAGCGCGTCGTTGACCTGCTGGTCGAATTGGGTGGTGGAACCGCCGACACGTTGGGTTCGACCGAGATCAACTACGTTGCGCCGTCGGCGATTGCGCTCCGCGAATCGTTCGTGTCGGGCCTGATCGGTACCGACTATTCCCGCGAAGAAATTAGTGACGTTCTGGGCGATATTGGTGCGACTGTTGTCGACACCGCGGAGGGCTTTGAGGTTGTGCCGCCGTCGTGGCGCCCCGACATCGTTGATGCACCTTCGCTGGCCGAGGAAGTTGCCCGCATCCACGGGTATGACCGCATCCCGTCGGCACTGCCCGTCGCTCCTCCCGGCCGTGGCCTGACGGCGTCGCAGTCCGCTCGTCGCCGCGTGGCACAGGTCCTCGCCGCCAGCGGCGTGACCGAAACTCTGGCCTACCCTTTCACGAACCCCGCAGACAATGCTCTGTTCGGTTCGGTCACGGGCGAACCGGTTCTGAGCATGACGCTCGCGAACCCACTGGACCCCGACAACGGCGTGCTTCGCGTATCGCTGCTGCAGGGCCTGTTGGACAATGCCAAGCGCAACGTGGCTCGTGGAATCACAAATCTTGCCGTGTTCGAACTCGGTGCCGTGTTCATCCCGCAGGGCCTCACCGGTTCCGACTCGATCCCCGTGGGAACCGAACTTCCCGGCGAGTCTGTTCTGTCGGAACTGTACGCCAGCACCCCGGCACAGCCGTGGCACGTCGCTGCTGCCTTCACGGGTTCCGCCGTGACGCGCCAACCCGGCCAGGCCGCGGTCCCCGCCTCGATCGCCGATGCCCTCGACGCAGTCCGCGCAATTGGCGTGGCGGTGGGTGTCGAACTGCACATCCGTCAGGGCCGTCACGCAGCCTTCCACCCCGGCCGTTGCGCCGAGGTGTTCGGGGGGGACACGTCGGTCGGTTTTGCCGGTGAAATCCTGCCGTCCGTTGCGACCGGTCGCGACCTGCCCCGTGTCGTCGCCGCCGTGGAATTGAACCTGTCGGCCGTAATCGATGCCAAGCCCGACCACGTCGAGGCGGTTCCCGTACTCGTATACCCCGCCGCAACGCAGGACCTCTCGCTGGTCGTTGACCGCGATGTTGCCGCCGAATCGGTGCGCGCGGCGGTTGTCGCCGGAGCAGGTGAACTGCTGGAGAGCGCAATTCTCGTGGACGACTACCGTGGTACGGGCCTCGCCGACACAGAAAAGTCGTTGACGTTTGCACTGCGTTTCCGCGCCGCGGATCGCACGCTGACCCAAGCCGAGGCGACCGAGGCAAAACTTGCCGGTGTCGCTGTCGCCGCAGAACAATTCGCCAGCAGGATCAGGGAGTAACTATGTCGTTGCGTGTTGCCGTCGCCGGTGCCAGCGGGTACGCCGGTGGAGAACTGGTGCGACTGCTCGCCGCGCATCCCGAGCTCGATGTGGTCACGGTGACCGCAAACAAGAACGCCGGGCAGCTGCTGGGTGCTGTCCACCCGCATCTTGCACCCTTGGGTTTGGCCCTGAGCCCCACGACCCCGGAAATCCTCGCCGGTCACGACGTCGTTTTCCTCGCACTGCCGCATGGTGCATCCGGTGCACTGGGTGCCGCCTTGGCCGATGCGCGCCTCGTCGTGGACTGCGGCGCCGACCGCCGGTTGACGGATCCCGCCGAGTGGGCGGACTATTACGGCGGAGACTTTAACGAGCCTTGGGTTTATGGTTTGCCCGAACTCATCCACGCCGACGGCACCAAGCATCGTGAAGTGCTCGTCGGTGCGACTCGCATCGCGGCACCGGGCTGCAATGCCTCCGCCGTCAGCCTCGCGTTCGCACCGGGTATTCGCGCTGGGGTGATCGAATCTCGCGACCTCGTGTCAGTTCTGGCCGTCGGTCCTTCTGGTGCCGGCAAGAGCCTGCGCGAGGACCTCTTGGCCTCCGAGATCCTCGGATCCGCCTCGCCGTATGCTTTGGGTGGAACCCACCGTCACAATCCCGAAATTCGCCAGAACCTCGAGATCGCGGGCGGCCACGACATCACGTTGACGTTCTCGCCCAGCCTCGTGCCCATGGCTCGTGGAATTTTGGCCACGAACTCGGCGCGAATGGCACCCGGCGCGACCGCATCGGACATTCGTTCGGCCTGGCTTGACGCCTATTCCGACGAACGATTCGTTCGGGTCTTGCCCGCCGGTCAGGTGCCTCGGACCGCGGATACAGTCGGCGCGAACACCGCACTTCTGCAGGTCGCCGTCGACGAACGTTCGCAGCGCGTCGTCATCGTCTCTGCACTCGACAACCTCGTGAAGGGCACCGCCGGTGCCGCAATTCAGTCCGCCAACATCGCGTTGGGTTTCCCCGAGGACCTCGCGCTTCCCCTGTTAGGAGTCGCACCGTGACCGTTACCTACCCTCAGGGCTTCATGGCCTCCGGCGTCGTGGCCGGGCTGAAATCGTCGGGTAAGCGGGACATGGCTCTCGTCGTGAACCTCGGCCCGTTGGATTCTGCCGCCGCCGTGTTCACGTCGAACCGCGCTCAGGCGAACCCCATTATCTGGTCCAAGGAGGTCCTCAAGGATCAGCAGGTCACTGCGGTTGTGCTGAACTCGGGTGGAGCCAACTGTTTCACCGGTGCACAGGGCTTCCAGACGACTCATTCCACTGCCGAGGCCGTCGCCGCGCAGCTTGATCTGTCCAGCGGTGATGTCGTGGTGTGTTCCACCGGCTTGATCGGTGAACAGCTTCCCTGGGACAAACTTGAGGCCGGCATCGGCGCACTGGTCGCTGAACTCAACGCGGATGGTGGGCAGGCCGCAGCCGAAGCGATCATGACGACGGATTCCGTTGCCAAGACCGTGGTCCGTGATGGTGCGGGCTATCGCATCGGGGGAATGGCCAAGGGCGCGGGCATGCTGGCACCGGGCCTTGCGACGATGCTCGTTGTAATCACCACCGACGCGGACATCCCTGCGGCACAGCTTGACGCGGCACTGCGTCAGGCCACCAGTCACTCGTTCGACCGCCTCGATTCCGACGGCTGCATGTCGACGAACGACCAGGTCACACTCTTGGCGAGTGGCGCGAGCGGTGTGACCCCCGATTTTGACGAGTTCGCGGCCCTGTTGCGCGATGCGTGCCAGGATTTGGCGCGTCAGCTGCAGGCCGATGCCGAGGGCGCCTCGCACAACATCGAAATCGTCGTCACCGAAGCCGCCACAGAACAGGACGCCGTCGAGGTAGGTCGCTCGCTCGCTCGCAACAACCTGTTCAAGGCCGCGATTTTCGGTAACGACGCAAATTGGGGACGCGTGCTTGCCGCCATTGGCACCACGAATGCCGCCTTTGACCCCTATAACGTCGACGTGTCGTTCAACGGTGTGCGTTTGTGCACCAAGGGCGGCCCCGATCGCCCCCGTGACGAGGTCGACCTGACCCCGCGCCACACACTCGTCGAGATCGTGTTGCACGCTGGTGCGGAATCCGCCACAATTTTGACTAACGACCTGACACACGATTACGTCCACGAGAACAGCGCATACTCCAGCTAATGACAGCCACTACACGCACCCACGAAGCCGCCCGAGCCAAAGCCAGCGTGCTGATCGAGAGCCTGCCCTGGCTGCGTCGCTTCGCCGGCAAAATCGTTGTCGTGAAGTTCGGCGGCAACGCGATGGTGTCCGAAGAACTGCAGCAATCCTTTGCCGAAGACATGGTGTACCTGCGCTCTGTGGGAATCAAGCCGGTGGTCGTGCACGGCGGTGGCCCCCAAATTTCGGCAATGTTGGAGCGCCTCGGTATCGAAAGCGAATTCCGTGCGGGATACCGCTACACCTCGCCAGAGGCCATGGATGTCGTGCGCATGGTGTTGTCGGGTTCAATCAGTCGCGACCTGGTTCGGCACATCAATCGTCACGGTGCGTTGGCCACCGCGGTCAGCGGCGAGGACGCGGGACTTTTCTTGGGGAAGCGACGGACGGTCATTGAGAACGGCGCCACCGTGGACCTGGGGCTGGTCGGTGATGTCATCGAGGTGGACCCGCAGGCAGTTCTCGCCGAGATCGATGCCGGCCGAATCCCCGTGGTGTCGTCGACGGCACCCGACATCGAGAACCTTGAACAGAGCCTCAATGTCAACGCCGATTCCGCCGCTGCGGCGCTCGCCGTTGCTCTGGGCGCCGAAAAGCTCGTCATCCTCACCGATGTCCAGGGCCTCTACCTCAACTGGCCGGACACCGATTCGTTGGTGTCCAGCATCACGTCGAGCGAACTGCGTGCCTTGGTCCCCAGCCTGGAATCAGGGATGATTCCCAAGGCGCTGGCCTGCGTTGAGGCAGTCGAGGGCGGCGTATCCAAGGCCGCGATGATCGATGGCCGCGAACCGCATTCGGTTCTCATCGAAATTTTCACCCCCGAAGGCATCGGCACCGAAGTCGTCTCTGCCTGAGACCTGCCGAATACGAAAAGAGATAGTTATGGTCCGCCACTTCCTCCGCGATGACGACATCACGCCCGCCGAACAGGCCCAGATTCTGGACCTTGCCCTGGCAATGAAGTCAGACCGTTATGGCTACCGTCCGCTCGAGGGACCGCAGACCGTCGCCGTCATTTTTGACAAGACCTCCACCCGCACCCGCGTGTCGTTCTCGGTTGGCATCACCGACTTGGGCGGCAACCCGCTCATCATCCAGCCCGGTGACTCACAGCTGGGCGACAAGGAATCCGTCGCGGATACCGCGCGCGTCCTGGAACGTATGGTGTCGGCCATCGTGTGGCGCACATATAAGCAGTCGGCTCTCGATGAGATGGCGGATCGCACGACCGTGCCGGTCATCAATTCGTTGACCGACGATTTCCACCCCTGCCAGCTACTGGCCGACCTCATGACCATTCGTGAGCACAAGGGACAGCTGGCCGGTCTGGACGTCGCATTTATTGGTGATGGCGCCTCGAACATGGCCCATTCGTACCTGTTGGCCTGCGCCACGGCGGGAATGAACATTCGTGTGGCCACACCCTCGGCGTACCAGCCCGCCGCGTCCGTCGTTGCGAAGGCACACGAGATTGCGGCCGAGACCGGCGGAAGCGTCTGGGTGGGCGACGACGTGTCCCACGCCGCAACCGGTGCGGACATTGTGGTGACGGACACCTGGATCTCGATGGGTAAGGAGGACGAAAAGGCCGAGCGCCTGCGTAACTTCAGCGGGTACCGTGTCAGCCCCGCGCTCATGTCCGTTGCCGATTCCGCCGCACTGTTCATGCACTGCCTGCCCGCCTACCGCGGATACGAGGTGGACGCCGAGGTCATCGATGGCCCTCAGAGCGTTATCTGGGACGAGGCCGAGAACCGTTTGCACGCGCAGAAGGCCCTCCTGCATTTCGTTTTGACCGAGGGGAAGTAATTCATGTCGCACAACACTGTGGGTGAAACCAACGAGGGCGCACTCTGGGGCGCCCGGTTCGCCAGCGGCCCCAGCCGCGAACTGGCGCGACTGTCCAAGTCGACGCACTTCGATTGGCGCCTCGCAACCTATGACATCGCGGGTTCCACTGCGCACGCCGCAGCGTTGAACGCGGCGGGTTTCTTGACGGATGCCGAGTACGACGCAATGCTCCAGGGCCTTGACCGCATGCGTTCCAAGGTCGTTTCGGGTGAATTGGTCGCCCGCGACGAGGACGAGGACGTCCACGGCGCACTGGAAAATGCTCTGATCGCCGAGGTCGGTGCCGAACTTGGCGGCCGCCTCCGCGCGGGTCGCAGCCGTAACGACCAAATCGCGACACTCGTTCGCATGTATCTGCTCGACGAAGCCGCAAAGGTGGTTGCGTCCCTGAACCGGACGATCGCCGCGCTCGTCACCCAGGCTCACGCCCACCCGGCGGCAATCATGCCGGGGCGCACCCACCTGCAGCACGCTCAGCCCGTGCTCTTGTCCCACACCCTGTTGGCGCACGCCTGGCCCCTGGTGCGTGACATCGAACGCCTGTCCGATTGGCGCAAGCGTGCCACCGTGTCGCCCTACGGCGGTGGCGCTCTCGCGGGGAACACGCTGGGGCTTGACCCCGATCTCGTGGCGCACCGCTTGGGTTTCCGTCACGCGGCCGATAATTCGCTCGATGCAACGAGTGCCCGCGACGTTGTGGCGGAATTTGCCTACATCGGTGCACAGATTGGCGTCGATATTTCCCGACTGGCCGAGGACATGATTCTGTGGTCCACCCGCGAATTCGGATTTGTGCGCCTGCACGACTCGTATTCGACCGGTTCGTCGATCATGCCGCAGAAAAAGAACCCCGATATCGCGGAACTGGCACGAGGCAAGGCGGGGCGTGTCATCGGCAACCTCACCGGTTTGCTGGCAACGCTCAAGGGTTTGCCGTTGGCGTACAACCGTGACCTCCAGGAAGACAAGGAGCCCGTGTTCGATACCGCGGACACACTCGACGTTCTGCTTCCGGCCGTCGCGGGAATGGTGGAAACCCTGACGTTCCACACGGACCGCATGGCCGAGCTTGCTCCCGCGGGTTTCTCGTTGGCAACGGATGTGGCCGAATGGTTGGTCAAGAACAACGTTCCGTTCCGTGATGCACACGAAATCAGCGGCGCACTGGTGCGTTTCTGTGAGGAACGCGGGCTGGAACTGCACGAGCCGTCGGATGAGGACTATGTCGCGGTGTCGCCCCATCTGACCGCTGGTGTTCGTTCGGTTCTGTCGGCCGAGGGCTCTGTTTCCGCTCGCACGGGTCGTGGGGGCACCGCACCTGTTCGTGTCGCCGACCAATTCGAGGCACTGGCCCTCGCTGTTTCATCCGCATCAACCGATTGGTAATTTCGTCGTGACTATTTCCTCCGCATTGGCCCGTCAGTCGAATGACGTTTCCTTTCCCACGCTCTGGGACGAACTGCAGTGGCGTGGGCTTGTCCACGTGTCGACGAACGAGGACGAACTGCGGGAACTGCTCGATGGCGATCCGATCACCTATTACTGCGGATTTGACCCGACGGCACCCAGCCTGCACCTCGGAAACCTCGTTCAGTTGCTGCTCTTGCGCCGCCTGCAGCTCGCGGGCCACAATCCGCTGGGCTTGGTGGGTGGTTCGACCGGTTTGATCGGCGACCCCAAGCCCACGGCGGAACGTACGTTGAACGAACGCGAGACCGTGGCCGAGTGGGTGGGTTACCTCGGTGCACAAATCTCCAAGTTCCTCTCCTTCGAGGGCGAGAACTCAGCTCGACTGGTCAACAACCTCGACTGGACTGCCCCGATGTCGGCCATCGATTTCCTCCGCGAAATTGGCAAGCACTTCCGTGTCGGCACCATGCTGAAGAAGGACGCCGTCAGCGCGCGCCTGAACTCCGAGGCCGGAATTTCGTACACCGAATTTTCGTATCAGGTGCTGCAGGGTCTCGATTTCCTCGAGTTGTACCGCGAATACGGCTGCGTACTGCAGACCGGCGGCAGTGACCAGTGGGGAAACCTGACCAGCGGCACCGACTTGATTCACAAGGTCGAGGGTGTGTCCGCCCACGCAATCGGAACCCCGTTGATCACGAACAGTGATGGCACCAAGTTCGGTAAGAGCGAGGGCAACGCCGTCTGGCTGGATTCCGCTCTGACCTCGCCCTACGCGATGTACCAGTTCTGGTTGAACACTTTGGACGCCGATGTCGTGGCACGACTCAAGGTATTCACATTCCTGTCGCGTGCAGAGATTGAGGAGTATCAGGCGAAGGTCGAGGCCGAGCCGTTCAAGCGCGAGGCTCAACGTCGTTTGGCGTGGGACGTCACGGCACTGGTTCACGGTGATGCCGCGGCCGACGCACAGGTTGCGGCCAGTGCAGCACTGTTTGGGAACGGCGAGCTGTTCGACCTGGATGCGGATACGGTTCTGGGGGCTACCGCGGAATTGCCGCGTGCTGTCTGTTCGGCGGGTGTCACCGTTGCAGCCGCTTTGGTCGAGACCGGTTTGTGTGCTTCTTTGTCCGAGGCGCGCCGCGCTATCGCGCAGGGTGGCGTTTCGGTCAACAATGTTGCGGTGACGGACGAAGCCCAGGTTGTGGGGGAGCAGACCCTTGCGGGTGGCGTTTCGGTGCTGCGTCGAGGCAAGAAAACACTCGCAGCAATCACGGTTTCCGCATAAACACTGGGATCCAGCACCGTTACTGAACCGTAATCAGGTGAATATTCATCGCGACACGCCCGGGATGTAACGGTTACTTGGGGGAAGCCCCAAACCCACGTAAAGTTAACGAAGTCAGCCCAAAGGAGCGGAGAGCGAAAGCCTCCAACACCTCAAGTGCGACACCGGCCCGGGTCACAGCGTATTCGCAGAAAGACCTGGAGGCCACACCGACATC
>JACCDN010398996.1_pt1 | contig 10050 bp, 14 predicted proteins | sample 7441691 | NCBI WGS metagenome assembly JACCDN01 (sample SAMN15323439, study PRJNA562643) | freshwater metagenome | isolation source: river surface water | place: USA:Blue River Watershed | collected 2017-08-16
ATGAAGTGAGAGAAAATTCAATCATTATTGTTGAAACTAATGCGATTCTTATTAAAGTTAAGTAACACTTAGATAAATAACAAAACCTGTTTCGATGACCAAAGACTTTCAATAAATTTCCCAAGGCTCAGAGACCATTAAAAGTCTCAGGGCTTTTTCTTTTATCTATTCGAGTGAAGTATTGGAATTTCCCATTTAATGAAAATTGATTTTAGAAAAGGAGAAACTTATTTTTGGATTTCAAAACACAACTTCACAAATTCATTAATGGTCAATTACTGACCTTGGGGCCAATAAGATTGAGCTGAGATCATAAATGTCTTCGATTCTATGACGCAAAATCGCTCACGCTCTATTCACGCTCCAACAGAAAAAGTAGAAGTATGCAGCTTTTAGATTTTTAGTAAATGTATGGGTTTATTAAGGTTTTTTTGGTTGCGGGAGCAGGATTTGAACCTACGAGTCAAATTACAGTTTGGTGATCGTAAAGCGATGGCTAAATAACCACACATATCTAAGATTGCTTCTTCATAGTTCTTATATCGTAGAGACTTTGGCCTTTTGAGGGACACAACCCAGCGAGACCAAAAAACCTTTCAATTTGAAGTTTGAACCGATAGTTGAAACACAGGCAGCCCGGTCCCGACTCCAAAGCCACTAGAGGGGTTTTGGGACATGAAATTCAGTCAAAAAATTAAGTGGGAACCGCCACAAGCGTTCACTTGACATAAATTAGTAAGCTGAGGCATCTTAAAATCAGGGCGTGAGGTTACGTCTGTCGTTCGCACAAAGGCTTATGGCCAAACCTATTCAATCAGTAGCCAGTCAAACTCAACCTTATGACTCGCTTCTTGCGGACAAATCGAGCAAACTATTAAGGAGGAGTGTATGACTAATTCGTCTACGCCAATCGAGTATTTCAAAAAAGAAGCAAAAAAAACTGTTCCGACAAGTTCAGGCAAATGAGCCTGAAGCTTTAGCTCGTATGCAACAAGTGCTCACAGATCCTGCAAGCATCACTTTAATGCGAATCCAACATGTCATTGCAGTCGAATTTGGTTTCCTAAAATGGGAAGAGCTGATTGGTACATCAGCCGTCGAGTTACAATCCCTAATTGCAAAAAAGAAGATTAGCAATTCTCATTTAAATGAAAGATCTCGTAGAACAACACCACTCGGAAACTTCTTTCGAGGCCCAGGAATAATTCCTACATCACCTCTTTTTGCGGCTTGGGCTGATTTTTTCGATAGTATGACCATGGAAGAACAGCGAAGATATCTTGATGAAGACGCACGGACTAGAAGGCTTATCTAATCATCACTAAAGTGCTGGGCGGATTTATTCTGCCCAGTTTTTTACTAAAATAATATTTTTTTGATTTTTTGTAGCGGCTTTCCAATAAAAAGCTCTTGCGAATTTTGTCGTCATAGCTGCCGACAGGAAAAAATTCTGCTTAACTAAGGGCCAAAATAAGCTAGATCCATATAAAAAAGAAAGTCTAGTCCTGCTACTCCAATACGAACAATCATCGCTTCTTTGGTAATTTCAAAATAAGATGCTAGATCATGACAAATTATGCTTCTGTCTTCTCCATCAAGTTTTCCATATTTCGACTTTTTAAGCCTTTCCTTTATTGCCGACTCTAATCTTTCTTTCAAAACGTCTTTGGGAGCTAAAAGGCATCCTCCAAAAAACTGAGCCTGCCATTCTGCCCAGCCATGGTCCTTGACTGGGAGAAAAGCGATTATACTTTTAAATTCGTCTGTTTTTTTTGCTACTTTAAGAGCGGCAACAAGTTTATCAATTATGTTTTTATGAAGAATTAAATGGGCCAGCTCATGAGAGAGAGAAAAACGTGCACGAAGGTATTGATTGTTGTAAATCTTTTCATCAATTCTAATTAAATTCAAACAAGCAATTAAAGCTGTATCAATATTACAACCTGCTTCAAGTCTAGGGCAGGGTTGAATATGGTATTTAAACTTAAGATTTAAATATGCTTCTACATTAAAAGGAAATTTTTTTTCTTTTCTTTTGCTGTGGAACTCGATTGCTAAATCTTCTAGCTCTTGCTGAGAACGAAATTCAACTTTTAGTTCTTCACGCTTAATTTCGTTTTTTGCCATTTTCTTCATCAACAGTGTCTCGAATCCATGCTACTAATTTTTCAATTTCATCTGGCTTGAGTTGCTGGCCATCGATTTTTCTTAACATGACTGGCATGTGTTCCATAAGTTCAGTTTCTTGTAACTCTTTTGGAAGAATTTTCGCTGTTTTTGCCAATGAAATTAGCCTATCTCTTACCTCTTCATTGATATCAAACATTTTTACAATTTTTGCGTAAAAGGCATCGTCTGTTGGAGGTGTAGCTAAGCCTCTCTCAACGCGACTCCAGTTACCAGCATCAATATCTAACTCTTTACAGAATTGGCGAAGAGTATAGTCTGCCAAAGCCCTAAGCTCAGTGAACAGCTCCCCAAATTGATTTTTACTCATACAAGTCTCCATTTTTTAATGCTACGGCCCATGCGCTGCATTGGCCGACTCATGTAGTATATTATATACAACATGTTGTCGAGTGTATACAACAATGTTCAAAAAAGTTCATTTTCAACCTGCATAACCAATTAAATTTACTACTTTTATTGGCGTTGTAAAAAAAGTACAACATTTTGCTTTTATTTTTCCAAAAACGTTGTATTCTGAATACAACATGTTGTTCGGAAGATACAACACTTAACTTTAGCAAGCCCTACAAGGAGGTTCAAGATGGGCAATAATGGTAGCAATAACAAGGTGCGAATCCACATTGACCGTGACGAATATGAGTCACCAAATCCAACCACTGGTAAGGCCCTATACGCTTTAGCAGACATCCCAAAAAACCGTGAACTATTCAAATCAGTGACTGGCGATCATGAGGACATTCATATCATTGAAGGCGATCAAGAAGTAAAGCTTCATTTAGACGATCACTTCTACAGCCAGAAAGAAACTACCATTATTGTAAATGGAAAAAAGAAAACGGTAGTAGAAACAAGTCTCACTTTTGAAGAGGTCGTGAAGCTAGCTTACCCTAATCCTCCTGATGGGCCTCTAACACTATTCACTGTTACTTATCGTAAAGGCCCCAAGCAAAATCCCGAAGGAAACTTAACAACTGGTCACAAGGTAAGAATTAAAAAGGATATGGTGTTCAATGTCACTCCAACTGATAAATCATAGTCCTGACTTAAAACAACTTCGTGATGAAGGATATGCGCTCGAAGTGAGATCAGGGCATTTACTCATAAAGAACGTGCCCTATCTCACTTCAAATGGCGATATTAAGCTAGGAACACTTGTTTCTAATTTAAAAATGTCAGCTAATAAAACTGAGAAGCCTGATACTCATGTCGCTCACTTTATTGGTGAACTTCCTTGTCACGAGAACAATCAACCGATTGTGCAAATTTTAAATGCTTCAAATAAGCAAAACCTTGGTGACGGTATTGAGATTGATCACACATTCTCTGCAAAACCAAAAGAGAATGGTGGTCAATACATTGATTACTACGAAAAGATGACAACCTATGTGGCGATTTTATCTGGTCCAGCTCAAGTAAAAGATAAATTCGTTACGGCAAAAACATTTGAGGTCATTCCATCACATGAAGATCCTTACTTTGAATATATTGATACAGCATCAAGTAGATCCTCCATTGGAGTTGTTACTGATAAGCTGAAAGGTGGAAGAATTGCAATAATAGGTCTCGGTGGAACTGGCTCCTACGTCCTTGACCATGTTGCAAAGACCCCTGTGAATGAAATTCATCTCTACGATGATGACACTTTTCTTCAGCATAATGCTTTTCGTGCTCCAGGTGCACCTTCTCTGGAAGAACTAAAAGAAAAGCCAAATAAGGCAGAGTATTTCCAAAGACGCTATTCTAAAATGAAGAAAGGGATCATTGCTCATCCATATAAAGTTAATACTTTAAACATTGATGAACTTAAAGAATTTTCTTTCGTTTTTATCTGCATAGACAGTGGCGATGGGAAAAAATCAATCATAGAAAAGCTTGAAGAATTTGGAATTAGCTTTATCGATGTTGGCATGGGAATTTACATTGCCGATGACAAATTAGGCGGCATTGTTCGTGTAACATCTAGCTCAAAAAGAATGCGTTCTCACATCAAAGAGAAAAATAGAATCTCACTCCAAGCAAGTGAAGTTAATGACTATAGCACTAACATACAAATTTCCGATCTCAACTCACTTAATGCCAATCTAGCGGTTATTAAATGGAAAAAAATGATGGGCTTTTACCTAGACTTAGAGGATGAACACCATACTACTTATACGTTAGATGGAAATATTGTTGGCAATGAAGATAAATCAGGGAGTCTTTATGAAGCTGAAACATGAGTTTGTGGAATTTATTCCAGATCAATTGGATGATGGGACTATATACATTTCAATTCACTATGCGACAGCTTCACATAAGTGCCCTTGTGGTTGCGGTAACGAAATCGTCACACCACTAACTCCAACTGATTGGACTCTTCTCTTTGATGGTGTTTCCATTGCCTTAGATCCATCCATAGGAAATTGGAGCTTTGATTGCAAATCTCATTATTGGATAAAGAAAAATCGCATTATTTGGGCAAAGAAATGGTCCAATGAAATGATTGAATTGAATCGAAAATGCGACAGTCAAATGAAACAAAATTATTACAACGAAACAAAAAACGAGGAAATAGAGCAAATCAAATCTCTCCAGGTATCTAAAAAATCAAGCTGGCTTGACAAGGTATGGAGTATATTCAAATAAGTTTATTGTCTCCTGAATGCGGACTCAGAAAATATCTGCAAATTTTTTATGCTTTTAAAAGTTTGCTCAGGATCTCCATCTCTAAACCAGTTTTCAAAAATCGAATACTTTTCAATTAATCTCTTAAACTTCACTCCTCTTTGGGTTAGAGCATTTAAAAAAATCAATTTGAATTCAAAATCAGATAAATTGGCCTTTAAAATATTTACATATTGCCAACGCATCTGAGGATTTGCGCCCTCTGTATCAAGATAGTTTAAAATATTAAAAAGGTATCTGAAATAATGCCCTAAAATTTCAGAGTGCGAGAGATAATATGGCCCAAATACTTGTTCAATTCTTTTACTGAAATCTTCTTTTGATTCTCCATCATCTATCACTAGTGGTAAATTATTTGGAATATTTTCTGCAATTATTTTTAAGCACTCTTTACCTGAAAAATATTCAACTTGACCATTTACTGGTAACTTTTTACCAACTGATCCAATCAATGAGCTATATCCAGAAATCAGATTAAAGAAATGGCTCTCATAGTTTTGCTCTAAATTCGTTTTTTCATTTTCTGTTAATTGTTTTTCAGATGCCGTTCTTATTTTGGCAGTATCATCGACATAAATTTTAAGGAAATAAAGATTAGCTACTGCAAAAAACGCAATCAGCCAGTCTGGAATAGTCCCTGTATTAATAGTATATTCATGACCAAAATAATTTCCGATAATTATGCCAAGACCTAAGAATAAGAGAGCTGTCATTGCTCCAGTTACGATAGTCGTTTTTTGCATCTTTGATCCTTTATGATAACAGCCAAAAAAATTTAGAAATTTTTTTATCATTTTTGACATCGACTTCACCTACAAATATATAGAGGTTTAGTTTTTCTCCTATACGATTTGGCGGGAACTCATTTTTTGCTAGAGAATTTCGCCTTCTTTTTAGGAGCTAAATCTTTTGTAAAGGACTCCATAAATTCCTCTAAAACAGAAGTTGGTGTAACTTCTTGATCTTCACAAACTTCCTTAAAATTATCCATAAGAGCAGTATTAAGACGGAATGTATAATTCGCTCGCTCTGGTTTATTTTTCTGCTTAACACGATCTACTAGCTTTTCGGAGTCAACTTTTGCCATTCTTCATCCTTTTTACATCATTTTAGCATTATGTATTGCATTTGCAAATAGTCTTGCATTTTACAATGCAGAGTGGTATAATATAATAAACGAGCAAGGAGAACCAAGTGAACTCAAATGCCGTACAAAAACAATTAGTTACCTCAATTGAAGTCAACGAATATCTAGCTCTTAAAGAATCCATCGCAGCACTCAAACGTCGAATCGAAACATTAACCGAATCGCAAAATAAGTTAGAAGCAACTATTGTTAAGAAATTAGATTTTGGAGCAGACACCTCTAGTTGTGGCTTTCACCTTTCTGTATCTCAAACTGAAAGAAGATTTCCTGCATGGAAAGAACATTTCATTGAATCTTGTGGAAAAGAAAAAGCTGATCGAGTTCTCGAATCGACTGAGGCAAAAATTTATAAGAATCTAGTTATAAAAAAGGCGGCTTAAAATGATTGTACCTGGCCAAAAAATAAAAGTCGCAGCTTATGTACGAATTAGTACGATTGTTCACGGACAAGACATTGAAAATCAACTTCAGCCGATTAGGCAGTTGGCGGAAGCCAAAGGCTTTGATCTTGTAAAAATTTACAAAGATGAAGGAATTAGTGGAGCAACTGAAAAACGCAAAGGCTTGGACCTATTGCTCATAGACGCAAAAAGAGGCATGTTCAAAATTTTAATTGTGATGGAATTATCTCGAATCGCAAGAGATGTTCGTCATCTTTTAAATACACTTCATTCTCTACAAGAAGCTGGGGTATCACTTATTTCAATTCGAGAAGGCGTAGATTTTAACGATTCTCCTTTCTCCAAAGGAATGGTTACTATGATTGGACTTTTAGCCACAATAGAACGTGATCTTTTAAAAGATCGGATAAAAACATCGTTGGCTGTTCGTAAACAAGCGGCTATTGCAACAGGGTCTGGTTGGCGTTGTGGAAGACCTTCAAAAATAAATTCTGAGCTAATAGATGCTGTAAAAAAACTTCGAGCTGCTGGTTCTAGCATCCGACAGACAGCCAAAGCATTAAATGTTTCAAAGACAACAGTACTGCGAATTTGTAGGCTAGGTCAAAATCATGATTCTGATGACCCTCAAAAGTCTTAAGTCAAAAAGAGGGTCATAAATGTATCAAGAACCAGATGGATAAGGGACTGGAAATGTAATTTGACCTGATCGCTATGTCGGAAATTCTGATTGGCGTGTCGGATATCTCTCAAGGAATACGGATGCGAACTGTAAAATTGATTATGGGAACAAAAATCAATGAAATACTTCGAGATCGACTCGAAGGAAAGAATTTAAGTAAAATATCACGCGAGCTAAACATCAGCAAATCACTTTTAGCTGATTGGGTATCTTCGCGCCGATTACCTAGCTTGAGAAATATAGATGCCGTAGCCCGCTTAGCCGCTTATCTGGGCCTTTCACTTGAAGAACTACTACTAGGAAAAGATGACGGACGAAAAGTTATATCTGCTGTGACCTTTGAAGATGATAAACGCGCATATCGTATAAATATAGAGCGCTTGAAGTAACAGGCTAGGTAAAATATGAAAATTCTATTTATCCTAACAGCATCACTCTTTATTTTTAAATCAGCATTAGCAGATCTAGCGCCGTCCTTTTATGGCTTTACGATTGGAGAAAATCTTGGAGCATCTAAGTCTAATATGAAAGCTCGCGATCTTAATTTCGTGGACCAAATGACTAACGCCAAGAATATAGCTGATAAGCGTTCGACTTTCGAGATTATGAAAAACCCAAATAATTGCGCACAAGAAGTTAGTAAAGAATTGAGTACTATCAAATGTTTTATGACTAAAGGTGATGTTGAGTCTTTGGCCCTTTTTTATCTCAACAATAAACTCGTCCGAATCGTTGCCCATTTTCGTGGTCAAGATGCAATTCACATCAAAAAGAAAATCGCTGAAAAGTTTCCACAACGACAAGTAGGCGCTACAAAAAATATGATTCAAGATTTTGAAGAAGTCATTACTGGAAAAATGGAATTGAATGCAATGTTAGCATCCCCATTTGCACTCAAGGGACGATGTAGTTCATGTGATCTTACCATGTTTGTTCAATCCAATGCTTCAGACGGTGTTTTCTTCATGAAAGATGGAGATGGCCTTTATCTCACAATTTTTAGTGTAGATAGTATCAGGAGCGAGATTGATCGGCTTAAACAAGATAACAAAGATCAAAGTAAAACTGCTTTTTAGAAGGAACGTGCAATGAAGAGCATAATGTAGCATCTTAAAAAAAGAAACCGAAGAGCAAGACAAGAAACGCAGAAAAAAGAAAGAGGTCTAAGCTCTCTGGAAAGAGTGAGGTATGTATGTGCAGGCAATATATTTTTTTATTCGCTATTACGACTTTTTACTCATGCAATGACCAATCAAAAGAAGCTGTAAATGCTTCGCAAACATCAGCGAACTGTAAAGGTATCTATTATTCCCGCGATGCCAGTGGTGATCTCAAAAAGTTCAATCAGTATTGGCAGCCTGACCAAAAGGCGTGTCTAACCGATCAAATCGCCCTGACTAATTATGAGTCCTCTACCGAAAAACGTCGCAAGCACAACGTAACTTGTACCCCGCAACCGACGTTTCCGAGTACAGCACTAAAGGCTTCTGGCAATTATTACACTTATAGGAATGATCGTTATTACCTTGATTTTAATTCATCCACTGGCATCTTTCGTCGAATAACCATAGGGGAAGACCAGAATGGTAAAACTGTTTATCAAAGAGATCTTTCATGTTTCTACGCAAGAACCGACCATGAGATCGAACCCGTAAATCCACGAGATTATGGTAGTCAGGTCCTTTTAGATTTTTCAAATTTCCCTGCAAGTTCCGCTGACTTCATACCAAATGAGATTTTCAATTACACCTTTGACAGTAACGGAAACTATTTCTTCACCCGCAACGATGATGTAGCTGGCTGGAGTTTTCAATTCTGTCCTATAAACACTACGCCATTTGATTTCTGTACTGAAAGAAGGAATGGAAACATCTACTTTGATCCTGTCTTAGATGCGGCCATAATGAACGAACTCACCATCGAAGCGAAGCTAATTAGAACTCAGTTCAATTTTTCTCAGATCACTAGAGCTGAGTTTCAATCCTTATGGGATTCATACGCCAAAACAGGCAAAGAGCTTCAATCGGGAGGAGATTGGAAATATCTCGTAAATCACAATCCAGATCCTTCGATTTTTTACGATTACGACTGGACCAGATACCTAAGAAGCCAGAACCCAACAATGCCAGATGCTTTCACACCTTCAATTCCACCTGTTTGCTTCATGGGGTCTCAAATGGTCACTCTTGCCAGTGGTCTTAAAGGCCGTGTGTACGGGGAGATTTGTTTTTTGAACGGAGAATATGTATTTACTCAAAGGTGAGGAAAAATCATGGATAAACTCACGTCTAATGAATTTGAGAAAGAACTGGATAAAACACTAGGTGGACTTGGTTTGGATCTCATGCAGGCTAAGCAGATTTATCCAACAGGGATTACTTACAATTTTTTTTGGGATGGCCTTCCTTTTTATATTTTCATCCCGGACCAATCATATACTGGCGTTTTGAGACTTGAAGTTGAATTTAGTGAGTTTGATGAACTGGATGCTGGTCGCCGCGTGGTGTATTCGGTTAGTTGCTACCTCACAATTCATGATTGTTCATTAGTTCGGGTTGTACCAAAGCCCACAAAAGAGCAAAAGGTTAAAATTTTGCTTCAAACTGTTGGCATCATAGACTGGTTCCAACCTGGATTTATTGGATCTGTTATAATCCACATGGCTGAACTTGCAACTTATTTCCGTAAAACAATGGCAGAGAATAACCAAAACAAAGTAGCTTAAACTTCATTTCCAGACGCAAGAATGCCCATCATAAAAATTATGATTTTTTTGACCTTTATTGCAAATGTGCGCGAGCAATAAATGGCGTTTTAGCCTGGCCAAGACCATGTTCACCAAGAACATAGTCTACCCAATTGGTAGGGTATTTTTTGAGTAAGTCTCTCAGTCCCTCTTCAAAAGAACTGAGCATCTTACCGAGACCACAAGCTCATTTTAAGGGATGAGCTTAGCCGCTTAGGCG
>JACCDN010908415.1_pt1 | contig 10050 bp, 10 predicted proteins | sample 7441691 | NCBI WGS metagenome assembly JACCDN01 (sample SAMN15323439, study PRJNA562643) | freshwater metagenome | isolation source: river surface water | place: USA:Blue River Watershed | collected 2017-08-16
CACCCGGAGATCGTAAGGCAGCTCAAGGCGCTGCTCGATCAGTCCGTCTCCTCCGGCCGCAGCCGTCCGTAAGCCGGGAGCTGTAGGGCTAGAGCTTGGGCTAGGGCGAGGGCTAGCGGAGCTCCATTTAAGCTGTGTATGAACTAGCCCAAGCCCCGGCCCTGGCTCTAGCCCTGAGCTAATTCGGCATCGATTCAGTCCTCTGTCATCGACTCAGCCATCTATTTTTTAATTTTCAGGTGGCGGGTGGCAGTCTGCGCGTGCCCTGAAGACGTCTAGGGGTCTGGGCGTTCTTATTGCCTAGGGCAGCACGCGGTACTGCCCCTACCTCGATGCAGCTATGTCGTGACGCGGTCCCGACCCTACCTGCGTCTAGCCCCAGCCCTAGCCCTCCGGCAGGTAAGACTATTGCGAAGGAGAGGGAGGCGGGGTTAGGGTCTGCGTATGAAAGCCCCGTTCATCTTGCTGGCCGCCTTGTGCGCGGCACACCTGTTCGCCAAGCCCCTGCAGGTCTACGTCTTGGTCGGTCAGTCCAACATGGAAGGCCATGCGAGGGTCGAGACCATCCCCTACATCGCCGAAGATCCGGCGACCAAGGCGCTCCACTCCCGGCTCGTCGGTCCGGACGGAAAACCCCGCGCCGCCGAACGCGTCTGGATCAGCTACCTCACCGGCATCGGCGCCCAGAACGGCGAGGGTTTCGGCAAGCTGACGACTGGTTACGGTTCGCGCCGCGACCCGGCGACCGATGGCGGCAAGATCGGACCCGAATACGCCTTCGGTCTGGCGATGGAGCGGGCCACCGATGCGCCGATCCTGCTCATCAAGGCCGCCTGGGGCGGCAAGTCCCTCAACCATGATTACCGTCCGCCGTCCGCCGGCGCTTACCCGCGCTCGCCTAAGGACATCGAGAAGAACACGCATGCCGACGCGGATACGGGCAAGTACTACCGTCTGATGGTCGCGCATGTGAAACACGTGCTCGCGGACCCCGCGCGCGTCTGCCCCGCCTACGATCCTAAGCAGGGCTACGAGCTCGCCGGCTTCGTCTGGTTCCAGGGCTTCAACGACATGGTCGACGGCAATTACTATCCCAAGCAGCCCAAGGGTCAGGCCGACAAGCGCTTCGTCGGCTATTCTGAACTGCTGACGAAGCTCATCGTCGACGTGCGCAAGGACCTCGGTGCGCCCGGCCTACCCTTTGTGATCGGCGTCATGGGCGTCGGAGGCAAGGACCCCGGCAGCGAGGATAACCTGGCCTTCCGTGAGGCGATGGCCCAGCCGGCGACGCGCCCGGAATTCCGCGGCAACGTCGCCACGGTCCGGACAGCCCTGTTCTGGGACGAGGAACTGGGCGCCATCCAGGAGAAGCGCGAGAAGCTCCGTCAGCTTGCCTTCGAGCTTAAGAACAAAGGCAAGCGTTCGGCCAACGCCGACGGCAAGATGACGGAGGCGCAGCAGAAGGCTTATCTCAAGGAGCAGGAGGCCAAGCTCATCTCCGCGGAGGAAGCGGCGAAGCTCAGCCGCGGGGCCTCCAACGCCGGCTACCATTATCTCGGCAGCGCCAAGACGTTCGCGGGTATCGGCGAGGCCTTCGCCGAGGCCGCCCTGTCGATGCGTCCGGCGCGCTGAGCGTGATTCAGTGGTTGGCCAGTTGACGCGTTGACAAGGGAGGTAAAAGAAGAGGCCCAGAGGCCCAGAGGCTCAGGGGTGGAGGTGCGAAAGTGCAAATCGGCCTGCGGCCTGTGCAAAAGTGCAAAGGTGTGGAATGAGAAAGGGGTAGGGGTTGGGGTAGGGGTAGTTTCGCTCAGAGGGAAACTGGGGATCTGAGATTCAACTAGCTCTAGCCCTGAGCTGTTCCGTCATCGATTCAGTCCTCTGTCATCGACTCAGTCATCTTTTGCTTTTTCAGGTCCCGGGTCTCGGCGGTCAGCTATCTGGTGCGGGTGTTCAGGTTCGGGTGCAGGTACAGGAAAATCCCGTACCCGAACCTGGTGCTGAAGACCTGTACCTGGGACCCGATGGCTGGGACCTGAGACCCGAAAATGAACCAGCCCTAGCTCTGATCTAATTCAGTCCCCCGTCTCGCGATAGATTTCGCCGAGCTTGGTGAGCTTGTCGTCCTTGAGGAGCGCGGCCTTTCCGGAGCCGGGATTGAAGTAAGCGTAACGTTCGACGAAGCGCGATCGCTCCATCGCCTTCAGCGCGCCGCGGAGGAACTGCGCATGCCCTGCGTCGTCCGCCTTGGTGAACATGGCGTTGAATTCGGTGACCCAGATGGGGCGACGATAGGCGGCGTAAAGTTCCTTGAGCCAAGCTTCGAACGCGGCGGGGTCGGCGCTGCGATACCAGTGGGCGCAGACGAAATCGACCTGGAGTTTCTTACGCTGGGCCTGCTCCATGAACGCGCGCATCCACGCGCCGCCCTGGCCGTCGGAGGAGACGCCGGGGGAGCCGAGACGGAGCTTCTTTTCCTTCGCGAAGGCGGCCATCGCCGGCCAAGCCGCGATGGCATCGTCGACGGTGACGTTCCCCTGCGAGTCGCGCTCGGGTTCGTTCAGGCCGAGCAGGTTCTTCGCGTCGGGATCATCGAACATCGCCAGCTCGGTCGAAGGCATGGGCTTGCGATGGCCTTTGACCATCGGGACGAATTCGTAGCCCGGCGTGCTCGCGCCTTGGCAGGTCCAGGTATACCACCAGGTGCAGCCGAACTGCGTCGCGGATTCCGGGCGATTGCCCGCCCAGCCTTTCTTGGGCGAACGGCGGGCCGGTCGGTCGGCCGCCCAACCTGCCAGCGGCGCCAAGGTCGCACTGGCGAACAGCAGACGAAGGATATCGCGACGGTTAAGGGGCATGGGGAGGAAGTTAGGCGAGTAAAGTATCCTGCAAAGGGTAAACCTAGGCAAGGGGGCACGTGGGCAAGCGCGCTAGCGCGAGGGGGCATGTGGGCAAGTTGACACGTTGACAAGGGAGGTAAAAGAAGAGGCTCGGAGGCCCGGAGGCTCAGGTAGAGGCAGTGCAAAAGTGCAAAGGTGTGGAACGCAAAAGGGGTAGGGGTGGAGGCAGGGGTAGTTTCGCTCAGAGGGAAACCGGAGATCTGAGATTCAACTAGCTCTAGCCCTGTCTCAATCCGCCATCGATTCAGTCCTCCGTCATCGACGCAGTCATCCCTCCTCCGCCGTGAGTTACTTGACGAACGGCTATGAACCGACTCCCTCGTCGGCATGAGCTCCTACCGCCACATCGTGATCTTCAAGTTCAAGGACAGCGCCCCGGCGGCGAAGGTCCAAGGGGTGGTCGACGCCTTCAAGGCCCTGCCGGGCAAACTGCCCGCGATCAAGGCCTTCGAGTGGGGTACGAACGTGAGCCCCGAGGGATTGGACCAGGGCTTCACCCACGTCTTCACGCTGACCTTCGCTTCCAAGGAAGCCCTCGAGAAGAGCTACCTCCACGAGCCCGCGCATCAGGAGTTCGTGAAGATGCTGCCTGACGTCCTGGAGAAGGCGTTGGTCGTCGACTACTTGGCGTAGTCGCGACGAGGGGGCACGCGGCGCTGCCGCGAGGGGGCACGTGGGCACGGTGACACGTGGGCAAGGTAGGCGGGAGGGCTAGCCCAAGCCCAAGCCCTAGCTCTGGCCCTGAGCTATTCCTCTATTTTCTAATAAAATCCTATTGTCCCAAATAGGTTCCAAGGGTAGGTTCAGGAATGGAGTCATCCCCTAAAGTCACTTATTGGTCCTGTTGGTGGCGCGCTACCTGGGTGCTATATCTCATCGCTTGCGTGATGGGTTATCTGAACGCCAGAGGCGAGGGGCTTGCCTGGGCGATGGGAGCGGGCCTGATCACTGCTCCGCTCTCGGGCCTTTTCTGGGGTTGGATCTATTGGCTTATCAAGAAGTAGGCTAAATGAGCGATCCGGATAAATGGTATCGCTCCACGGTGCCTGAGCTCCAGATCGGCGCGGCGTCCGGCGACCCGGATGCGATGTATCACCTGGCCCAGCGTTACCGCCGGGGCAAAGAGGTCCCGCAGGACATCCCGCAGGCGGTCGAATGGCTGCTGCGGGCGGCGGACCTTGGTCACGCCCACGCGCAGTCCAGCATGGGTGTCCGTTACTACTACGGCGAAGGGGTGCCGAAGAACCATCGGTTGGCGATGAAGTGGTACCTGGCCGGAGCCGCTGACAAGGAGCCGGAGGCTCTTTATAACGTCGGAGACTTGTTTGATGACTCCGACGAGATCCCGAAGAACCCGGTCGAATGCTGCGCGTGGATGCTCGTGGCGACCGCTTATGGCTACCGGACGGCGCTCGATCGCGTCGACCCGTTGGTGAAGAATCTCTCTGCGGAGAATCTTGATCTCACCGCCCGACGCGGGGCGCAGATCTACGCCCGATGCGAGGCCGGCCAGCCCCTCGATCCCTCGGCTTCTTTCCGGGAGGCCAAGCCCCTCCCTCCGACTGAAGTACTCGAAGTCGGGGATGAGCCCACGCGGCTATCGTTGCTCGTCGAGTTCGCCTACCATTGTGAGCAGGAGGCGATCGACCACTTGCTGATGTATGAGCTGATCCACGGAAATACGAAAGTCTGTATCCGCGGAGAAAAAGACGTGCCGGAGAAACCGGGCTACGTGGCCGAACCCGGTCACGTCCCGATTACCTTTGGGTGCCTCGAGCGACTCATCGATGGGAGCCAAGGCATGCTGGTCTTCACTGATTACCGCAAGTTGGTCGCCTATCAGGGCGAAGGTCCGTGCCTCGAGGTGCCGTCTGCCACGATGTTCGATTACATGGATAAGCTGAACGCCACCTCATTCATCCTGAACTCCGGCACGCCGGCCTGCTACTCGATGCGGCGGCGACCAGAGAAGTAAAAACCGATCACTGGACGAAAAGGCCATCCCGGGCATACCGTCACCTATGGGTTATCATCAGCCAATCGAAACCTGGCTCGGCGACGAGGGTGCCGACCTTTCCCGCGGCCAGTGCCGCAAGTTGTTCAGCTGCGAGCTGGACCTAGGCCCGGGTCACACCGAGGAGACGCTCTTTACCGTAGGACCAGACGAGACAGGAGAGATGATGGTCCTTTGGCGCGAGACCGAATGGTCCAATGAAGGCTATACGGCCGCCGCCGGCGCTTTGCGCACGGCTTTTCCTGAACCGGAGATCTGGGCACGCCTTCTCGAGGCTTATCTCCGGGCGCTCAAGAAAGCCGAGAGCTACGAGGGCCATGAATTCACTTCGATCAGCGCGCCGCCCCGCGGTCCGCTGCCCAAGAAGGAGATCCGCGCGATCATGGCGAAGGTGTTCGGGGGAGAGGCGAGGTAGTGGGGCAAGCGCTGGCGCGAGGGGGCACGTGGGCACGGTGACACGTGGGCAAGGGAGGCGGGAGGGCTAGAGCTTGGGCTAGGGCTAGGGCCAGGGCTAGTGGAGATGCATGAGGTCTCGGAATGAGCGGTGTATAAACTAGCCCCAGCCCTAGCCCTAGCTCTGGCCCTAATCTGTTTAAGTCCTCCGCGCTTCGCGCGTATGCCACTCTATGACAGGTGGCCTCATGGACTCTCCAGGGCTTCTGGGCATCGTGTCCTCACCATGAGCTACGATCGACGCGACTTCCTCAAAACCCTCACCCTGGGCGGCTTCGCCCTCTTCACGCCTGATTGGTTCAGCTCCGTCAAGGAGCGCCGTCCGACCAAGCCGGAGTTCCGGCTGCCGGCCTATGCCAAAGATCCCATCCCGAAGGGACATGACGTGATCAACGCCGTCTGGAATAACGGCACGGGATACATCCTCTATCTCAACGGGACGCCTTACGACGAGCCGCCCAAGATCACGCTCCGTGAGAAGCTCGCCGAGGAGGGCGAGGAAGGCGTCGGCGAAGTGATTGACGAGTTCCGGAGCAAATACGGCGAGTTCATCTGGGACCTCGAAGAACTCGACAACGAGGTCGAGGAGGAACAGGTCGAACAGCTCAACGAGAACTCGGATGAGGAATATACCTTCGAGCCGGACGAGACCTGGCGTGATTTCATCGGCCGGCACGACTCGCAGCTGCTCGAGGACGTGGAGTCGAGCGCCGAAGAGTGGGGCAGCAAGGTCTACGACAGGCTGGACGACCACATCGACTGGGATGAACACGAGGACTGGCTCACGGACTGGTGCCGGAATCAGGCGCCCGAGGCCGACGCCCTTGGCTATGTCGAAGGACTATTCGACCGGCTGGAAGAAGAAGGCGAAGAGAAGCCCGAACTGGCGAGGGAGCTCGAGACTTACGACCTCGATGGAATCCATTTCATCGACGGCGCATGCCCCGGAAACGACACCCTGCGTTGCGCGGTCGCGCCGGATTACGAGACCCTCGCCGCCCTCCAGCGGGCGATCGATGGGCTTGGCTGGTCCGCCACGGTCGTGCTCCTCGAGCCGGCCAAGGGCGATGAGAGAGCCGATAAGCAGGCGCCGCCGGCGGCGGCCTAAGGAGTCACCCGAACAATCCGCGGACGGCGGGCTTGGTGACCTTGCCCATGGCGTTGCGCGGGAGTTCCTTCACGACCACGAGGCGCTGGGGCACCTTGTAGACGGAGAGCCGCGATTTGCACCATTCGCGCAGGGCGGGAAGCGTGAGAGCGGCGCCGTTCTTGGTGACGACTGCGGCGCTCACCGCTTCGCCCCACGTGTCGTCCGGCAGGCCGAGCACGGCGCATTCCGCGATGTCGGGATGTTCGAGCAGCGCGGCCTCGATTTCGAGCGCCGACAACTTGTAGCCGCCGCTCTTGATGATGTCCACGGAGAGTCGTCCCATGATCCGGTAATAGCCGGTCTCGAGCACGGCCATGTCGCCGGTGCGATACCAGCCGCCGGCTTCAAAGGATTCGGCGGTGGCGGCCGGCTTGCCCCAATATTCGGTGAAGACGTTCGGTCCGCGCACCTGGATTTCGCCCGGCGTGTCCTCGGCCGTGATGATGTCGCCGTTTTCGGCCTTGAGGCGGACCTCGACGCCCGGGAGGGCCTGGCCGACCGCGCCCGGCCGACGTTCGCCGCGCAAGGGATTGGAGATCGCCATGCCGATCTCGGTCATGCCGTAGCGCTCGAGGAGCTTCTGGCCGGTGAGGGCGGTCCACTGCTCATGCACGCTGGCGGGCAGGGCGGCGGAACCCGAGACCATCAGGCGCATGCGTCGGAAGCCTCCGACGATCGCGGCGCGTTCGGCGGCCGGAGCCGCTTCGAGGGCCTGGATGAGCTTCACGTAGATCGTGGGCACGGCCATGAACAAGGTATAGGCGTCGCCCTTCACGCGCTCCAGGATCGCCGGTTGGTCGAACTTGGCGAACGGCTCGATCGTCGCGCCGGACCACAGGGCGCAGCTGGTGACGTTGATGATGCCGTGGATGTGGTGCATCGGCAGGAAGAGCGGGATGCGGTCCGACGCCTGCCATTCCCAGGCCTGGACGAGGCTTTCGATCTGCGCGGCGATGTGCGCATGGGTGGTGACGACCCCCTTCGGTTTGCTGGTCGTGCCGCTGGTGTAGAGGATCATCGCGCGACGGGCGGGCGTGAGCTCGGGCAGTTTGCCGGCGGGGCCGGCCGGGCCGTCGATGTCGATCAGGCGCAGGCCGAGCCGGGCGCAGAGCGGGGCGATCTTCTTGGCGCTCGCCGTATCGGCCATGACGGCGCAAGCGCCGCTGTCCGTCAGCGAGTATTCCCATTCCGGCTCCGTCGCCGTGAGGCAGATCGGCACCTTGACCGCACCGGCTCGCCAGAGGCCCCACTGGGCCGCCACGTAGGAGGCGCCAGCCGGGGCGAGCAGGGCGACCCGCGCCTCCCGGAGGTCATCGGCGCCGGCGAGGAGGACCGTCGCCAAGCTCGCCGAGCGGTCGAGCAGGTCCTGATAGGTCGTCGTGCCTTGCGTGGCGCGGAAGGCGACGGAGGAAGCGTGCGCGCGGGCGCGCGCGATGAGCGGCAGGTCAGGCATGGGATCAGGCGTGGGCAGGGAAGAGGGCGCGGACGATGAAGTAGAGGAGCGAAGGGCAGAGCAGGCAGCCGAGGCCGGTATGGAAGGTCGCGACGAGCGCGCCGTAGGGCACCAGCCTGCGGTCCGTCGCGGCGAGGCCGGCGGAGACGCCGCTGACCGTGCCGGCCAGTCCGCCGAAGACCATCGCCGACCGGGGCGTGCCGAGGCGCATGAACTTCGCGAGCATCGGGGTGGTGACCATCACCAGGATGGCCTTGAAGACGCCGACCGCGATGGCGAGCGTGATGACCTCGGACGAGGCGCCGATGGCGGTGCCGGTGACCGGGCCGACGATGTAGGTGACCGTGCCGGCGCCGATGGTGGTGAGGCTCACCGCGTCGCGGTAACCGAACGCGTACGCGATCGAGACGCCGATGACGAAGGGCAGGACGGTCCCGATGATGAGGGCGACCGCGCCGATCCAGCCGGCGCGCTTGGCTTCGGCGGGCTGGACCTCGAAGGCCGTGGCCACGATCGCGAAGTCGCGCAGCATGTTGCCGCCCATCAGGGCGAGGCCGCCGAAGCAGGTCACGTCGGCGAGGCCTTTGCCGCCGCCGGTCATGCGTCCGCCGACATAGGCCAGCGCGAGGCCGATGAGGATCGCGATGGCTGACCCCTGGACGCGGCCGACGGTGAGCTTGCGGGAGAGGTAGCCCGAGCACAGGACGACGAGACCGACGACGGCGAAGGACAGGACGAGGCCGTTCTCGACGGCGAGTTTCTCGAGGAGGGCTTCCATCGCGGGTTACTTCGCGGGGGTTTCGGCCGGCGCGACGACTTCGCGGCGGTTGATGAAGGAGACGCAGGCCGCGCAGGCGGCGACGGTGGTGATCGCCGCGGCGAGGGCCATCGGGCCGCCGCTGAGCGCCTTGAGGACGTTCTGCTGCATGGCCATCGCGATGACGACCGGGATGTAGAGCGCGGCCCAGTAGTTCACGCCTTCCTCGCTCTTCGCCTCGAGCCAGCCGCGCCGGTGTCCGTAGAAGCGCGCCGCGATCAGCAGGAGCATCGCGATCCCGACGCCGCCGACGTTGGCTTGGACGCCGAGGGCGCGACCGAGGAGCTCGCCGAGCAGGATTCCAAGAAGATGGCAGACGGCGAGCAGGGCGGTTCCGTAGAGAGGCATGGCGGTTCAGGGGTGGGGCAGGGAATAATTAAAGGGCGGGAGGGCCGGAGGCACGGAGGAAATAAGCGCGGCCTAAAGGCCGCGAGGGGGCACGTGGGCAAGGCAGCCGACGATTAGAGGATCGGAGGCCCAGAGGCTCAGTTGACCAGAAGAGGCATCCATTTTCTGGTGGCGGGATGCGCTAGGCACGCAGGGCGCGACGTAGTCTCGCCCCTACCATACGGCCACCATTCGGCGGCCTGGCCCTAGCCCCGACTCTGGCTCTGGCCCTTAACTATTCTGTCATCGATTCAGTCCTCTGTCATCGACTCCGCCATCATTTGTTTTTTTCAGGTCCCCGGTCTCGGCGGTCAGCTATCTGGTGCGGGTGTTCAGGTTCGGGTGCAGGTACAGGAAAATCCCGTACCCGAACCTGGTGCTGAAGACCTAAACCTGGGACCCGGAGAGGCAGGCTAGGACAGCACGCGGTGCTGCCCCTACCTGAGATACAACGGGCGTTTATTTCCGAGGTTGCCGGACGCAGAGATCCGGGAAATCGGTGAAGAGGCCGTCGACCTTGGCTTCGTCGAAGAGGACGCGGAGGAGTTCGTCGACGGAGGTGACGCACTTGGGGAGTTCGTCCGCGCGGAGGGTATAGGGGTGCGAGACCAGCCCGGCCTTATGGGCGCGGGCCGCGAGGTCGGTGACCTTGCGTTCAGCGGGCGATTTGCCGGTGACGACACTGCTGATGGGCGGACCGATGCCGTCGACGAGCTTCGCGAGGTCGGCCAGACCGGCATCGGTCTGCAGGTAGGTGAAGTCGGTGTCACCGGGCCCTTGGCCCTTGCCGCCCAGGAGCATGACAAGCTTGCCCTTCCAAACTAGTTCGCCGCGGAGGCGTTTGATCTCGGCCAACTCGAAGCACTGCACGAAGCAGGC